>SKEM01000339.1_pt1 | contig 33757 bp, 26 predicted proteins | sample 4826731 | NCBI WGS metagenome assembly SKEM01 (sample SAMN11008809, study PRJNA524170) | human gut metagenome | biome: Human fecal sample; material: Feces; isolation source: fecal sample from pouch patient p37 | host: Homo sapiens | place: Israel: Tel-Aviv | collected 2015-07-27 | reverse complement strand
ATATCATACTTAGATATCTTAACAGTGAAGATTAAAATTAAATTGGTTATTTTACAACTGGAATCTCCACATTTTAAAATTTTCTATCGTTTATATATTAAAATTGAACTAACTGATTATCTTTTTTGTTAGCGCAAAAGCCTATTTATAGCTACCTCTAGTAGATAGATTTCTATTTCCTAGCATTTTTTAAAAGTGAAAATTTTTTCTAAAAGATTGATCCATTTCTCTACCGTCCAATTTTACCATTTGCTAAGTCTTATTTCACAAAAAAATTGATGCAAAAAATAACAGGCTTGCAAAATTTAAAAAACTTTAGTATAATAATTTTGTTACATAGGTTATCTTTCTTAGAATTAACTATATTTCTTAGAATTGATTATTCTAAGAAATACAGTCAATTTTTTTACTTTTTCCAGAAAATCAGTTTATAAATTAGAAAAAGAGTCTTCGAATTGAAGGCTCTTTATAGTGTATACAGACCCTATTTTGAGACTAAAATAGAGTTTTTTGGTCTTTTGGGTTTTTAGATTTGTAAGTAACATCATCCTAAATTTTACGAAATATTTATTTGATATTAGCCAACTTAACGCCACCCTCAATCGCCTCATCAAAGATAAAGGAACCGTTTGATGTCCGGTCGAGCAGATTTAAGTCTGGTAAATTGATTTCAAATAATTTATCAGTTTGTGATAGGACTTGTAGCATTTGTAATTCTTGGTCAGTTTCAGAGAATAAATCGCCTCCATAGACGTTTTTCACTGTACCTGAGGCAAAGACTTTATGTGGTGCTTTTTTGAGGTCACGGAGTACTTGTAAGCCACGACCTGCACGGCTTTTAGCTGGAATTTCATTGAAATTCACACGTTTCAGAGAACCACGCTGCGTCAAAATATAGAATGAATCGGTATCAGCAAAATAACTTGCAACGACAAAATCATCGTCTTTTAAGTTAATAGATTTAACACCTGCTGCTTTTGCACCTACAACTGGCACATCCTGAGATGGAAATCTCAAGGCATAACCATTGTGTGTCACTAGCATCATGTCGGCATTTTTATCGAAGGCAACTGAAACAACACGGTCATCAGCTTGTTTAAATTTCGCATATTGCGCAGATTTAGAGCGGTAAGTCCGCCAAGGCTTAAAGTCAGCGAGTGCTACTTTTTTGATTAAACCAAATTTGGTCGACACCATAAGCTCCCGAGTCTCTGTATCAAAATCGTCTAATATTTGGACGAATAGTATCTCTTCCTCTTGAGAAAAGTTATTGACCAAAGAAGAGCTGTGGGTGCCAATATCTTTCCATTTAACGTCATCCAATTCATGAATTGGTCGATAGATGACATTGCCGAAGGTTGTGAACATCAGCAGATGCTGCGTGGTTAAGGCAGGTTGGTGGAAAATGAGACTATCATCTTCACGTTTACCAATCTCCTCCAGTTTAGAGGCTGAAAAACTACGTGGCGTTGTGCGTTTGACATAGCCGGAACGCGTCACGCTGACAATCGTTTCTTCTTTAACGATGAGTGAGGCAGCTTCAACTTCAACTGCGACCACTTCATCTACCAAAATACTTTTACGAGGTTGACCGAATTTCTTCTTAACTTCTCGAAGTTCACGTTTCATCACGTTGAACATTGTTTTTTCATCATTGATAATGGCTGACAATGTTGTGATGCGCTCTTTGAGCTCTGCTTCTTCACTTTGCAAAGTGACCACATCCGTATTTGTCAATCGATACAGTTGTAAAGTCACGATTGCTTCAGCTTGCGGTTCGCTAAAGTCGTAAGATGCCATCAAGTTCTCTCTGGCATCCGCTTTATTATCGCTGGCACGGATAAGGGCAATGACTTCATCCAAAATGCTCAGGACACGAATCAGACCTTCGACGATATGCAGACGTTTTTCAGCCTTATCGCGGTCAAAGATTGAGCGAGAACGAATAATATCACGTTTATGGCTGATATAGCTTGATAGAATTGGGACAATCCCGACTTGACGTGGTGTTGCATTGTCAATCGCAACCATATTGAAGTTATAATTGACCTGCAAATCCGTGTATTTGAGTAAATAATTCAGAATTAATTCAGCATCTGCATCTTTTCTCAACTCAATGGCAATCCGTAAGCCGTCGCGGTCAGATTCATCGCGAACTTCAGCAATGCCAGCTACTTTGGCATTCACACGAACATCATCAATTTTTTTAACTAGGGTAGCTTTGTTAAGTTCGTAAGGAATTTCAGTGACGACAATTTCCTTTTTTCCACCCTTAAGTTCTTCAATCTTTGTTTGAGAACGAACGACTGCTTTACCTTTACCGGTTTCATAAGCTTTTTTAATCTCAGACTTGCCTTGAACAATCGCACCCGTTGGAAAGTCTGGGCCAGGTAGGAACTCCATCAGTTTATCAACGCCCGCGTTCGGATGGTCAATCATATAAACTGTGGCATCAATAACTTCACTTAAATTATGCGTCGGAATGTCCGTCGCATACCCTGCTGAAATCCCTGTTGAACCATTGACCAAGAGATTTGGAAAGCTAGCTGGTAAAACGGTCGGTTCTTTTTCGGTATCATCAAAATTCCATGCAAAGGGCACGGTGTTTTTGTCGATATCTTGTAAGAGATAGGCGGAAATTTCAGATAGACGTGCCTCTGTATAACGCATGGCAGCGGGTGGATCACCATCCATTGAGCCATTGTTACCGTGCATTTCGACGAGAACTTGTCCCATTTTCCAGTCCTGAGAGAGACGGACCATGGCATCATAAATCGAACTATCACCATGCGGGTGATAGTTACCCATGATATTTCCGACTGACTTGGCGGACTTCCGGTAGCTCTTGTCAAATGTGTTGCCATCTTTATTCATCGAATAGAGAATCCGCCGTTGAACGGGTTTTAGGCCATCCCGAATATCAGGCAGCGCCCGTTCCTGAATGATGTATTTAGAATAGCGACCAAATCGGTCGCCCATAATCTCTTCGAGAGAGAGTTTTTGTACATTGCTCATAATTTCTTCTTTTTCTTTTTAAATGATTTCAGAGAATTTTTCGATATCTGCTTTGGTACCGACAACATAAAGGACATCGTCTAAAACGATTTTGGTATTATGTTTTCCGATACTGGCAGAGCCATCTGCTTTCTTAACAAAAGCAACATTAACATGATAGTCTTGTGTTAGGTTTGCTTGAAATAGGGTCAGGCCATTAAATTTGATGTTCTTGACGACAATCTTAGCAAATGAATAATCATCCGATAAATCTAGGTATTCGGAGATATCTGGGTGTGCTAAATTATCGGCAACTCGTTCACCAGCGTCTTTTTCTGGCTGAATGATTTTATCAGCACCAATTTTTGTCAAGACTTTGATTTGCACATCGGTCGTTGCTTTAGCCACGACGTTTTTAGCGCCAGCCTCAATCACAATCATCGTCGTCAAAATACTAGCTTGCACATTTTTGCCAATTGCGACAACCACACCGTCAAATTTATCAATTTCAACATTTTTAAGCACTCGTTCATCAGTCGCATCAGCAATCATGACGTGTGTCGCAATGTCCTTGTAATCATCAATTTTCTTGGCGTCAGTATCAATCGCCACCACTTCATGACCATTTTTGACTAAACTTAGCACCACACTAGAGCCAAATCGCCCCAAGCCAATCACACAAAAACTTTTCATCTCATATTCTTTCTTTAAAGTCCCAGGTAGGTTAAGTCAATCCCTAACCAACAACAATTTCTTCTTCTGGATATTGAATCAATTCTTCATCTATCTTAGCATGGCTACCAAGAGCATAAATGACTGTCATAATCCCAATTCGCCCAATAAACATTAGTACCATAATTAAGAGTTTACCAATTGCAGTCAAATCTGGTGTCAACCCCAAGGATAGACCAACCGTCGCTAGTGCTGAAATGACTTCAAAAAAGACATATTCAATCCCATTATTTAGCGGTAAATCCTCCGTTATCAATAAAACAAAAGAGAAGGTAAAGATAATTGCTAAATAAATAAAGATGATTTCATAAACACGTCGAATAATCCGACGCGGAATTTGTCTTTCATGATAAATTGTTTTGAAACGATTACTAAAAATGTAACGAATATTCATCACCAGAACACCAAAAGTCGTCGTCTTAACCCCTCCAGCAGTCGAACCTGACGTCCCACCGATAAACATTAACACCATAGTCAAAACAAGACTGGCATAGCTCGTCGCATTATAATTACTAAAGGTAAAGCCACCAGAACGCGGTGTGATACTCAGGAAAAAGTTTTGAGCCAAGTAAGTAACTGGATGACCGTCAAAGCTTTTTATATTAAGTAAACTATATAAAATCGTACCAGAGACAACTAAAATAGCTGTCATCGTCAATGCCAGGCGAGAATGCAAGGTGATTTTTTTAACTTCGTGAAAATTAATCAAGTCAAACCAGACAATAAAGCCAAAGGAACCTGATAAAATCAGTAAACTCATAATCATCAAGACATAAGGATTGTCCTTAAATTGAAACAGTGACGTCTCAAATAAATCAAACCCAGCATTAGAATGAGCCGAAACCGAATGGAATATACTAAACCAAATCCCCTTCCCCAAACCAAATTTAGGGATAAAATCTACACTCAGCAACACCGCACCGATAAACTGTGTCACCAAGGATAATTTGACAATGGACTTGACCAATTTATCACCGTTGTTGAAACTCGTAAAGTTGTAGGCATCACGAATCAGCATTTTAGATTTGAAAGACGGATGTTGTCCTGTCATGTTCAACAAGAGTACTAAGAAACTCATAAACCCCAGACCGCCCACTTCAACCATGATGAGAATAATCACCTGACCAAAAGTATTCCAGTGGTCTGCAGTATTCACAACAGCTAAACCCGTCACACAAGTTGCTGAAACAGCCATAAAAAGACTGTCCAAGTAAGAAGTCGCTTGGCCATTTTGGTCCGAAATTGGTAAGGCTAGAAAAATCGAGCCAATCAGAATCACAAATAAAAATCCGAAAATAATCATCTGTGGCGGTTTCATATTTTTTATCAATTGGGGTACGTGCATCTTATTGCATCACTTCACTTTTCTCTTCAAGCGTAAATTCAACATTATTTTCAATCCATTTACGACGCGGCTCAACCTTATCACCCATGAGGACAGACACACGCTTTTCAGCTTGTGCCACATCATCCAAGGTCACCTGAATCAAAGTTCTCGATTCAGGATTCATAGTCGTTTCCCAGAGCTGGTCAGCATTCATCTCACCCAGTCCTTTGTAACGCTGTAAAATCGCACCTTTACCAAAATTCTTACGAACCTCGTTTAATTCACCATCAGTCCAAGCATACTCAATCTTTTCATTTTTCCCCTTACCTTGACTCATTTTATAAAGCGGTGGCAGGGCAATGTAGACATGGCCATTTTCAACGAGTGGTTTCATGTAGCGATAAAAGAATGTCAGTAACAAAGTTTGAATATGCGCACCATCGGTATCGGCATCGGTCATGATGATGACTTTATCGTAGTTAATATCCGAAATATCAAAATCCGCTCCAACTCCCGCACCAATGGTATAAATCATGGTATTGATTTCTTCATTTTTGAGAATATCTGCCATCTTGGCTTTCTCAGTATTGATGACCTTACCTCGAAGTGGTAAGATAGCCTGAAACTTACGGTCACGACCTTGCTTAGCAGAACCACCGGCTGAGTCTCCTTCGACCAGATAAAGTTCGTTTTTAGCAGGATTTTTACCCTGAGCAGGTGTGAGTTTCCCCGATAAGAGACCTTTATCTTTCTTGCCTTTTTTACCTGTTCTCGCATCATCACGCGCTTTTCGAGCTGCCTCACGCGCATCACGCGCTTTAATGGCTTTACGAATCAAGTTTTGTGATAATTCCGCATTCTCCATTAAGAAGAAAGCTAATTTATCGCTAACAATATTATCAACGATTGGACGCGCTTTTGGACTACCCAATTTATCCTTGGTTTGACCTTCAAACTGGAGATGCTCTTCTGGTACAAGTACAGACAGAATGGCAGTCAGACCTTCACGGTAGTCAGAGCCTTCTAAGTTCTTATCTTTCTCTTTAAGCAGGCCTGTTTTTCTGGCATACTCATTCATGGATTTGGTAATGGCTTGTTTAAGCCCCGCTTCGTGCGTCCCACCATCTTTTGTTTTAACGTTATTGACGAAACTGAGAATGTTGTCAGAGTAGCCGTCATTGTACTGAATCGCTACTTCAACTTGGAAATTCTCAGCTTCTCCTGCAAAATACATGACAGGTGTTAAGGTATCCTTATCTTCATTAAGATAAGCGACAAAGTCCTGCACACCATTTTCATAGTGAAAACTTGCTGATTCAGGTTGGCCATCAATTTCATTGCGCTCATCTGTCAGTGTCAATGTGACATTAGGTAAAAGAAAAGCTGATTCATTAAGACGGTCAAAAATGGTGCTATATTTAAAGTCTGTTGTTGAGAAAATCGTTGCATCTGGCATAAAGTGGACTTTTGTCCCTGTTTTAGACTTTGGTGCTTTACCGATTTTTTCAAGCGTTGTGACTGGTTTGCCACCATTTTCAAAACGTTGGCGATAGACAACACCATCACGCGTGATTTCAACTTCAAGATAACTTGAGAGGGCATTCACGACGGATGATCCGACACCATGAAGACCACCTGAGGTCTTATAGCCACCTTGACCAAACTTACCACCCGCGTGAAGTACTGTGAAGATAACTTCAACTGTTGGAATACCTGTTGCGTGAGTACCAACTGGCATCCCACGACCGCTATCAGAAATAGTTAGTGAACCATCTTTATGAATTGTCACATTGATTTGGTCACCGAACCCTGACAAAGCCTCATCAACAGCATTGTCAACAATTTCCCAAACCAAATGGTGGAGACCAATCCCGTCTGTCGAGCCAATATACATCCCTGGACGTTTACGGACCGCATCTAGGCCTTCCAAAACCTGAATGGCATCATCATTGTAATTATTAATATCTATTGTCAATTTACTTTTCCTTTGGACATACAGTCTAGATTTTTCAAATCAAACCAGCGTTTAAACCTCTCTAGGCTTTCCTTCTGACATGATTTTAAAAAAGCTCCATACTCTAGAATACCTTATTTTTTTGATTTTGGCAAAAATCTTCTGATTTAAGTTTACACGACAATTCATTTTGTCAAAAAAACACCTCTTTTGAGATGTTTTCATATGATACAGATTCTAAAGCACTTTCTATTCACGTATTGAATGAAATTAAAAAAAAGTAAAAAACGCTATCAACTGACAGCGTTTTGAATATAACCTAATTTAAATTACTTAATCTTCTCTTCTTCATAATCTCCATTACTACACACGACTTGTTTACCACCGCCACGGACTTTCTTCTCAACCAAGAATTGACCACATTTTGGACAATCTCGACCGATTGGTTTATCCCATGAGGTGAATTCACAGTCTGGATAGCGGGCACAGCCGTAGAAAATCCGATTGCGTTTAGACTTGCGTTCAATGACTTGACCTTCATGACAAGTCGGGCAGACGACGCCAATTTCCTTAACAATAGCCATGGTATTGCGACAGTCTGGGAAATTACTGCAGGCATAAAACTTGCCGTATTTGCCAAGTTTAATCACCATAGGATGACCACAGACATCACAGTCGAAACCGGCAGGCTCATCTTTTATCTGGATCTTTTCGATCTCGGTTTCAGCTTTTTCAAGCTCAACGGCGAAAGGTTTATAGAACTCATCGACGACCTCCACCCATTTGCGCATGCCGTGTTCGACATCGTCCAGTGACTGCTCCATATCGACTGTAAACTCTGTATTGACGATATTGGGGAAGAACTCGACGACCATGTTATTGACGATTTCACCGAGTTCTGTCGGCTCAAAGCGCTTAGCTGAGAGCTTGACATAGTAACGGCGCTGAATCGTTTCAAGCGTTGGCGCATAGGTTGACGGACGACCTACACCGATTTCTTCCAATGTTTTGATTAGCGTAGCCTCACTGAAACGCGCTGGTGGTTGCGTAAAATGTTGCTCTGGCTTGATGTTGTCTTTCTTAACAACATCACCCTCAGCCATTTCCGGTAACATCTTGTTCTTATCCGCGTCATTATAAACGGCCATATAACCGTCAAATTTGACTTGTGAGCCATTTGACGTAAACATGACACCATTTTGCGAAAGATTGACCTTAACCGTATCAAAAACAGCAGGCGTCATTTGGCTGGCAACGAAACGATTCCAAATCAGACGATAGAGTTTGAGCTGGTCTTTATCAAGATACTTGGCAATGGCCTCAGGCGTATTATAGACGTTGGACGGCCGAATGGCCTCATGAGCATCCTGAGCACCGGCAACATTCTTAACTTTACTGCCGTGTTTACTATATTTTTCTCCAAAAGTATCGACGATATAGCTAGCCGCTGCCGCTTGGGCAACTGGCGAGATACGTGTCGAGTCGGTACGCATATAGGTAATCAAGCCTTGATAACCACTTGGTCCTAACGTGATACCTTCATATAGTTGTTGGGCGACAGACATGGTCTTACGCGCTCTAAAGTTAATTTTATTGGCTGAATCTTGTTGGAGAGAAGACGTTGTATAAGGTAGTGGCGAATTGCGACGACGTTCCTTTTTATCAACCTTATCGACTGTAAATTCGTCTGTTGTCAAGCGTTCCATGACTTCTAGCACATCCGAATTTTTGTGTAGTTTCTTCTTCTTGCCGTCAAGACCGTAAAAACTACCTGCAAACTTCTTAGCACCTTTTTTGAAATTACCTTCAATTGACCAGTATTCTTCTGGAATAAAGGCATTGATTTCATTTTCACGGTCAATAATTAGTTTTAGTGCAATAGATTGAACACGACCTGCTGACAAGCCTTTTTTAATCTTCTTCCAAAGAATTGGCGAGATAGAATAGCCGACTAAGCGGTCTAAAATACGGCGTGCTTGTTGCGCATCTACCAAGTCTAAATCAATCGAACGTGGTTCTTTAAAGGCATCTTTGACAGCATCTTTGGTAATCTCATTAAAGACGACACGATTCTTATCGTGAACATCAAGACCTAAAATATGCGCTAAATGCCAAGCGATAGCTTCTCCCTCTCTATCCGGGTCACTTGCGAGATAGACGGCTTTAGCATTTTTAGCTTCTTTTTTAAGGGAATTAATCAAAGGCCCTTTACCTCGAATATTGATGTATTGAGGTTCGTAGTCGTGCTCAATATCAACAGACATGGTTGATTTCTTTAAATCACGGATATGCCCAACAGACGCAACGACTTTATAATTGCGACCGAGATATTTTTCAATTGTCTTTGCCTTAGCTGGTGATTCGACAATGACCAAATTTTTCTTAATTTTTGTTGCTGCTTTTTTCTTAGTTGTTTTCTTCGTTGTCTGTTTTTTAGCAGCCGTTTTTTTAACGGTTGCTTTCTTTGTTGTCGCTGTTACCATGAGGTTAGCCAACTTTCTATCAGATTACTCAACCTATGATAACGGCTTTTTTTCTGATTGTCAAGGCAAATTTGTTTTCTTATAGGAGAAACACGTTTATTTGATGTAAAATAAAAGAATTTTATAGTCAAGCAACACTTTGGTACTAGCGAATTGGTGACTACACCGACTGATTGTCATGATACAAAATAATGAACTGATGATTCTTGCCCTACAGAGCAGTCATAGATGAGATGTTTATTGATAGAAATAGCCACACTGTTCATATAAAAAAAACTTCCACCTTTAAAATGAAAGTTTTTGTTATGGCATCATGCTTAACTATTCTCAGCTAAGAAATCAGCAGCCGCACCAATTAAGTTGGCATCATTTTGAAATTCACACACGGCAATTTTGGGCATCATTGTTGCTATCCCTACTTTGTCATAAACGACTTGCAAGGCTGCTTGTAGTTTTGGAATGAGGAAATCTGCCTGCGAAATACCACCTCCTAAGAGGATGATTTCTGGGTCTAATGCGTACTGTAAATTAAAGATAGCACGCGCCAGACTGTCAAATAAGGTCGCAACACGGTCTTGTGCTGCCTGATCTCCCCCTTCAGCCAGAGCAAAAATCTCCTGACCATTATAGGTTGTATTATGTGCTGTATTATAGTCTTGCGCCATGCGAACAGGGCTTGCATCGACCGATAAAGTGTTATCATCCATGGGCATGAAACCAAATTCTCCGCCCATGAGATGCGCGCCGTGTCGAATTTTTTTATCTAGAACGACCGCACCGCCGATGCCTGTTCCAATGACGAAAAATAGCAAGTCTTGATAGTTTTTTCCTGCACCATATGACACTTCAGCCAATGCTGCACAATTGGCGTCATTTTCGACTGAAACAGGTAAGCCAAGCAGTTCCTCAAAAGCTGTCTTGATTGGGAAATTATGGATATATGGCAGAGCTGATGCACCATAGATGATTCCGTCAGCTTTACTAACCGCACCTGGGCAACTAATGGCGATACCTGTCAGATCAGTATGTTGTGAGACTTCTTCTTTAATTTCTGAAAAGACCTGATAAAAGGCGTCTAGAGTTTTAGGTGTTGCCTTTGTGCCTTTGTTTGCAAGTTGTCCCTTGTCAAAGCTTGCGTATTTAATACTTGTCCCACCGACGTCAATTGTTAAAAGTGCCATTTGTGTTATTTCTCCATTTCTGATTCATGTAATTCAAGTCTTGAGGTGTCTGCTAGATCTTTAAAAAAGTAGGCTGATTTTTTTAAGGTTTTAACTTGTCGCCGAATATCAACTGAAATTAAGCCATAGCGATTACGATAAGAATTGCGCCAGCTAAAGCAATCGATTGGCGTCCACAAATGATACCCAAAACAGTTACTACCTTCTGCAATAGCCTTATGAACATAATAAAGGTGCTCTTTGATAAATTGGATGCGATAATCGTCCTTGATTTGATTTGTTTCGGAGTCATAGTAACGTTCTTCACGACTAACGCCCATACCATTTTCTGAGACAAACCAAGCAATATTGCCATAATTTTCTTGAATGTTTTTGGCAATGTCGTATAGGGCTTTTGGATAAATTTCCCAGCCTTTATCAACATTCATTCGGACACCGCGTTTATCATAGGCCTCAAAATATTTATTGGGTAGACAATCTACGGCAAGGGAATCTGATGAATACTTTGGTGCTTGCGCACGATTGGGATGATAAAAATTCACACCTAAATAATCAATCGTGTTTTCACGAATAATGGCTAATTCATCCGGTGTTGACTCCCAAAGTACTTCGTCTTTTCTTAAAATTTCGACTAGTTCTTCTGGAAATTCCCCCTTAACAGAGGCATCCATAAATAATCGATTTTGCCACAAATCTGCAAAATGTGCTGCAGCTAAATCCGCTGCAGACTTAGTCGCTGGATAATTAGGAGTTAAATTTAGAATAACACCAACCTTACCATTAGGATTTTTGTTCAATCGTCGAAATGCTGCAATCACTTTTGACGATGCCAACTGCAAATTATAAGCCACTTGTACTGCTTTTTTACCATCAACTACATCTGGATAGTGAAATTGGTAGAGATAACCACCTTCAACAACAACCATTGGCTCGTTATGCGTGAACCAATCTGTTACACGGTCACTAAAAAGCTCAAAACATTTCTCAGCAAACTTGACAAATAAGTCGACAACATGCTTTGATGCCCACCCACCATACTGATGAATCAACTCAACTGGCACGTCAAAATGGTGTAAATTAAGTACTGGTCGAATGCCATGCGCAAGGAACTCATCAATGACAGCATTATAAAATCTCACCCCAGTCAGGATTAACCGTAACGTTTTCCAAATCATCAATCAAACGTGTCCATTGAATGGATGTTCTCACGGAATTCAAGCCAGCTGCCTTCATCAATGCAATATCATTTTTATAATCATTGTAAAAATTCGATGCCTTATCAGGACCAATACCATGCCAATACTGCTCAGGTTTAACTTCAAACTCATAGTCAAATATATTGGCATGAGTTTTTTTAAAACGGCCTTCGGTTTGTGGCCCAGATGTCGCAGCTCCCCACCAAAAATCATCAGGGAAATTTAAAGTCGTCATACTCTGTCTACTTTCTATATAGTTTTAGATACCCTTCATACTTCTTTATCAAACAGTATCTTATATTTATAAGTCGTTCGATGAATGAAAACGCTATCTTTTCTATAAATTCAGTCTAAAGGAAAGCCTTATATTTGTCAAGAAAATAACTAGATATTTTAGGGAACTGACCAACATCTAAAAAAACAGCTATCTCAAAATTAGATAGCTGTTACCTCAAGTCCAGTTGTTTATTTCAAAATAATAGCAGCAATAATTGGGCTAACAATAACGTAAACAATGCCTGTCACGCCAATAGATAGACCTGCCATCGCGCCTTCAATTTGCCCCAACTGCATAGCTGCACCTGTTCCAATAGCGTGACCCGTGCCACCCAGAGCTACACCTTTCGCCACCTTGTCCTTAATCCCAAATAAATCAAGCAACACAGGCCCAACGACTGAGGTTAAAATCCCAGTCGCCACCACAACAACAAGCGTAATCGTCGTCATCCCCCCCATTTTACTGGTAATTCCTATGGCCATGGCGGTAGTTACGGATTTAGGAAAGAGACTAATAGCAAGGAAAAAATTCATACCAAAGGCTTTGGCGAGGAGTGCTGTTAAAGTCGTGTTAACGATAGCACCAATCACAACACCTGCGATGATGCTGCGCGCATGAAATTTCATGAGTTTAAAAGCTTGAAAGAGTGGGATGCCTAGGGCGACTGTTGAAGGGATAATCAAGGTATTGAGATAAGAACCGCCAACGTAATAATCGCTGTAAGAAATTCCAGTGGCTTTCAAAAAAATAATCACCATCATGACAGCTAATAATAATGGCGTTGTCGCAGGATTTGTCCATTTCCGGTGAATTTGTGCCGCAATAAAATAAGCAAAAATGGATAAGGTGAGACCAAATAATGGATTAGCTACAACTTCTTTCATTTTCTGTAATCCCCCTCAAAACGATGTTTGACAAATTGTGTGACAAAGCCAATGACTGCAATATTGACAACAATCGCAAGCACTGTAATCACAATAATTTGCCACCAATACTTGGAAATAGCATCCCAATGGCTCATAATCCCAACGCCAGCTGGAAGAAAAAGAATGGTCATATTTTCAATCATAAATTGACCTGCATCATAAATCTGACGTAATCTGATAAATCGAAATTTAAGGGCAAAAAATAATAAAACCATGCCAATAATCGAGCCTGGTACCGGAAGTTTGAGTACTGTGGATAAGGTTTCTCCAACGATAGAGAATAAGAGGATATACATAAACTGAAAATAAATTTTCATTGCAACATTGTGACCTTTCTGGTAGATAAGCTTATTATAGCGCTTTTTTCTGAAAATTACAGGAAAAAATACTAATTTCTGACAAATAAAAAATCTATTGTTTAACAGATTTTTTTCATGATATTGATTGACTAAAATTTAATATTCAACAAGGCCATCATTTCATGATAAGCCATTTCAATTCTCTGCTGTTTATCCTCAGAAACCTGATTAAAATACTTGCCGCCTTTAATATAATCTTCTGCTAAATAAACTTGGTAATCATAGGCAGGGTAACCCAAAAATGTCCGATTAATTGGTTCTCTTGATACCCATGTTGGATGAGCTTTAATAGCTGTCAAACTTGTTTTGCCAGCTTTTTTAGCGACTTGAACTTCCATAATCACGCCACGTTCAGTCCAATAATTTTCTAGTGTCTCGAAACGCTGATTTGACAAAAGATTTCCCATAGAATAGATAATAAATTTCTTTTCACCGTCTTTTTCAATGATTTCGGTTGGCTCAGCCACATGAGGATGCCCACCAAAGATAATGTCTGCACCAAAATCAACCATTTGACGGTAGGTCATCTCTTGCTCAGGTGTTGCCTCTAAACTGTATTCAACACCTGATTGAGGCATAACAACCACCAAATCAGCCATTTCTTTTGCTGCCTTAATTTTCTTCTCAACCTTGCCCATGTTTAGGTCATTTAAGTACTTGTCGTAATCTTCCTGACTAATACTTGCCTCTATACCATTAAAGCCATAGCTAAAGCCTAGAATGGCAATTTTGATGCCATTCACATTTTTAACAAGTATTTTATCATCCGGTACATTGACACCAAAAGTATCTAGTCCTGCTTTTTGAAACGCATTCGCCGTATATTTCAGGCCACTAAGTCCGGTATCTAAAATATGATTATGTGCCAAATCCAAAGCGTCATAACCTGCATTTTTAATTGATGTTATCACAGATTCTGGGGCATTAAAGATAGGATACCCTGCCAATTCATAATCTGGATTAATCGTTCCTTCAAAATCTCCTAAGGCTAAATCAGCAGAAGAAATCAGTGGCGTAATCTGCTCATAATCGTTTGAAAAATCATACTTTTCTCCATCAAAAGCACTACCATAGACAATATCGTGATACAACATATCACCACTCGCCATAATTGTTGCTTTCTGAATTTGTTTAGATTCTTTTGACTGTTTAGACTTTTTCGTTCCTGATTTAGACTTAACTTGACTTGTTCCAGATTGCTCTTGTACCGTTTTTGCTGGATTTAAAACATATTCCCCAACAAATAAAATAACTAATAGTACACCTAAAACTAGTAATATCGCATACAAACGCTTTGGTATTTTTTCAGAACTTTGTTTTTTATCATGCCTAGTATCCAATTTTCACCCCTGATATCTCCCCAAGATATCCCCTTTATTTTAACCCTCATCAATCAGTCGTGTACACAAGATACCTTAAATGATTGGATGTTCTACCATTAACACTGGTACAGCATAATTATATCACAGACAATATGTTATTTGTTTATAAATTGAAAGAGATTGAGATAAAAGCCCCCTAAAAATAGGCTATAAATAATTTCTGATGTAAATCGAAATCATTCATAGCCATTTACTACGTTATTTTTTAAATTTGTAAAACAAGATTATTAATACTACAAAATTGATTAAAAAACATTATTCTTTTTACCAAATTGGTATTCTTTTGCCAAAACAATGCGAAATTGGTAAGAAAAGTGTTGATTTTTTACCAAATCGGTATTCTTTTGCCAAAACAATGCGAAATTGGTAAAAATATGTTGATTTCGTTGCAGACTCATATTATTTCTACGAAACACAACAAAAAGAAAAAACAAACAGGTAGGCTTAATTTGATTACCTAGTTTGCTTTCCTCTTTTTTGTCCGTGAACTTTATCCTTGCCTCTATAATAAGACACTTAAAGTCCTTTAAATGTTTGAGATAATTGCTTGAGTAAATTCAGCCGTTGTTAATTGACCGCCTAGATCCCGTGTTGTTTGACCACTTGCAATAGCTTTAGCTAGTGCTGATTTAACAAGCAATGCAGCCTCTCCCCAGCCCATAAAATCAAGCATCATCACACTTGATAAGATCAGACTTGACGGATTGGCAAGGCCTAAGCCGGCGATATCTGGTGCAGTACCATGTGTCGCTTCAAAAATCGCGTGACCCGTGATGAAATTGATATTAGCACCTGGCGAAATACCAATCCCACCGACCTGTGCAGCTAAAGCATCAGAAATGTAATCACCATTAAGATTAAGTGTTGCGACCACCTGATAGTCTGACGGATTGAGCAAGATTTGTTGTAGAAAATTATCCGCAATTGCATCATCTACATAGATTTTGCCTTCTGCCAAAGCTTGCTTTTTAGCTTTTTTTGCCGCCTCAATACCTGATGCTGCTTTAATATCATTAAACTCATTCACCGTGAAAGTCGGGTACTCACTTGCGACCTCATAGCCCCATTTCTTAAAGCCACCCTCAGTAAATTTCATGATATTACCTTTATGAACAAGCGTCAACCGCGTATTCCCATTAGCAATTGCATGGTCGAAAGCTGCTCTAACCAAACGTTTCGTACCATCTGGTGAAACAGGTTTGATGCCAATGGCAGAGGTTTTGTCAAAACGGATTTTATTGATGCCAAAGTCAGACTTTAAAATCTCAATTAAACGAAGAGCGTCTGCGCTTTCACTTTCGAATTCAATCCCAGCATAGATATCCTCAGTGTTCTCACGAAAAATCGTCATATTAACATTTTCAGGATGCTTAACTGGAGAGGCAACACCCGTGAAATAAGCAACTGGCCGAACATTCGCAAATAAGTCAAAATTTTGGCGCAAAGTTACATTTAAACTGCGGAAACCTCCACCAATTGGGGTCATCAATGGTCCTTTGATAGCAATGAGATTTTCCGTCAAGCTCGTCAAAGTTGTCTCTGGTAAATAATCACCTGTTGTCTCAAAAGCTTTTTCACCCGCCAGCAATTCCTGCCAAGAAATTTTTTTCTCACCAGCATAGCTTTTAGCGACCGCTGTATCCACCACTTCAATCATGGCAGGAGAAATATCAATCCCCACACCATCACCGTTAATATAAGGAATTTCAGGGTTATTAGGAACACTTAACTTCCCGTCAATCATTTCAATCTTTGCCATTTGTCACCTTTTTCTTAATCACCATTTGCAAGATACCACCATTTTCGTAGTACTCTAAATCAGCTTGTGAATCAAAACGTAGTTTAGCTTGGAACGTTTTGTCATCTGCATGAACTGTAATCAGTTGACCGATTTCTGGTTTTTCAGGGAACTCAAAACTAAAGGTTTCAAATCCTGTCAAACCAAGACTGTCTGCTGTTTCACCTGGTAAAAATTGCAGTGGAATCAAGCCCATCATGGCAAGATTACTGCGGTGAATACGCTCAAAACTTTCAGCAATGACGACTTTAACACCTAGAAGATTAGTCCCTTTAGCTGCCCAGTCACGTGATGAGCCCATACCATAGTCTTTTCCAGCTAATACGACGAGCGATGTGCCGTCAGCTTTGTATTTCATGGCTGCATCGTAAATCGGTAGCACATCTTCACCATATTTAGTCACACCACCTTCAATACCTGGTGTCAATTGATTTTTAATGCGAATATTGGCAAATGTGCCACGCGTCATGACTTTATCATTCCCACGTCGGCTACCATAGGAGTTGAAATCACGTGGCTCAACGCCTGCCGCTGACAGAAATTCACCGGCTGGTGATTTCATGGCAATGTTACCGGCTGGGCTGATATGGTCTGTTGTGACAGAATTGCCAAATTTTGCTAAGACACGTAAGTTCGTGAGTGGTGCATGAGTAGCGTTGTCAGCCAAACTCAAATCGTCAAAATAGGGTGGATTGGCAACATATGTTGAGCTTTCATCCCAGTTATAGGTTTCAGATTTTGATGATTTGATGTTATTCCAGGCTTCATTAGCATCAAATACATGTGCATAGTAAGTCTCATAGAGCTCACGTGTAACATATTTATCCACTTCTGCCTTAACGGTTTCATAATCAGGCATGATATCTTTGAGATAAACAGCCTGTCCTTCTTGATCCACGCCAAGTGGCACCGTTGTTAGGTCTTTTTTGACATTGCCTGCAATGGCGTAAGCGACGACAAGCGGTGGGCTCGCCAAATAATTAGCTTTGACAAGTGGATGAATGCGGCCTTCAAAGTTTCGGTTACCGGAAAGAACTGAGGTCACGAGCACATCTTGGTCAAGAATAGCCTCAGACACATCGTCAGCGAGAGGGCCTGAGTTCCCGATACAAGTTGTACAGCCATAGCCAACAACATCAAATCCTAGGCTTGCAAGTGGTGCCATCAAGCCGGCATCTTCGAGGTAGGCGGTAACGACTTTTGAGCCGGGTGCTAATGACGTTTTTACCGTTTTAGGTACTGTCAACCCTTTAGCTACTGCGTTTTTCGCTAAGAGTCCTGCCATCATCATGACATAAGGATTGCTGGTATTGGTACAAGAAGTGATTGCGGCAATCGCAATGTCACCTTCTTGCATGAGGCTATCAGCTTTAGGTTGGTTAGTCGCAAGGTCTTTTGAAAAAGTCTCAAATTCAGATGCCATTTGCCCTAAAGCAATCAAATCTTGGGGACGTTTGGGTCCTGACAGATAAGTTTCAACCGTTGCTAAATCAACTTCAATGATTTGGTTATATGCTGCTTCTTTTGTTGCATCGTAAAACAAATGATTGGTTTTGGCGTAGGTTTCAACCAATGATACTAGTTTTTCATCTCGGTTGGTATTGGTTAGATAATTCAGTGTTTCATCATCAATCGGGAAGAAACCACAAGTTGCACCATATTCAGGTGCCATATTGGCAACCGTAGCCCGGTCGGCAAGCGTCAAACTCGCAAGACCTGGCCCGAAATACTCGACAAATTTCCCCACAACATTTTGGTCACGAAGAATTTTTGTCATAGTTAAAGCTAAATCAGTTGCTGTTGCAAGTGGATTCAGCTTACCGACAAAGCGAACACCAATAACTTCAGGCATTGGGAAATAAGAGGCTTCTCCTAAAATAGCAGCCTCCGCCTCAATACCGCCAACACCCCATCCAAGTACGCCTAATCCATTAATCATGGTCGTATGGCTATCTGTACCAAAAACAGTATCAGGAAGTAAGACACCATCTTTCACACTGACAACATCTGAGAGAAATTCGATGTTGACTTGGTGAATAATCCCTGTTGCTGGTGGGACAACTCGGAAGTTCTCAAAAGACTCAGTCGCCCATTTAAGAAATTCATACCGCTCACTATTACGCTCAAACTCACGTTTGGCATTGAATTGCAGTGCTTGCTCAGAACCTGAATAATCGACTTGTAAAGAATGGTCAATGACCAAATCAACGGATACTTCTGGATTAATCAACTCAGGCTGACCACCTAACGCTTTGACTGAATCACGCATGGCGGCAAGGTCAACAACAGCGGGCACACCCGTAAAATCTTGCAAGATGACACGACTAGGCTTGAAAGGAATCTCTCCCGAATCTAGTGTTTTGCCATCATATTGTTGCAACTTCTCGAGATGTTCTGAGGTAAATTTGACACCATCAAAATTGCGAAGAATCCCTTCTGCTAAAATACGTAATGAATAAGGGAGGGTCTCAATATTTGAAATGGCAGATTGAGTATCAAAATAGGTATAATCAGTCCCATTAACCGTCAGCATTTTCTTATAATTTTTCGATGTCATGCGTTCCTATCCTCTATTTTTGTATATTTTTTTGTCGTCAATACACTTTCGTAAGCCGGACGAATAATTTTATTCATATTCAGCATTTCTTCCATGCGGTGGGCGCTCCAACCAACAATCCGGGCAATCGCAAATAAGGGCGTGTAAAGCTCCTCAGGCAATCCCAACATTTGGTAAACAAAGCCACTATAAAAATCGACATTTGCCGAAACGCCCTTATAAATATTTCTTTCTTGGGCAATAACTTGCGGTGCGAGACGTTCAATTTTTTTATAAAAATTGTACTCATCATGCAAGCCTTTTTCTTCAGCAAGTTCTTTGACATATGATTTAAGCACTTCCGCACGTGGATCAGAGACTGAATAAATAGCATGTCCCATACCGTAAATCAAGCCCTGTTTGTCAAAAGCTTCCTTGTTCAAAATTTTTCGTAAATACTCAGAGATTTCTACTTCATCACTAGGGTCAGAAATATTTTCCCAAATATTATCTAACATTTTTGCAACTTGGATATTAGCGCCACCATGTTTAGCCCCTTTAAGACTAGATAGAGAGGCGACAACTGAGGCGTAAGTATCCGTTCCAGAACTTGTCACAACGTGCGTCGTAAAAGTCGAGTTGTTACCACCACCATGTTCCATATGCAGAATCAAAGCTAAATCTAAAACTTTTGCCTCTATATCCGAAAATTGCTTGTCCGGTCTCAAAAGACGCAAAATATTCTGCGCTGTCGTCAAATTTTCATCTGGATAGTGAATATAGAGACTCTTGCCATTTTCATAGTGATTATAAGCCTGATAGGCATAAATCGCAAGCAACGGAAAATTAGCAATCAAACAGAGCGATTGGTCTAATACATTTTCAAGTGTCATTTCACTCGCTTTAGAATCAAAAGTCGCCAAACTCAAAATACTTCGGCTGATAGAATTCATGATATCACAAGACATCGCTTCCAAAATAATATCTCGCACAAAGTCTTCTGGTAACTGTCGTTTTGCTGCAAGCACCTGGGTAAATGTTGTGAGTTCTTCAAGCGTCGGTAACTCACCAAAAAGGAGAAGATAGGTAATCTCTTCAAAACCAAAACGATTTTCCGCTTTAAGATGCTCTGATATATCTTTAATATTAATCGCACGATACTCTAAGATACCGGGCATCGGGTCCCCTTCTTCATCAAAGGAATGAATGGCTGAAATGTTAGTCAACCCTGCTAATACCCCTTTACCATTGACATCACGGAGCCCCTTTTTAACGTCATATTGCTGGTAAAACTCAAGTGGAATGATAGAATTTTTTTAATCTTTTCTGTATATTTATTCATGAAATGCGTCAACCTTTCGAATGAATCTTCTGAAAATTTTGATATTTCCTTATTATAATTTATTTTAAAGATATTTACAAGTTTTTAGATGTATTCTATTATTACTTTTATTTTAATAGTTCGTATTTTTGTAAGCGATTGTAATGCTGAACTGGCTTGACTATCAAAAAAACTTCATCAGAGTGTCTGACGAAGTTGGCTGGCTAATTCTTTAATTTTTCTTAGACGGTGGTTAACACCTGATTTACCTAATGGTGTTGCTAATTTTTGTCCTAATTCGACAATCGTTGCATCAGGGTTTGCGATTCTCGCAACTGCTAATTCACGTAAATTATCTGGTAATTTATCATGGCTTTGTAAAAATTTGATGTCTTCAATCGCAGATTGGGCAGCGTTGACTGTTTTACCGATATTGGCTGCTTCAAAATTGGTCTGACGGTTAGCAGTGTTGCGCATTTCGCGGACGATTTTTGCATCTTCATACTTAAATCTTGCGGCATTGGCCCCAATGAGGCTGAGAAAATCTATAATCATCTCAGAATTTGATAGGTAGGTGATAACTCGTGTTTTACGAGCAATGAGTTTACTTGCGATACCAAAGTTTTCAAGTAAATACTGCAAGTCAGACGCATGTTCCTCATAATATGAGGCAATCTCTAAATGATACTTGCCATTTTCAGGATTTGTCACACTTCCACTACTCAAAAAAGCGCCACGCAGGTAGCCAATAGCTTTTTTTTCGTCGAATTTAACGGTATCAGGGACGCCATGGTCGAGTAAAAGGCTATCTGCCAGCTCAAAACGGTCGAGGACCTCTGACACATTGTCTGTTATCATCAGGGTGTAAACGCGATTTTTAGACAGGGTCGTCTTTTGGTGCGTTTTAATAACAGATTTGATGCTATATTCTTCTGATAAGGTCGCATAGATAAAGCGTGCAGTTGTGGCATTTTCCGTCGTAATAGAGAGTGACAAACCGTTTGAGATACCGAGGACACCGTTCATTCGAATGAGTGCAATAATAACCCCATCTGTGACCTTTAACTGGGTCAATTCTTTCTTTACATCAGCTGAAAAACTCATTGACTGCGACGCTCACTGATTCTCATGATTTCTTCAGTGACTGCATCGCCATTATGGAAGGCACCACCGTCTACTAATTTCAAGAAATTTTCGGAAATGACACGCACATTCTCAGTCTGTAATCCTTTAAAATCATGCGTCACTTGGACGAGATATTCGTCGAATTCATTAGAGTTCATGTAGGCATCTGGAACCGCCTCAACGTTTACTAAAACTGTATCAATAAAAGGTACACCGACATGTTCATGCAAGATTCTAACATGGTCAGCATCTGTGAAATTTTCTGTTTCACCACGTTGCGTCATAATGTTGCAGACATAGACAACTTGAGCTAAGGTTCCCACAAGTGCCTCTCGAATTTCTGGAATGACAACATTCGGCAAAATTGATGTAAAAAGACTACCTGGCCCCATGACAATCATATCTGCCGTCATAATCGCATTAACAACATGGCGAGATGCCGTAGGCTGATCTTCATTATAGGTATTGGTCACATAAACATGATCAATTGTGCCTGGATAATCCGCAATACGACTCTCACCAACGATTTCTGTCTTATCTTTAAACACGGCATGTAAAGTCAGAGCTGATTCACTTGAAGGCAAGATACGACCTTGCACATGGAAAAATTTAGATAAAATTTTAAGGGCATTGTAAGTCGAACCCTGCATTTCAGAAATGCCCGCAATAACTAAATTGCCAATAGGATGACCACTAAGCGGGCCATCCTCAGCTCTAAAACGGTATTGGAAAATCTGCCCATACACGCTAGGCATATCACTCATGGCAACTAGAACATTACGCAAATCACCGGGCGGTGCAATATCAATTGTGCCTCTTAATTTGCCTGAACTCCCACCATCATCAGCGACCGTCACAATCGCTGTTAACTCGACATCTTCTTTTCGCAAAGAGGCTAGAATAACTGGAATACCTGTACCACCGCCAATGACAACAATTTTTTTCTTTCTCATGAGCGGTTTACCGTTTCCTTTCTTCTGTCTTTATCACGATGATTAAGATTAACTAGCCAGCCGTTAGCAGCTAGTTCTTTAGAGATACGTTTAGCAAAAGCGACACTTCGGTGTTGACCGCCAGTACAGCCAACAGCAATCATGAGCACTGATTTTCCTTCTTTTTCATAACCAGGAATAATCGGATTGAGCATGGTCATCAAGTTTTGGTAAAAAGACTCAGATTCCGGTGCATCCATGACATAATGATAAACGGCATCATCAAGTCCTGTTTGATTACGTAATTCTGGTACATAATGCGGATTAGGCAAGAACCTCACGTCGAATACTAAATCAGCATCTAAAGGCAGGCCATACTTAAAACCAAAACTCATAACCTCAATTCTAAAGGCAGCTTTGGTATTTTCAGTCGCAAATTGTTGGATAATTTGTGAGCGAAGATTTCTAGGCGTTAACTCTGTCGTATCAATCACGTTTTGTGAAAATGATTTTAAGGGTGAAAGCAGTTCGCGTTCACGCATGATACCATCCAAAACACGACCATCTTCTGCAAGAGGATGACTACGGCGCGTTTCTTTATAACGTGCAACCAGTTCTTCATCAGAGCTATCCAAAAAGAGCAGTCTAAAATCAACTTGTGGATTATCTGAAAGGTCATTGACGATGTCAGATAGGGCATCAAAAAAGCTACGACTCCGCATATCCACCACCATTGCGACTTTATCAATATCTGAACTTTCAGAAGTTGTCAATAAACTAATAAATTTTTCAATTAGGTTCGCAGGCATATTATCAATTGTAAAGTAGCCCATGTCCTCAAAAGATTGAATGGCGACCGTTTTACCGGCACCGCTCATCCCAGTGATAATCACTAAATTAATTTTTTTCATTTGAAAAACTCCTTTTCGTTTTGAGCAATAAGTAAGACCAAAATACCATGTAAATCACACCAAAAATCATGAAACATAGCATAAAATAGTTTTCAGGAAGGATATTAATAACTGGATCTGTGGCAGGATCAAAAAGCCAGGTGGCATCTCGGAAGAAAATTTGATGAAAACTGATGAAAATTGAGTCAAAGCCACCAAATAAAGCAATAATTCCGATAAAAACTGGAATGACTAGGCAAATTTTTATGCCCTGATAGAATTGAATGTAACGCTTTTTCTTGATAAACAAAAATGTCGGGACTAGTAATACCACGGTTAACAAAATGGCCAATAGAAAGAGCTGCTTAACATCAGCAAAGTGTTTCAATCCTGCCTGTGAACTCGTGAAATCTGGCATGTTTAACTTTTGGATAGCAGGGTTAAGTAAGTAACGCATCAACTTATCAAAATTATAGCTAATCGTTTTTTCACTCAGATAAGTCAATTCTGGTAACTGAAAGATATTGATTAACCCATGAAACAAAGGAATAGCAGCTAAAATCGTAAGTGTGGCACTAGCCGAAATTGACCAAATTATCGTCAGCAAAAAATGAGCTTTAGTTTTCATAAGTTGCTACTCACATCACCCAATCATCCAATGTTGCGACAACATGCGTTGGTGCAATCGGTAAATCTGGTACTTCTTCTGCTCGGGTAAACCCTGTCGTTACAAGCAAAGTATCAATATCATTATCAATACCAGCTCGAATATCTGTCAAATAATTATCACCAACCATCAAGAGGTCACGTCGGGCAATCCCGATTCGCTCAACAGCTTTATTCATGATAATCGCATTGGGCTTGCCGATAAAAATCGGTTTAACTCGTGTGGCAACTTCCAATAATTTATTAATACTACCCGCTCCCGGTAATAAACCACGCTCTGTTGGAATATTCAAGTCAGGGTTAGTCCCAATAAACATAGCACCTTTTGCAATAGCAAGCGTTGCTAGCGTCAATTTTTCATAGGTCAAATCATTGTCCAACCCCACGACCACATAAGCAGGATTTTCAGTATCCCGTTGGTAGCTGCCATAAATCGCAGATTTGAGACCCGACTCACCAATGACATATGCCGTCTTGCCTTTTGCCATATCATCCATATACTCAAGTGTTGCTAGAGTTGCAGTATAGATAGTCGCTTCAGAAGTCGTAATATCGAACTTTTCTTGCAATCTTGCCTGAACTTGTGCCGGTGTTTTTGTTGTATTATTAGTTACAAATAAATGTGGGATATTTTTTTCTTGTAGCCGTTTGACAAATCGCGTTCCCGCCTCAATACGGTCTTCTCCAAGATAAATCGTGCCGTCCAAGTCAATCAAATAACCTTTGTATGTCGTCATCTTATTTTTCTCTCCAAGTCATCTCAGCCTGAGCATGCTTACCTTCCGATACAATTTCGTGAAACGACTGCACCCCCACCAAATCCACACGTGATGTCACGGTAGCGCCGTAAAGCACTTCCTTGCTGTATTTCAAATGAATTCTTGACGGTACATGACTGCTCAAAAAATCATAGCCTAAGACATCTGTCATCCAGTCAAAATACTTACTATTGTTGACATGCCCATTTTGGTCAATGTCGTTGAACCTCACGTGATAGCTTTTTTCAAGCGGCGTATCAGACAAGGCCGTGGATTTGTGGCCGCGAACAATCTTCGAGATTTTCTCAGACTGATAAGGGGCGACAATGTCATCCTCGACATGCGCAACTTTCCGACTCGTGGTATCAATTAACACAAAGGTCGAATTAATCGTTAGGAGTGTGTCACCATTTTCAGCATAGAAAACGAAATCTCGGTAGCAGAAAAATTTATTGTAGGATTTAGGAAATGTTGACATCGTAATGATTTCACTAAACCTAGGCAAACGCTGAATGGTTACATCATATTCGACGACAACCCAAGCGTAATTATAGGTCTCTTTTAACCAATCATCACTAATGCCGAGACTATGAGATTGTTCACCAGATAGTTGCAAGGCAATATTGAAAAGGCTAGGCAATTTCATGTTGCCATTAGCATCAGTTTCATAATAAGGAACAGTATATTTTTTCTTGTAAGTTAGCATACTCTTATTTTACCAAAAAAAACGCCGAAATTGGCGTTTTAGTTATTTGATAGGTTGTCCATGATTAAAGAGTTTATTATAGTCTTCAATATTTGTGACGCGATTAAAGTCTAAATCCCCTGCGAAACCATTAAGACGACCTCGACTGGTGTATTGATGCAAATCATATGGAATAGTTGTATCAGGTGATGTATCCCAATACCCTGTATCACCACCGTAATGTGCCAACCAAACACTGCTAAAAGGCTCAACATCTAATTGATTGGCTGTGATAAACCAATCTTGTGTATAAATACCAATATTTTTAGCGCCAAGTTTGGCTAATTCATCTCGGAAAGCTTCAATGCCACGATTAAAATCTGTTTTCATTGTCACTTCTTCAACATCTAACCACCAATAGGTTGGTTTATATTTTTCAGAACGCTCATAAAACTTCTGAGCTTCCTTACGCATCTCGCTTTCCGATTTACCATTGACATAGGCGTAGACAGCAACTGGGACGTTTCGTTTTTGAAACTCTTCTATATGCGTATCCATCGCCTTATCTTTGCCATTCTCATAAGCCGCATTATTTTTCTTCTTCATACTAATACCATGCTGCACACGAACAATGACACCATTGACCTGTTGCGACAATGTATCATAATCCATTTCTGACGGCAATTGCCAACCAGAAATATCGATAATCGGTTTTTTAAGGTCGACACCATGATTCAGCGACACCTTAGTTACCGTATCATCTCCAGTATTGTCAATTTTTGTAATATTTAACTTAACAAAGAGCGCAACAAGGGCAAGTGAGAAAAATAGGGCCAGCAAAATCCCTGGCGGCTTCAAATGTTTTCGCATCATATTCATTATCACATTATATCAAAAAAACCTAGTCATCGTCTAGTATAAACGTTTCAAATACATCATTACCAAGCATTAACCCCTGACGCGTCATAAAAATCTGGTCACCTGATTTTTCAAGCAATTGCTTTTCTATCAATTGACTAACTGTTTGTCCGTAAATCGAATCAAAATTTTGGTCAAATTTTTCAGAAAAGTGGCGCATATTCACTCCTGATTTTTTGCGTAGCCCCAAAAACAGCTCTTCTTCCATCTGTTCTTTCTGCGTGAGCTTTTCTTTGACAGCTTGCTTATCCGCATGTTCCAGATAATGGTGAATTGGCACATGATTCTTATAACGCACACCATTGACATATCCACTAGCCCCAGCACCAAAACCATAATATTCCGCATTATCCCAGTACATGAGGTTATGTGCACTCTCATAACCCGCTTTCCCAAAATTCGAGATTTCATAATGCTCATACTCCGCAGCTTGCAAGCTATCAATAATATAATTATACATCTCAAAATCGGTATCTTCACTTGGTAAATCAAGTCGACCACGACGCATTTTATTCATAAAAATGGTGTGGTTTTCAAGAATCAGTGAATATAAAGCAACGTGTGGTAAATTTAAACTCAGAATATTTTCAATGTCTTTTTTGACATCAGCCATGGTCTGAGCAGGCAGCGCGTAAATCAAATCGATTGTGATATTATCAAAGCCTGCTGCTCGAAGTTTTGCCACATTATCAAAGACATCTTGCGAGTTATGACTACGTCCAATTTTCTTGAGAAGTTTGTCATTAAAAGTCTGTACCCCAAGAGAAACTCGGTTGACATGATTTTTTTTCAGAACCGCAATTTTATCATCTGACAAATCACCCGGATTGGCCTCCACTGTAAATTCTTGTAACATCGTCAAGTCTAAATTTTGAGTCAAACCAGCTAATAATCTGTCAAGTTGTTCAGCAGTTAAAGCTGTTGGTGTGCCACCACCAATATAAAGGGTCTTAAGTTCAGAGATTTTTTCTGCAGCAACCTCTTCCAAAAGTGCCGTAATATAAGCATCTACTGGTTGATTTTTGATATAAACCTTAGCAAAGTCACAATAGTAACAAATTTGCGTACAAAATGGAATATGGACATAGGCTGAGCTCGGTTTGTAACTAACTTTTTTCATTAATATTCTTTCATTTCTTCTTGATTTCGAACAAGTCTCATTGCTCATTATGCTGTTTTTAGCTTGTCATGTCAAGTTTAATCGCCTTGTCTTTATTGTAGGCAATAAAAAAACTCAAGTCCTCAGACTTGAGACATGTTTTATCAGCTTGCTTGATAGCCAAAATATCCCCAATTTTAAAACTCACGAGATAATTTTTCATCACTATTCATTTGTGTAATCAAAGCATCAACACCATCAAACTTAATCATACCACGAATCAGTTTTAAGAAATACACTGTTACAGATTCACCATAAATTTCATCATGGAAATCAAAAATATTGACTTCAAGTGTTTTATTCTTACCACCAAAGGTATCATTGTAGCCAATAGAGGCCATGCCACGGTAACGTACACCAGAAACCTCAATATCGACAACATAAACACCAATAGCTGGTAAATATTGGTAATGCTTAGATTCAATATTAGCAGTCGGGTAACCAATGGTGCGCCCTCTTGCCTCACCATGAACGACTATCCCAGATACCTCATAATCGTAGCCTAAAAGTCGATTGGCAAGACTAACATCACCATCAAGAACCGCTTGACGAATTCTAGTTGATGAAATCTTTTCTCCTGCATCTGACACTTGCGCAATTTGGTAAGATTCATACTCAGAAAGCTGACTGAGCTCACCATGGTCTGAACCAAATCGATAGTCAAACCCTACAACAATCGCAGCAATATTCAAGTGACTCACATATTTTTGAATAAAATCATGGCTGGTTAACTTGGCAAAATGACTGGTAAAATCAGTCAAATAAAGGAAATCAACGCCATTCTCTTCAAAAAGCGCTAAGCGTTTATCCGGTGATGTCAGATGTTTAAGTAAATCTTCATTAAATTTTTTAAAAACGAGTACAGGACTCTCAGGAAATGTCAGCACCGAAATACTGGCATTTTTTTCAGCCGCCAAATCACGCGCCTTATCAAACAAAGCCTGATGTCCTCGATGCAGACCATCAAAATACCCTAAAACAAGTATTGTTGGGGCTGAATCAAGATCTTCTTCCTTAAATTTAATAACTTTCATTTGATTACTTTCTTAGGTTTGTAAAGTTGACCGTCTCTTTGTTCTAATATCGCAATAAGTTGACCGTTTTGAATACCTGCGACAATTTTGTTCTCAGCCGTAATCTTGACAAAACGCCCAAAGCCAATCTCTGAAACTTGCGCCTCAGTCAATTCAACTTTTTCTAAATCAGAGATACCATATTCAATAGGCAAGAAAGTCTCATCTAACCGATTTTCAGCTTTAAGTTGCTCAATTTCTGATAATTTAAATGCCTTGTCAATCGTCAAGCCAGCTGATGCTGTCCGCTGTAGGTAAGACATATGACTGGCAAATCCAAGTTTTTCACCCAAATCAACAGCCAGAGTTCTGACATACGTTCCCTTACTACAAACAACACGGAAATCAAATCTAACAAGACCATTTGCCGCATCTAAAGTAGGTTCAGACGTTCTTGAAAACTCAGAAATCGTCACCTGTCGCTCCGGTCGATCAACCGTCTCACCAGCGCGCGCATACTCATAAAGTTTGCGACCATTGACTTTAACTGCTGAGTACATCGGTGGAATCTGCGTGATTTCGCCGACAAAGTCGGCCATGGCAGCATCAATCTCTGTCGTCGTTGGCATGTTTATAACGGGAGTAGATGCGACCACTGCACCACTTGCATCCTCTGTTTCCGTCGAATAACCCAGGGTAACTTGCCCCTCATAGACCTTTCCGGCCTCAGTCATGTACTCAATCACGCGCGTCGCCTTGCCTACCGCAATCGGCAAAACGCCAGTCACGTCAGGATCCAAAGTCCCGCCATGCCCAATTTTTTTCGTCTGTAAAATCTTACGCAACTTGAAAACGACATCATGACTGGTCATGCCTGCTTCTTTATAGATATTTAAAATTCCGTTTACTGTCATTTTGAGTCCTTGTTTAGATTGGCAAATTTCTCAGCCATGGTTTGATTTTTTCTAGTTAATTTCTTAACAGAGACATCCTCTAGTTTATTGTTAGCCAAACGTAATTGATTTTCACTCGTTGAGAGTGCTTTTTTAACTTCTTCCATGCGTTTGATTGATTTATCAATCTCATCAATTGCCTTGGCAAAATTTTTGCTAGCTGAAGTATAATTCTTAGCAAAACCTGTTTTAAAGATATCTAAGTCAGCCTCAAATGTTGTAATATCAATATTTTGCTCACGAATCAAAGCAAGTTCTTGTTTATAATCCAGTGAGTTCATGGCAGCGTTACGCAACAAACCAATCAATTGAATAAAGAAATTGGGACGTACAACATACATTTTAGCATATTCATGCGAAACATCCACAATCCCAGTATTGAAATAATCATTATCGGCTTCTAGCATGGTCACTAAGACAGCATACTCACAATTTTTCTCCTTGCGGTCTTTGTCTAATTCCTTATAGAAATCACGGTTTTTATGCTTAGTTGCTGTTTCATCACCTTCATTTTTCATTTCAAACATGATAGAGATGATTTCATTGCCGTATTCATCATTTTCACGGTAGATGAAATCGCCCTTACTGCCTGTTCGCGCGTCATTATCTTTTTCAAAATAAGCCTTTGGAAACATGGTCGCACGCACTTTATTGAATTCATTTTCAGCAAAGTTCTCGAGACTTTCGCCAATGGCTTTAGTGGATTGCTGGGCCTTGAAGTTTTTGTAGAAATCCACTTCATCGTTTTTAGCCTTGAGTAAAATCTCGTACTCATTTTTGATAGCATTGGCTTTCAGTTCTTGCTCTTTTTCGGTTAACAGGAGTTCATTTTTAATCGCATCCCGTTCTTTGGCAACTTCTGCTAAGGCTTTTTCGTTTTCGGACACTGTTTGTTGTAACGTGAGTTGTTTCTCAGATTCAAGCTGCTGTAACTGCGCTTTGAGTTCTGACAGTTCAGTCTGGAGGGCTGATTTGGTTTGTTCTTCAACCAATTTCACTTCAGCATTTTTCGCTTGCTCCAAATTTTCACGTTCAAGCTGCGCTTTTTCGAGAGCTGCTTTTAAATCCGTTAATTCTGTTTGTAAGGCAGACTTTGTCTGTTCTTCAACCAATTTCACTTCAGCATTTTTCGACACTTCCAAGTTTTTGAGCTGGCTTTCAAGTTCAGCTAACTTAGCATCAGACTGAACGGTTAGGATTTCTTTTTCTTTTTCAAGCTGCGCATGGATTTCTTGCTCAAATTCCTGTGTGCGAACTTGCGCTAAAATATCCGCAAAACCCGATGCATCAACCGTAAAAACTTCCCCACAATGGGGGCATTTGATTTGATTCATTCTAATTTTCCTTTTTCTCAATCGGTGCCATTTGCGCCAGCAAGCGTTTCAAGCCAACTTCTGGGAAGGCGATTTTCAATTCCATGTTTGAGCCTGTACCTGAAACATCTAAGACCGTGCCATCTCCCCATTTTTTATGGTGGGCGGTGTCGCCGATGCTCCAGTCACCAACTGGTTTTTCTGTCGCACCTTGTCTTGCTGAAACTGAGCTAGCTGATGACACAGCGGATTTCCGACCTTTAATAGCATCTGCTAAGCTGACACCTGAACCAAATTGACTTCTTGACGATGTGTTGGAAGATTTATAAGTTGCATTAAAGGCTGTATTAGCTTTTCTGGCTTGACCTGTATAAGTCAGCAACTCATCGTCAATTTCACGTAAGAAACGCGACGGTTGATTATAACTTGAACGACCAAAGAGCATGCGTGAGCTGGCGTTTGTCATATACAAAACTTCTTCTGCTCGTGTAATACCGACGTATGCTAGTCTGCGTTCTTCTTCTAATTCATCTTCATCTTCGGCTTGCCGACTGAGTGGAAAAACGCCTTCCTCCATGCCGACGAGGAATACAACAGGAAACTCTAGGCCTTTAGCCGCGTGCAAGGTCATGAGGGTCACTTGCGATGTTTCGTCGTAACTGTCGGTATCTGCGACCAAGCTAAGGTCATTTAGGAATCGACTAAGTTTATCTAAACCTGTCTCGCCTTCAACTGCGTTTTCAGCTTCCTTGTCATCAAAGCTTTTGGTAACGGTCAAGAATTCTTCGATATTTTCCAGACGATTTTGGGCTTCAAGACTAGTTGTTTGAATTTCTAGCGCTTTTTTGTAAGTCGTTTTATCTAGGACTTTTTCGACTAACTCAGTAATGGTAAACTGGTCCACATCATCGGCGAGATTAAGCAAAATATGCGCTAGATTAAAGAGTTCTGATGCCGCCTTGCCTTTAAGCGAGCTGAGCGTCACATCGCGCGCTGCTTCCAACAAAGAAACATCTTGCTGAGTCGCAAAATCGCGAAGTGTTTCAAGCGCCTTAGGACCGACGCCGCGTTTAGGTTCATTGACAATTCGCTCAAACGAAATGTTATCACGAACATTGGCAATGACGTTGAGATAAGCAACAACGTCCCGAATCTCTTTACGAGAGTAGAATTTAGTGCCGCCGACCATGGTGTAAGGAATGTTAGATTTAAGGAGCGCTTCCTCGATGGCACGAGACTGGGCGTTGGTGCGATACAAAACAGCAAAGTCTGAGTACTGCCGCTTGTTTTCTTGCAGTTCATGGTTAATTTGTCCCGCAACAAAGTTGGCCTCTTCACGCTCATCACCAGACCGATGATAAATGATGTTTTCTCCGTCCGCATTTTGCGTCCAGAGTTTTTTAGGGCGACGTTTTTGGTTGTTATTGATAACTTCGTTTGCGGCTTGTAGGATTGTTTTAGTTGAACGATAATTTTCTTCTAACAAAACGACTTTAGCCTCGGGATAGTCCTGCTCAAAATCCAAAATATTTTGCATATCAGCGCCACGCCAGCCATAAATAGATTGGTCTGCATCCCCTACGACGCATAAGTTTTTAAAGCGTTTAGCTAACAGCTGCACCAATTGATACTGGGCATGGTTGGTATCTTGGTACTCATCAACGTGAATGTACTGAAATTTCCCTTGATAATAAGCAAGAACATCTGGATTTTTATCGAAAAGAAGAATCGTGTTCATAATGAGGTCGTCAAAGTCCATAGATTCGCTGCGCTTGAGTTCTGTTTCATAGCGTTTGTAGGCTTTGGCGACGATTTCAGTGTAGAGGTCGTTGGCGTTTTTAGCATAGCTTTCTGCTGTGACTAAATCATTTTTACTGTTAGAGATTGTCCCTAAAATCGTACGCTCTGTAAACTTTTTCGGGTCAACATTGAGCTCTTTTAAAATACGTTTCATAAGAGTGCGCTGTTCACCTGGGTCAACAATCGTGAAGTTTCGATTATAACCGATATGGTCGGCATCACGACGGAGAATGCGAACACACATACTATGAAAAGTTGCGATAAGAGTGTCTTGTGTGCGAGGATTAAGATCAATCGCCCGTTCGCGCATTTCTCGCGCTGCTTTATTAGTAAAGGTAATCGCAAGGATATTCCAAGGATTGACCATTTTTTCTTCAATCAAATACGCAATTCTATGCGTTAGAACACGTGTTTTACCAGAACCTGCTCCCGCCATGATTAAAAGCGGGCCTTCTGTTGTCTGTACCGCCTCAGCTTGGCGGTCGTTCATACCTTGTAATAATGGATTCATTTTACTCTCTTTTCCTGTTTGACATCTCTATTATTATAACATAAATGACTAAAGGTGTAGAAACAGTGACGTTTGAAAACACCCTCATTTTTGCAACATAAGTATGGTGGAATTACCGCGCAGTTTAGTAAAAAAATAAATACCGAAAATAAAAAATAGACCAGAATTCAAAATTTTCTAGTCTATTTTTTAGAGATCTCTTGTTTTATTGACGTTTAAACTTTTTCATCATAAGAATAATGAGCAAGTAAATCATTACTGGACTCAGTAACCAAAAAAGTGTTACTGGGATACTTTTAAACATGACAAGCATATAACCATGTCGATAAAAATTCACCATACTTGTCAAAAATGGCAGAGCTAAAACAAGCATGACAGTCAAATGCACCAAGTTGGGGTGCTGAAACTTTTCTTCAAATTTAAGCATTTCATCTCCTTTAATTAGACAATAATATATTTTTCTTAATTTCACCTTAAACTAAGAAGCCCTGGCATCTTTAATAGATACTCAGGACTTCTCTTATTCACTTTAAAAATTAGTAAATTGATTATAACTCACTTCAAAAGC
>SKEM01000338.1_pt1 | contig 33761 bp, 32 predicted proteins | sample 4826731 | NCBI WGS metagenome assembly SKEM01 (sample SAMN11008809, study PRJNA524170) | human gut metagenome | biome: Human fecal sample; material: Feces; isolation source: fecal sample from pouch patient p37 | host: Homo sapiens | place: Israel: Tel-Aviv | collected 2015-07-27 | reverse complement strand
GAGCTCCGACCCCGCGCGTGGCGCCCGCGCCGGCCGCCTCGGTCTCGGCTACGAGACCGCCGCTGACGAGACGAGCTTCGTCATCGGGCCCGTGGCCGCGGGCGGCCTCGTCAGCCTCCTCGGCGCCGAGGGGGCCGCCCTAGCCCTCATCGTGCTCACGGCGGTCGGCGAGGGCCTCTTCGCCCTGTGGCTGCTGGGCAACCCGGACCTGGCGCGCCCGGAGCACCGTGGCGGGGCGCGGACCGCGGAGACCGCCCCGGCGGGTGCGACGGCGCTCCGAGCGGTGTCGAGCGCCCGCCCAGGCGCACCGGTCGCCGCGCTCCTGACGACGATCCTCGCGATCGGACTCGTCTTCGGCGTCACGCAGACGGCTCTCACGGCCGTCAACGCCTCGCGCGGCACGCCGGGGCTGACGGGACCGGTCTACGGCTGCATGGGGCTGACCTCCGGGATCCTGGGCCTGGTCTCCGCCGGGATCCGTCTGTCCGTCCCGGGCCGGCTCGCCCTGGGAGGCGCCGCCGTCGCCCTGGGGTCCCTCGTCCTCATGAGCGTCCCCGGAACGGGGCCGACCGTCGTCGTCATGCTCGTCATGGGCGCCGGCGTCGGCCTGACGCTGGCCACCTGCTACACGGCGCTGGAGGTCCTCGCGCCCACGGGCCGCGTCACGGCCCTCATGACGATGGGGGCCACCGCCAACGTCCTCGGCGTCTCCGCCGGCAGCGTCCTCACCGGTCTCATCGGCACCGACCTCCACCGCGGGAACGCGCCCGGCGTCGTCGCCGGGGCCGCTGTCCTGGTCGCCTCACTGGCCCTGCGCCGGGCGCGCCGTCCCTGAGACGCGCGCCGGCTCTGAGACGCGGGCCGGTCCGCCCGCACCGGGGCGGAGCGAGCGGACCAGGGGAGGCGCGGCACGGTCGACCGGGCGTCGTCGGAGCGGACTCAGTCCCGGCGGCGGCTGGGGGAGCGCGTGAGCGAGGGGTCCCGCTCGACGACGTCGCCGAGCGCCGCGTCGATCGCGTCGAGGACGTCCTGCCCGAGGCGCACTCCCGAGGCCTTGACGTTCTCGACGAGCTGCTCGGGCCGCGAGGCGCCCACGAGGGCCGCGGACACGTTGTCGTTCTGCAGGACCCAGGCCACCGCCAGCTGGGCCATCGACAGGCCGGCCTCCTCGGCGATCGGTCGCAGGCGCTGGACCGCGGTGAGTACGGGCTCCTCCATCCAGCGGCCGATCATCTCCTTGCCGCCCTTCTCGTCCGTGGCGCGCGAGCCGGCGGGCGGCTGGGCGCCCGGCAGGTACTTGCCGGACAGGACGCCCTCGGCCATGGGGGACCAGACCACCTGCCCCATGCCGAGCTCCTTCGAGGTGGGGACGACCTCCTCCTCGATGACCCGCCACAGCATCGAGTACTGCGGCTGGTTGGACACGAGGCGGAAGCCCATCTGGGTGGCGATCTCCTGGCCGGCGCGGATCTGCTCGGCGTTCCACTCGGAGACCCCGATGTACAGCGCCTTGCCGGAGCGGACGACGTCGGCGAAGGCCTGCATCGTCTCCTCCAGCGGGGTGGCGTCGTCGAAGCGGTGCGCCTGGAGCAGGTCGACGTAGTCGGTGCCGAGGCGCCGCAGCGAGCCCTCGATCCCGCGCAGGATGTGCTTGCGGGACAGGCCCGAGTCGTTGGCGCCCTTGGCGTCGATGGGGAAGTAGACCTTCGTGAAGATCTCGAGGCCGTCGCGGCGCTCGCCCTTGAGCGCGCGGCCGAGCACCTCCTCGGCCTTCGTGTTGGCGTAGGTGTCCGCGGTGTCGAAGCTCGTGATGCCGAGGTCCAGGGCGGTGCGGACGCACTCGATGGCGGTGTCCGCCTCCACCTGGGAGCCGTGGGTGAGCCAGTTGCCGTAGGTGATCTCCGTGACCTTGAGTCCGGAGCTGCCGAGGTGACGGTAAGCGACCATGCGCACAGCCTACGGGCGGTATGTCGACGGCGTGCGTGCCGACGACGGTGGGGCGGGCGGATCGTCGGCACGCACGCCCCACCGGGGACGTCGATGGTGGCGCTGCCGGGAGCCGTCACGCCCCGGCCGGGCGCCGCCCCCTCAGGCCGGGTACTCGCCGCGGCGTTTCTGCGGCGAGGGCTGGCGCCAGCGGCGCAGGTTGAAGCAGCGGCTGAAGATGTACCAGAAGATCATGCCGCCCTTCTTGACCTCCTCCTCGCCGAACTTCTTGTAGAGGCGACGGCGCAGGATGAGCCAGCAGACGATCGTGTCGATGAGCGCCAGGAACAGGACGGCGTACAGGCCGAAGAGCAGGTAGATGTTCCACAGGCTCTGGCTGCGCGACAGCACGAGGACCAGCACGAGCATGACGATGCTCAGCGGCAGGAAGAGCTCGCCGATCGACCAGCGGGCGTCGACGTAGTCGCGGATGTAGCGCCTGATGGGGCCCTTGTCCCGCGCGGGCAGGTAGCGGTCGTCGCCGGTCACCATGGCGCGGCGCTGGCGCTCCCAGGCGGCGTCCTGCTTGGCGCGGGCCTCGCGCTTGGCGGCCTTGCGGTCCGCGGGGACGACGGGGTGCAGGCCGCGGGCCTGGGCGTCGCGGCGCTTCGGGGTCGCGCGACCCTTGCCGCCCTGCTTGCCGGGCGCGCCGGTCCGCGCTGTCGCCTCGGCGGCCTTCGCGGCGTCGTCGCCGGCCTTGTCCGACTTGTTGAAGAGCTTCACGGTGACAGGTTAGCCGCTGAGCCGCGATACCCTGAAAACCATGATCACCGTCGACTCCGTGCGCTCCGCGGTCCACGACTCCTTCGAGGGAATCGTGTCCGACCTCGTCGAGCTCGTCGCCATCCCGTCCGTCTCCGCCGCCAGCCACGACCAGGCGCAGGTGGCCCGCTCCGCCGAGCACGTCGCCGCCCTCCTGCGCGACTCCGGCCTCGAGGCCGAGGTCCTCACCGCGCCCGGCCCCGACGGCGCCTCCGGCCGCCCGGCCGTCCTCGCCCACAAGGAGGGCCCCGCCGGCTCGCCGCGCGTCCTCCTCTACTCCCACCACGACGTCCAGCCCGTCGGCGACCCCGGCAAGTGGCAGCAGGCCGACCCCTTCACCGCCGAGCGCCGAGGCGACCGCCTCTTCGGCCGCGGGGCCGCCGACGACGGCGCCGGCGTCATCAGCCACGTCCACTCCCTGCGCACCCTCGCCTCGCTCAACGACGGGCAGCTGCCCTGCTCCGTCACCGTCTACATCGAGGGCGAGGAGGAGGTCGGGTCCCCCTCCTTCGAGAGCTTCCTGACGACCTACCAGGACCGCCTCGCCTCCGACGTCATCGTCGTCGCCGACTCCTCCAACTGGAAGGTCGGCACCCCGGCGCTCACCACCTCGCTGCGCGGCGTCGTCCAGGTCGACGTCCGTCTCGACGTCCTCGACCACGCCCTCCACTCCGGCCAGTACGGCGGCCCCGTCCTCGACGCCGTCACCTCCATGGCGCGCCTCATCGCCACCCTCCACGACGAGAACGGCGACGTCGCCGTCCCCGGCCTCGTCTCCGAGCCCACCGCGGCCCCCGACTTCCCCGAGTACCCCGAGGAGGCCTTCCGCGCCGACGCCGGCGTGCTCGACGGCGTCCGTCTCGCCGGCACCGGTGACCTCACCGCCCGGCTGTGGACCAAGCCGACCCTCACGGTCATCGGCATGGACGTCACCCCGCTCGACCTCGCCGGCAACGTGCTCGCCCCCTCGTGCACCGCCCGCCTCTCGATGCGCATCGCCCCCGGGCAGGACCCCGCCGCCTCGGCCGCCGCCCTCACCCTGTCCGCCTGCGGCTCCGCCTCGAAGGGCACCTCGGGCAAGGTCATCACCTACTGGCTGTGGGACTCCCTCCAGCAGCCCGCGTACCAGGAGTGCGCGGACCGCTTCAGAGAGAAGACCGGCATCACCGTCAAGATCAGCCAGATCGGCTGGGACGACTACTGGACCAAGCTCACCGCCGGCTTCATCGCCGGCACCGCCCCGGACTGCTTCACGGACCACATCCAGAAGTTCGCCCAGTTCACCGACCTCGACGTCCTCCTGCCACTGGACGAGCAGGAGGCCTGGTCCGGCGTCGACGAGTCCGCCTTCCAGGACGGACTCATCGACCTGTGGAAGGGCGAGGACGGCCACCAGTACGGCTGTCCCAAGGACTGGGACACCGAGGCGATCTTCTACAACAAGGACATGATCGCCGAGGCCGGCCTCGCCGACGACGACATCGCCTCGATGGAGTGGAACCCCGACGACGGCGGCACCTTCGAGAAGGTCCTCGCGCGCCTCACCGTCGACCGCAACGGCAGGCGCGGCGACGAGGAGGGCTTCGACCCGAACCACGTCAAGGTCTACGGCCTGGGCATCCAGGACTCCGGATCCGCCGACGGCCAGACCCAGTGGAGCCCCTTCACGGCCTCCGCGGGCGACTGGTACTACACGGACAAGACGACCTGGGGCACCCACTACCGCTACGACGACGAGACCTTCCAGCAGACCCTGGACTGGTACTTCGGGCTCGTGGACAAGGGTTTCCTCAACCCCAACGGAGCGTTCTCCGACGCCACGAGCACGGACATCCAGCTGGGCTCGAGGTCGATCGCCATGGCGGTCCACGGCGCCTGGATGTTCAACACCTTCGCCGCCCTCGACCTCAACGTCGGGATCGCGCCGACGCCGGTGGGACCGAACGGGACGAGCCAGTCCCTGTTCAACGGGCTCGGCGACTCGGTGGTCAAGGCCTCCCCGAACGCCAAGGAGGCTGCCCAGTGGGTGTCCTTCCTCGGCACTCAGGAGGCCCAGGACATCGTCGCCTCCTACGGCATCGTGTTCCCGGCGATCACGGCGTCGACGGAGAAGGCCAAGAAGGTCTTCGAGAAGACCGGGCTCCCCACCGAGCCCTTCACCAAGCACGTCGAGGACGGGACGACCTTCTTCTTCCCGCTCACGTACTTCGGGGCGGACGTCAAGGCCATCATGACGCCGGCGATCGAGGCGGTCTGGGCCAACCGGGTCCCGGCGTCGACGCTCACGGAGTACAACGACCAGGTCAACCTGCTCTTCGACACCTCGACGCACGACTGACCGCTCCCTGGGGCGCCGTCGGCGGCGGTCGGAGGACCGATCCGGCCCTCCGGTTCGCCGTCGCGGTGCCCCGGGGACGCGATGTCGGGTAGTGTGAGCAGCGTCTACCAGCCACCGGCTGGGAACCCGCCGCACAGGCTCACCGAGCCCTCCGAGCCTTGAGCGGTCCCCTCCTCCAGCAACTCAAGGAGCCTCACATGGCACAGGTCAACGCCACCATCGCCTCCAAGGTCGGTCTTCACGCCCGTCCCGCCGCCACCTTCGTCAAGGCCGTCGCCGAGAAGGGCGTTCCGGTCACCATCGCCAAGGAGGGCGGCGCCCCCGTCGACGCCTCCTCCATCCTCGGCGTCATGACGCTCGGCGCCGGCTTCGGCGACGTCGTCACCCTGTCCTCGGACGCCGACGGCGCCGAGGGCGCCCTCGACGAGCTCAAGGCCCTCCTCGAGACCGACCTCGACGCCTGAGACGCCTGACCGGTCCTGACGGACCGGCACTCAGCAACCCGACGGGGCGCGCAGCGCTGGACATCCGGCGCAGCGCGCCCCGTCGTCGTGCGCGCGGTGGGAGGCGGGAGGCGGCGGTGGGAGCGGCCGACGCCGGGCTGGTGCTCCCGCGGCGTCCCGGTGGCCGAGAGACGGCGGCTCGGCACGCTGCCCGTGGGAGGATCCGGGTGTGGACACCGCCCTCCTCGTCAAGGCGCTCGGCGCGCTCTTCGCGATCATGAACCCCTTCGTCAACCTGCCGATCTTCCTCAGCCTCACGGCCGGTCAGGACGCGGCGAGGCAGCGCCGCACCGCCTGGCGGACGGTGCTCATGGCGACGGTCACCTGCGCCGTCGTCGCCGTCGCCGGCAGCGCGCTGCTCTCGTTCTTCGGGATCAGCGTCGCCGACTTCCGCGTCGCGGGCGGGCTCGTCCTGCTCATGATCGGGCTCGGGATGCTCAACGGCACCGGCTCGACGGCCCACGAGGGCACCGACTCGGAGAAGGCGCACGCCCAGGCGCACGCCGAGCGCAGCGACGTCGCCTTCTACCCCATGACCTTCCCGATCCTCGTCGGACCCGGCACGATGACGACCATCATCGTCCTCGTCGCCGAGGGCGGGGACTCCGGCGCGGGCGGGCTCCTCGCCGTCGGGATCGCGCTCGCCCTCGTCCTTGCGTGCCTCGGGATCGTCCTGCCCTTCGCCGGCGCCATCGGTCACCACATGTCCATGACGCTGCGCACCATCATGACGCGCCTCATGGGCATGATCCTCGCCGCGATCGCCGTCGGCATGCTCGGAGCGGGCCTGACCACGCTGCTGCCGGGACTGGCGCACTGACCCAGTCGGTCCAGGTCGGGCCCCGAGCCGGAGCCCCTGCTACAGTGCGGGCCACGGCGAGCTGACGCCGAGCGGGGGACGGCCCGGGCCCGTCCCGCCACCCGCGAAGGGGAGCGCATCCTCCGGCACCACCGTCCTTCACCGCCCCGCGTCGCCGGGGCCCCGGCTCGAGCCGGCCGCCCCAGGGGCGGGTGCGACCGGGAGCAGCCGCCCGAAGGGAACGCCATGACCGCCGACGCCGACTTCAAGAAGCTCGTCCGCGCGCGTATGACCGAGACCGGCGAGCGCTACACGCAGGCCCGCGCCGCCCTCCTCGCCGAGCACGAGGCCGCGCTGCGCGCCGAGGAGACCTTCCGGGCCCGCACCCTGCGCTCCTTCCTGCGCGACGGGCGCCTCGTCTCCGTACCCGTCAAGCGGCGGGCGCGCGTCGTCGTCCTCCTTGAGCTCCTCGACCTCTTCGAGCCCGGACGCGAGTACCCCGAGACCGAGGTCAACGCCCTCCTGCGCCCCGTCCACGACGACGTCGCCTACCTGCGCCGCGAGATGGTCGACTACGGCTTCCTCGCCCGCGACCACGGCGTCTACCGGGTCGCGGAGGAGCCAAAGGAGATGACCGGCAACATGGCCGCCGAGGTCCCGACCGACCTCGCCGAGCGCCTCGCCCGCAGGCACTCCGAGTCCTGACGGAAGCGGTCCGACCGCCGTCAGCGGGCGGCCGCCAGTCCCAGGAGGACGACGCCGATGACGGCGGCCACGACCCCGGCCGCCGTCGCCCGGCCCTCCCGGCGGGAGCGCTGCTCACCGAGTAGGAGCACGCCCCCGGTGGCCGAGATGACGAAGCCGAGCTGGGACAGGCTGAATCCGGTGGCGACGCCGACGGTCGTCGTCGAGTGCAGCAGGATCGCGTTGCCCACGGCCCAGATCCCGCCCGCGACGGCCGAGGGCCAGAAGCGCGGCCCTACGACGGGCTCGTGCGAGGGGATGACCCTCACACAAGCGAGGGAGCCGAGGAGGAGACCGATGCCCATCGGGCCGAGGGCATCGGCGCTGGAGACGTCGGCGAGGCGCAGCATCCCGGCGTACGAGCCGTAGACGAGGGCGGACAGGACCGTCGCGATGAGGCCCGCGCGCCGGGCGGCGGAGGACGGCCCCGGTCCGTCGTGCTCCTGCCATGAGCAGCCCAGCGCCCCCGCCATGATGAGCGCCAGCGCCAGGAGACCGAGGGGGAGCGCCCCGGGTGCGCGCCACTCGCCGAGCAGCGCGACGCCGATGGCCGCGTTGAGGGCGAGCTGGAGGGCGGTGGTGAGCGGCATCGTGCGGCTCACGCCCCAGGAGTGGAAGCCCCGCAGGACGAGGACCTGGCCCGTGGACCACATGAGGCCGGACAGGATCCCGAGGAGCGTCGCCTTGAGCGACCAGTCCCCGCCGAGGAACGGGGTGACGGCGAGGCTGACGATCCCGGCCCCGGCCATGACGGCGACGTTCTGGCGGCGCGCGTCGGCGGGGAAGGCGCCGATGGTGAGCGCCATGACGCCGAAGAGCAGGGAGGGGAGGAAGGCGATCGCGAGGGTCACGCCGGGAGCCTAGGCCCCCGCGGCGTCAGGACGCGGCCGGGGTGGTGAGGTGCCGCTCGCGGAGTGCGTCCATCTGGTCCTCGAGGGTCGCGCCGGCCGCGTGGACGTGCGGTGTGTGGGGCGCCGTCGTCGGGTCGATCCGTGCGCCCAGCTCGCCGAGGGCGACGAGGAGCGGGACCGCGCTGATGCCGAGCTCCGTGAGCGAGTAGCGCCCCTGCTTGCCGCGCGGGGCCTCCGCCTTGGTGAGGAGCCCGGCGATGGTGAGGTCGGTGAGCCGGCGTGACAGGAGCGGGGCGGAGATGCCCTCCTCGCTGCCGGTGAGGAGCTGGCGGAAGGTGCGGCGGTCGTGCATGGCGACGTCGTGCAGGATGAGAAGGCTCCACCGGTCCCCGAGCACCTCGACGGCGCGGTTGACCGGGCAGGAGGACCGGGGGCTCTCGATCATGATCCGCCTCTCAGGGAACGACGAGTGGTTGCGAAGTGCAACCGGATGGGCATGCCCTCGCACCATCCGGTTGCACAACGCAACTACCTGATCCAGGCAGAGCCTTCAGCAAGGAGCCCGCCGTGAAGGCCGTCGTCCTCGAGAAGTACCAGGCGCCCCCGTCGACCTCGTCCTCAACACCCAGGGAGATGACATCACCCTGCGCTCCGTGGAGGTCCTGCGCCGCGGCATCACCTACTGCTTCCTCTTCATCGCGCCCGACGGCGAGGGACTCCGCGAGGTCTCCGCGCTCGTGGCCTCGGGCGCGATCCACCCCGTCATCGACCGCGTCCTGCCCTTTGAGCAGGCCGTCGAGGCCCTCGCCCAGCTCCTCGCCGGCGGCACGAAGGGCAAGGTGCTCGTCTCCACGGCCCCTGCCGCGGTCACCGACCGGAACTGAGTGGCCGGGGCGTCGGAACCGCCCGGTAGGGTGCCGCCCATGACGATCATCGCTGCGGCGGACGGCTCCGCCCTCGGCAACCCCGGCCCCGCCGGCTGGGCCTGGTACGTGGACGAGTCCTGCTGGGCCGCCGGCGGCTGGCCCGAGTCCACGAACAACCGTGGCGAGCTCACCGCCCTCCTCGAGCTCCTGCGAGCCACCGCGCACACCGGCGAGGACCTCCTGATCCAGGCCGACTCCCAGTACGTCATCAACTCGGTCACCAAGTGGATGAAGGGCTGGAAGCGCCGCGGCTGGCGCAAGGCCGACGGCAAGCCCGTCCTCAACGACGACCTCATGAAGGCGATCGACGAGGCACTCGTCGGCCGCACGGTGCGCTTCGAGTGGGTCAAGGGCCACGCCGGTCACCCCGCCAACGAGCGCGCCGACGACCTCGCGCGCGCCGCTGCCACCGCCTTCCAGCGGCGCACCGCCGTTCCGGCCGGGCCCGGCTGGACGCGCGGCGGGGCCGCACCGGAGCAGCGGACCGTTGCGGAGTCGGCTGCGGCCCCCGGTCCGGAGGGCGACGTCGTCCCCGGCTCGACGGCGGCCCGCCGCGCCGCCCTGCGCGCCCAGCAGGAGGCCGAGCACTCCGAGCAGCAGGCCCCCGGCACGCTCTTCTGACCTTCGCCGAGATCGGGACATCCTGACCTCGAGATCGGTCCGTTCTCCACAGACGCCCCGCGTGCGCGCTTCAGCAGCAGTGACCTGGGTGCACTGCTCAGCCGCGAGGACACGATGTCCCGATCTCAGAGTCAGGATGTCCCGATCTCGCGGGAGAACGGACGGCGGCGCCGCCACCCGGGAGGGTGACGGCGCCGCCGTGCTGTCCGTTGCCGCGCGGAGCGCAGCGCCCGATCAGATGAGGGTGAGCGCCTGGCGGGCGATCTCCAGCTCCTCGTTGGTCGGGTAGACCGTGACGGTCACGGTCGAGTCGGGCGTCGAGATGACGCGCGGCGCGGAGACGCGGCCGGCGTTCTTCTCGGCGTCGTAACGCACGCCGAGGTAGCCGAGGCGGTCGAGGAGGTGCTGACGCACGAGGTCGTCGTTCTCTCCGATGCCCGCGGTGAAGGTGAGGGCGTCGAGGCCGCCCATGACGGCGGTGTAGGCGCCGACGTACTTGAGGAGGCGGTGGGTGTAGATGTCGACGGCCTCGATGGTGTCCTGGTCGCCGGCGTCGTAGAGCTTCCACACCTCGCGCATGTCGGACTGGCCGGTGAGGCCCTTCATGCCCGACTCGCGGTTGAAGAGGTGGTCGATCTCGTCGATGGACATGCCGCCCACGCGGGCGAGGTGGAACACCGCGGCCGGGTCGATGTCGCCGGTGCGGCCGCCCATGACGAGGCCCTCGAGCGGGGTGAGGCCCATGGAGGTCTCGACGGCCTTGCCGTTGACGACGGCGGAGACGGAGGCCCCGTTGCCCAGGTGCAGGACGATCTGCTTGAGGTCGTCGCGGCCGAGGAGCTCGGAGACCTGCTTGGAGACGAACTGGTGGCTCGTTCCGTGGGCGCCGTAGCGGCGGATCGAGTACTTGTCCGCGACCTCGCGGTTGAGGCCGTAGCGGGCGGCCTCCTCCGGGAGCTCCTGGAAGAAGGCGGTGTCGAAGACGGCGACGTGCGGGACGTCGGGGAGCAGGTCGCGGGCGACCTCGATGCCCTTGAGGTGGGCCGGGTTGTGGAGCGGGCCGAGGGGCACGAGCTCCTCGATCTTGGCGACGACCTCGTCGTCGATGAGGGCGGGGCCGTTGAAGTACTTGCCGCCCTGGACGACGCGGTGGCCGACGGCGACGACGTTGGCCTCCTTGAGGGAGGGGCCCTTCTCCTCGAAGAGGCGCAGGACCTCGGCCATGCCGAAGCCGTGGTCCGGGACGGGCTCCTCGATGGCGGTCTTCTCACCGGCGTGCTTGTGGGTGATGGAGCCGGTGACGTCGCCGATGCGCTCGACGATGCCGTTGGCCAGGTTCTCACCGGAGTCCGGGTCCACCAGGGCGTACTTGATGGAGGACGAGCCCGCGTTGATGATGAGGACGGTGCGCGTGGTCATGAATGGCCTTTCGTGAGGGTCTTGCTCCGTGCGGGGGATCAGGCCTGCGCCTGGACCGCGGTGATGGCGACGGTGTTGATGATGTCCTCGACCAGGGCCCCGCGGGACAGGTCGTTGACGGGCTTGTTGAGTCCCTGGAGGACCGGGCCGATGGCGACCGCGCCGGAGGAGCGCTGCACTGCCTTGTAGCCGATGTTGCCGGCGGACAGGTCCGGGAAGATGAAGACGTTGGCCTTGCCGGCGACGGCGGAGCCCGGGGCCTTCTTCGCGGCGACGGTCGGGTCGATCGCGGCGTCGTACTGGATCGGGCCCTCGACGGCGAGCTCGGGGGCCTTGGCCTTGACGAGCTCGGTGGCCTCGCGGACCTTGTCGACGTCCGCGCCCTTGCCGGAGGTACCGGTGGAGAAGGACAGCATCGCGACGCGGGGCTCGACGCCGAACTGCTTGGCGGTCTCCGCGGAGGAGATGGCGATGTCGGCGAGCTCCTCGGCGGTCGGCTCGGGGTTGACGGCGCAGTCGCCGTAGACGAGGACGCGGTCCTCCAGCAGCATGAGGAAGACCGAGGACACGATGGAGGTGCCCGGCTTCGTCTTGATGATCTGGAAGGACGGGACGATCGTGTGGGCGGTCGTGTGGGCCGCGCCCGAGACCATGCCGTCGGCGTCGCCCATGTGGACCATCATCGTGCCGAAGTAGGACACGTCCTGGACCTTCTCGCGGGCCTGCTCGAGGGTGACGCCCTTCTTCGCGCGCAGGCGGGCGAACTCGGCGGCGTACTTCTCGAGGAGCTCGGGGTCGTCGGTGGCGACGACGCGAGCGCCGGCGATGTCGAGGCCCAGCTCGGCGGCGCGGGCGCGCACCGTGGCCTCGTCGCCCAGGAGGACGAGCTCGGCGATGCCGCGGCGCAGGATGGCGTCGGCCGCGTGGAGGATGCGGTCGTCGTCGGGCTCGGGCAGGACGATGGTGCGGACGTTGCCGCGGGCGCGCTCGACGAGCTCGGCCTGGAACATGATCGGGGTGACGACCTCGCTCGGCTCGACCTCGATGGCCTCGAGGAGGGAGTCCAGGTCGGTCTCCTGCTCGAAGGTGGTGACGGCGACGTCGAGCTTGCGCTGTGAGCCGCGGGCCAGGCCGCCCTCGATGGAGGCGCTCGTGGAGGCCGCGGAGAAGGTTCCCAGCGGGGAGGTCATGACCGGCAGGGGCTGCTCGAGACCCTTGACGAGGTCGAGGGCGTAGGGGGCCGGCTCGAAGCCGCCGTTGAGGACGAGGCCTGCAAGGTTCGGGAAGCCGGCGGAGGCGTTGGCGGCCGCGATGGAGATGAGGGCGGCGGAGCGGTCCGCGGGGACGATGACGAGCTGACCGTCCTTGAGGCGCTCGAGGACGTGGGAGACGTCCATGGCCGCGACGAGGAGGGAGTCGGCCTCGCGGTCGAGGAGGGCCTCGTCGCCGGCGATGAAGGAGCCGCCCAGGGCGGTCATGTGCTCGCGGACGGTGGCGGCGCCGAGCAGCGGGACCTCGGGCAGCGTGGAGACGGCGACGCCCTCGATGCCGGCGAGGTTGGCGGCGACCGTCTCGCGGTCCTCGGGCTCGCACTTGTTGGCGATGACGGCGACGGTGCGGGCGTGGTGGTCGGCGAGGTCGGCGATGGAGGCCTCGACGGAGGCGCGGACGCCGTCGGCGCCCTCCTGGCCGTTGACGACGAGGAGGACCGGGGCGCCGATGTTGGCGGCGACCTGTCCGTTGAGGGCGAGCTCGGGCGTGCCGGCGGCGCCGTCGTGGTCGGAGCCGTCGATGACGACGACGTCGTGCTCGCGGGCGATCGCGCGGTAGGCGTCGACGATGGTGGACAGGGAGTCCTCGGGAGCCTCGTAGTACTCGTCCCAGGTGACGCCGACGCAGGAGGCGGCCTCGGCCGGGGAGCCCGAGCGGGCGAGGAGGAGGCCCAGGAAGGGGTCGTCGCCACGGGACTCGACGAAGGGGCGGAAGACGCCCACCTTCGCGACGACCTTGGTCAGCGAGGCGACCAGTCCGAGGGCCACGGTCGACTTGCCGGATCCGGCACTGGGGGAGGCGATGTAGATGCTTCGCGCCACGGTTTCTTCGTCCTTCTGGGTCTCGACGTCGAGGTGGGGACCCCTTCGCCGGAGTCGCCCAGAAGAATTGTGCCCCCAAGGCCCCACCCCGTGCGACCGTCCAGCGGGCCGGAAGGGGTGGCGCCGCCCACGTCCCGATCAGGACGACGGCGCCGCCGTCGTCGAGCGGACGACGAGCCCGGGGCGCAGGACCCGCTCCGAACGGGCCCCCGCCGGGCCGGGGGCGTCGAGCAAGTCGAGGGCCGACGCGACGAGCGCCTCCGCGTCCTGGCGGACCGTGGTGAGACCGAGCGCCGCTACCGCGGGGGAGGGGCCCGAACCGGCGTCGTCGAAGCCCGTCACCGAGACGTCCTCGGGGACGCGCACGCCCCCGGCGCGCAGCGCCTGGATCGATCCGAGCGCGAGGGCGTCGTTGGCGGCGACGAGCGCCGTCGGCCTCGGGCGGGACCCGCCCGCGTCGGACAGGCGCAGCATCTCCCGGCCGACCAGTACCCCGGCGGACTCGTCGTAGGCGGCGGCCGGGACCTCGTGGGTCTCGACGCCGAGAGCCCGCGCCTCCTCCAGGGCGGCGTCCGCGCGCACGTCCCCGCTGCGGCGCCCGGCCACCCGGGTGACGAGGAGGCTGCTGTGCCCCAGGCTGACGAGGTGACGGACCACCTCGCGCACACCGGCGTCGTCGTCGGTGTGGACCGAGCCGACGGCGCCGTCGAGGCTCACGGGCGGGTAGGCGCCCACGAAGACGGCCGGGCCGGCCGCGAGCAGCGCCGCCGCGGACTCGTCCACCGGCGCCGAGGAGATGACGAGGGCGCCGCGCACCCGCTGGGCCCGCAGCGTCCCGAGCGCCCGCGACAGCGGCACGGAGGTCGAGGCCATCGTGAGGACGAGGTCCTCGCCCCGGGCCGCGACGGCCTCGTGGGCGGCGTCGAGGACGCGGGCGGTGAAGGCGTCGTGACCGTCGAAGACGACCCCGACGAGCCTTCCCCCGCCCGAGCGCAGACGCGCCGCGTTGGAGTCGGGGGAGTAGCCGAGCTCGGCCGCTGCGGCGAGCACCTTCGCGCGGTTCGCCGGGGAGGCGCCGGGCTTGCCGGACAGGACGAGTGAGACGAGTGCCCGCGAGCCGCCGGCGCGGCGGGCGACGTCGACCATCCGCACGGGACGGCCCTCGCGCGGGGGCGGTGGGAGGCGTCGGACGGCGGGCACGCGAGCAGCCTACGGCGCCCCGCTATCCTGGCCCCGTGACGACCACCCCTGACAGCGCCGACCGGACGGTCGTGGACGAGCTCACCCCCGTGGGTCCCGTCCTCGTCGTCGACTTCGGCGCCCAGTACGCCCAGCTCATCGCCCGCCGGGTGCGCGAGGCCTCCGTCTACTCGGAGATCGTGCCCTCCTCGATGTCGGCCGCGGGCATGCTCGCCAAGCAGCCCGCCGCCATCATCCTCTCCGGCGGCCCCTCCTCCGTCTACGCCGACGGCGCCCCGAGCCTCGACCCCGCCGTCCTCGACGCCGGCGTCCCCGTCCTCGGCATCTGCTACGGCTTCCAGACCATGGCCCAGGCCCTCGGCGGGAAGGTCGGCCGCACCGGCACTCGCGAGTACGGCCACACCGACGCCACCGTTCAGGACGGCTCCTGCCTCTTCGCCGGCACCCCGCTCGAGCAGACCGTGTGGATGAGCCACGGCGACGCCGTCCAGGCCGCCCCGACCGGCTTCACGGTCACCGCGTCCACCGCGGAGACCCCCGTCGCCGCCTTCGAGGACCGGGAGCGCCGCCTCTTCGGCCTCCAGTGGCACCCCGAGGTCATGCACTCCGAGTTCGGGCAGAAGGCGCTGGAGAACTTCCTCCACGACGGCGCCGGCATCCCGGCCACCTGGACCTCCGGCAGCATCATCGAGGAGCAGGTCGCCGCGATCCGCGAGCAGGTCGGCGACGCCCACGTCATCTGCGGCCTGAGCGGAGGAGTGGACTCCTCGGTGGCCGCGGCGCTCGTGCACCGCGCCGTCGGCGACCAGCTCACCTGCATCTTCGTCGACCACGGCCTCCTGCGCGCCGGCGAGCGCGAGCAGGTCGAGAAGGACTACGCCGAGGGGATGGGCATCCGCGTCATCACCGTCGACGAGTCCGAGCGCTTCCTCACCGCGCTCGCGGGCGTCACCGAGCCCGAGGCCAAGCGCAAGATCATCGGCCGCGAGTTCATCCGCTCCTTCGAGGCCGCCCAGCGCCGGGTCATCGAGATGGTCGGAGCCGAGGGCGGGGAGATCAAGTTCCTCGTCCAGGGCACCCTCTACCCCGACGTCGTCGAGTCCGGCGGCGGCGAGGGCGCGGCCAACATCAAGAGCCACCACAACGTCGGCGGCCTGCCCGAGGACCTCGACTTCGCCCTCATCGAGCCGCTGCGCACCCTGTTCAAGGACGAGGTCCGCGCCATCGGCCGCGAGCTCGGCGTCCCGGAGAAGATCGTCGCCCGCCAGCCCTTCCCGGGCCCGGGCCTCGGCATCCGCGTCATCGGCGAGGTCACCCGCGAGAACCTCGAGATCCTGCGCGCCGCGGACCTCATCGCCCGCGAGGAGCTCACCGCTGCCGGCCTCGACGAGGAGATCTGGCAGTGCCCGGTGGTGCTCCTGGCCGACGTGCGCAGCGTGGGCGTCCAGGGCGACGGACGCACCTACGGCCACCCGATCGTGCTGCGCCCCGTCTCCAGCGAGGACGCGATGACGGCCGACTGGACGCGCCTGCCCTACGACGTCCTGGCCCGCATCTCCACGCGGATCACGAACTCCGTCCCTGAGGTCAACCGCGTCGTGCTCGACTGCACGAGCAAGCCGCCGGGCACCATCGAGTGGGAGTGAGCGCGAGCCGCTCACGACGACGGCGGGCCGTTCCCGTGTCAGGGACGCCCCGCCGTCCTCATTGGGAGCGGCCGACCGCCCCGGGAGCCACCGCCGTCGCCACCGGGGTGCGAGGATCGCCGCATGGACCTGGAGCGCTACAAGCCCACCCGCCACGGCGGGATCATCGACTACGCGCGCACGCACCTCGACACCTTCACCGAGCGGCCGCTGGGCGCCGTCGACAGCCTCATCCTGTCCTGGGCGAGCTACCTGCGCCTGCCGGAGGAGCTCGCCGCCGCGCGCGGCCCCGAGGGCGTGAGGATCGCCGAGCTCCACCGCGCCGAGTACTTCGAGGACTACGTGCGGGGTGTGCTCCAGCCCGCGCAGGGCCTCGCCCTCCTCACCGCCATGACCGCGCGCCCGCGCTTCCGCGACGTCCGGCTCACCCGGTACACGAGCCGTACCGACGCCGACGTCGAGATGCAGTTCTCCGCGATGACCTTCCTGCTGCCCGACGGCGCCGCCTACGTCGCCTTCCGGGGCACGGACTCCTCCCTGGTCGGCTGGAAGGAGGACTTCAACACCTCCTTCGAGTGCCCCGTCCCCTCGCAGGTCGAGGCCGCCGACTACCTCGCCGCTGTCGCGGGGGACCTCGACGGCGGGATCATCACCGGGGGCCACTCCAAGGGCGGCAACCTCGCCGTCTACGCCGCCGCCACCGTCGCCCCCGAGGTCCGCGAGCGCGTCGTGCGGGCCTACTCCCACGACGGTCCCGGCTTCCTGCCGGAGGTCCTCGCGACGAGCGCCTTCGTCGAGGTCGCCCCCAAGGTCTGCAAGACGGTCCCGCAGTCCTCCGTCATCGGCATGCTCCTCGAGCAGCAGGAGGGCTACCGCGTGGTGCGCTCGCGCCGCCCGATGCTGTGGCAGCACGACCCCTTCACCTGGGAGGTCGACGGCGAGGACCTTGTCTACCTCGACCACCTCGCCCCCGACGCCCTCACCATCGACCGGACGGTCTCCACGTGGCTCGCCGGTCGCAGCACCGAGGAGCGCGAGCGCTTCATCGACGCCCTCTACGCCGTCATCGGCTCCACCGAGGCGCTCACCGTCGACGAGCTGCGCGCCGACTGGGTCCACGGGGTGCGCAGCGCCGCCCGCGCCTACTCCGACCTCGACCCCGAGACGCGCGCCCTCATCCGCGAGACGCTCCACGCCCTGCGCACCTCGACGGGGCCGCTCCTCCCGGAGCGCCTCCAGCGGGACCTGCGTCGTGGCTCGCGCACCACCGAGGCCTTGGAGGGCGCTCCAGGCGCGCACCGGGACTGACGGGGCCCGCGAGTCCTGACCCGCCCCGTCAGTGCCTGGCGCCGGCGTCCGCCCCGCGGCACGCTTGATCCATGGAGCACACGACTCTCGGACAGACCGGTATCCGGATCCCCCGCCTGTGCATCGGGGGCATGAGCTTCGGGAGGGTCTTCCCGGACTTCCACCAGTGGGTCATCGACCAGGAGGGCACCCAGGCCGTCATCGCCCGCGCCCTCGAGGTCGGCGTCAACTTCATCGACACCGCCAACACCTACGCCCACGGCACGAGCGAGGAGTTCATCGGCGAGTCCCTGCGGAACCTCGGGGTCGAGCGCGAGGACGTCGTGCTCGCCTCCAAGGTCTTCTTCAACGAGGGGCACCTGTCCGAGGAGGCCATCAACCGGGAGATCGAGGGCACCCTGGAGCGCCTCGGCACCGACTACCTCGACCTCTACATCATCCACCGCTTCGACTACGGCACCCCGATCGAGGAGTCGATGGAGGCCCTCGACGGCCTCGTCAAGGCCGGCAAGGTCCGGGCGCTCGGCGCCTCCGCCATGTACGGCTACCAGCTCCACGACATGCAGATCGTCGCCGACGCCAACGGCTGGACCCGCTTCGCCAGCATGCAGAACCACTACAACCTGCTCTACCGCGAGGACGAGCGCGAGCTCATCCCCGTCGCCGAGCAGTACGGCATGAGCCTCACCCCGTACAGCCCCCTCGCCTCCGGTCACCTCACCCGCCCCACCTGGGACTCCGACTCCACCCGCTCGACCACGGACGGCACGATGCGCGCCAAGTACGATGCCGCCCGCGAGCTCGACATGCCCGTCATCGAGCGCGTCGCGCAGGTCGCCGAGCGCCACGACGCACCCATGGCGGACGTCGCCCTCGCCTGGCACTGGGCCAAGGGCGTCGCCTCCCCGATCGTCGGCTGCTCCCGTCCGAGCCGCGTCGACGACGCCGTGCGCGCCCTCGACCTCGAGCTGACGAGCGAGGACCTCGAGCTCCTCGAGGAGGCCTACCGGCCGCACGAGCTCGTCGGCCCGCTCGCCCGCCCCGGTGAGAAGGCGCTCGCGGGCACCTCGACGACGCAGGCGCCCTCGCGCCGCTGAGCGCCCTGGTCCTGGACGACGTGCGCCGCCGTCCCTCCGATCGTGGGGGACGACGGCGCGCGTCGTGCTCGTGCTGCGGCCCGTGTCGGCCGGCGGGCGCCCGGAGGTGCCGAGCCTCACAGCCCCCCGGGCGTGAAGGCGAGGGCGGGGGCGATGAGGATCGCCGGGAGCAGGTTCGCGACGCGCACCGTTCCCGGCCGCAGCAGGTTGAGGCCGACGCAGAAGATGAGGATCGAGCCGACCAGCGAGAGGTTCCCTGCGCCGCCGGCGTCATGAGCGGCTTGATGAGCGTCGCCGTCGCCGTGAAGAAGCCCTGGAAGAGGCCGACCGGGATGGCCGCGAAGGCGCAGCCGCGCCCCATCGAGGCGCTCATCGCCAGGACGATGACGAGGTCGAGGACCGCCTTGACGAGCAGCACCGAGTGGTCGCCGGTGAGGCCGTCCGCGATCGCGCCGACGACGTTCATGGCGCCGACGCACACGGTGACCGAGGCGGTGACGAAGGCGTCGGTGAAGCCGGCGTCCCCGCTGTTGCCCGTGCGGCGCCGGAGCCAGTCCCCGAATCGGGTGATGAGGCCGTGCAGGCCAGCGAGCTCGCCGACCAGGGCGCCGAGGACGAGGCTGATGACGACGAGGATGGTGCGGCCAGAGGTGAGCGCGCCCGCCGCGCCGTCGGCGCTCCCGGTCGCGCTGGTCACCGACAGCATCCCGGCCAGGGCCCCGGCCATCCCGATGAAGAGGACGGCCACGCCGCACGCGACGGTCAGTGTCTCCTGGAGGCGGCGCGGGAAGCGGGCGCCGAGCAGCGAGCCGGCCGTCCCACCGATGACGATGGCGACGACGTTGATGACTGTTCCAAGGCCCGGCACGCGTGGGAGGGTAGCCGGAGCGGCCGGGCGCGACGACGTCCGGCCGCGATCCGGAACCGACGCCCGAGGAGGAGCCGTGAGCGAGCAGGACCAGCAGGGGACGGGCAACCTCGGCGAGGAGGCGACCCTCGCGCGGCTCGCCGCCGAGGGCGTCGCGCACGAGCTCGTCGAGCACCCGGCCGTGTGGACCATGGAGGACGTCGAGGCCCTCGACCCGCCCCACCCGGGCGCCGACGCCAAGAACCTCCTCGTCCGTGACGACAAGAAGCGCGGCTACTACCTCCTCACCGTCCAGGGCGACAAGCGCGTCGACCTCGGGGCCTTCCGCAAGGCACACGGCCTGCGCCGCCTCTCCCTGGCCTCGCCCGCGGACCTCGAGCGACTCCTCGGCCTCTACCCGGGCGCCGTCACCCCGCTCGGCCTCCTCAACGACGCCGCGCACCGCGTTCGTCTCTACCTCGACGAGCACCTCGTGAAGGGCCCCGAGGACAGCCTCCTCGGCGTCCACCCCAACGACAACACCGCCACCGTCTACCTGCGCGCCGCCGACCTCGTCGACCTCATGCGCGCCGACGGCGCCGCGGTCGAGGTCGTCCCGTTCTGGACCCGCCCAACGGCGGGCCGGGGCGCGGTGGCACGATCCGGGGCATGAGTACGAGCCGCCCCGCCGCCCCGACGCCCGAGCGCAGGATCCGCCACGCGACCGAGGCGGACGTCGACGCGCTCGCGGCCCTCGAGTCCGCCTGCTTCCCGCCCGCCGAGGCCGCCTCCCGCGACTCGATCGCCGCGCGCGTCGCCGCCTTCCCCGACTGCTTCTGGATCCTCGAGGCGGAGACCGAGGACGGGACGCGCCCCGTCGCCCTCGTGGGCGGCATCCCCGCCTCCGCCCGTGACCTGACCGACGAGATGTTCGAGGACGTCGGGCTGGCAGACCCCGACGGCGACTGGCTCATGCTCCTCGGCGTCCTCACCGACCCCGCCCACCAGCACGAGGGGCTGGCGAGCGCCACCCTGCGACGCGCCCTGGCCGACTGGCGCTCCCGCGGCCGCGCCGGCGCCGTGCTCACGTGCAAGGAGCACCTCCTGGGCTGGTACGCCTCCTTCGGCTTCGTCTCCGAGGGCGTCTCCGCCTCCGACCACGGCGGCGCAACCTGGTACCAGATGCGCCTCACCTTCTGAGGCGGTCCCGTGCCCAGCGCCCGGGCGCGGCCCGGGGCGCGCCTGGGCCGGCGGACCCGCACGGCACCGCCTGTGACGCGGGACACTGGAGGCGTGAGCGCCGTTCACGTCGCACCGGCGCTGCCGGGCACCTCGGCACCGCCGTCGTCCGAGCCCTCCTCGACGACGGCCGGACGGTTCGCGCCCTCGCCCTGCCCGGCCAGGAGCTCCTCGCCGCCTCCCTCATCGACGCCGCCGCACGCGCCCGCCTCAGCCGCCGCGACGCCGACGTCACCGACCGCGCCTCCCTCGACGCCGCGCTCGCGGACCTCGTCGGCGAGGACCTCGTCGTCATCCACACCGCCGGGCTCATCTCCATCGGGCACCTGCCCGTCGCCCGCCTCCGGCAGGTCAACGTCCGCGGCGCGGCCGCCGTCCTCGCCGCCGGTGCCCGGCGCCTCGTCCACGTCTCCTCGGTCCACGCCGTCCCCGAGCCCTCCGACCCCACCGAGGTCATCCGCGAGGTTGACGACCCCGACGCCTACGACCCTCGCGCGGTCCGCGGCGGCTACGACGTCGTCGACGTGCGCGACGTCGCCGACGCCGTCGTGGCCGCCGCCGACGGGGGAGAGGCCGGCCGCACCTACCTCCTGTCAGGGCGCTGGGCGGAGGTCCGCGAGATCCTCGCCGAGGTGCGCGCCCTGCGCGGCGGGCGGGCGCCGCTCGTTCTGCCGACCGGGCTCGCGCGGGGCGTCCTGCCCGCGGTTCGCGCCCTGTCCGGCCTCACGGGGAGCCGCCCGCTCTTCACGGGCTACGCCCTCGACACCCTCAGCGCCCCCGCGCTCTTCTCCCAGGAGCGCGCCGCCGCCGAGCTCGGCTCCAGCCCGCGGCCCCTCGCCGACTCCGTCCACGACACCGTCGACGGGCTCGAGCGGCGCTGAGCCCCGCCGCGCCCGGCGCGCGCGGAACCGCCGTCGTCGGCCCCTCGTGGGCCACCGACGGGTTTCGGGGCGCGTTCCGTCGTCCCGATCACGGACGCCTCGGCGCGTGCGACCTTCTACCTCCTGTTACACGAGGACCGGGGCGCCGAGGCCGCCGAGGTCCTCGACTGGGTCCGGGCGCAGCGGGCCTGACGGGGGAACGGCGGTCGTCAGATCTTGGGGCCGACCATCGAGAAATATTGACCGGGCGGACGGGTTGGGGCACCCTGGTCCTGCGACACCCGCCGGTCCGGCCGGCGACCGGCCACAGCAAAGGAGCTCTCTCCGTGTCCACCGACAGCACCGTCCCCCAGTTCGAGACCGACCACCTCGCCACCGTCCGCGAGCTCGCCCCCGAGTCCGTCGTCCTCCTGCGCACCGACGGCTCCTTCCCGCTCGAGACCGCCGGCCCCGTCGCCCTCTACGGCGCCGGCGCCCGCCGCACCATCAAGGGCGGTACCGGCTCCGGCGACGTCAACTCCCGCCACGTCGTCAACATCGAGGAGGGGCTCCAGCGCGCCGGCTTCGAGATCACGACCGCTGCCTGGCTCGACGCCTACGACGAGATCGCCGAGAAGAACCACGCCGCCTTCGTCGTCGACCTCAAGGCCCGCGCCAAGGCCGCCGGCGTCCCCGCCCTCATGTTCGGCATGGGCGCCGTCGAGTCCGCCCCGGCCATCGACCTCCCCCTGGACGGCACTGGCGACGCCGCGATCTACATCATCGCCCGCGACTCCGGCGAGGGCAACGACCGCCGCCCCGAGGCCGGCGACGTCAAGCTCACCGAGTCCGAGGTCCGCGACGTCGTCGCCCTCAACGAGGACTTCGACACGTTCCTCCTCGTCCTCAACGTCGGCGGCGTCGTCGACCTCAGCCCCGTCAAGGACGTCAAGAACATCCTCCTGCTCTCCCAGCTCGGCGCCACCACCGGCGACACCCTCGCCGACCTCCTCCTCGGCAAGGCGTACCCCTCCGGCCGCCTGTCCACCACCTGGGCCGCCTGGGAGGACTACTCCACCGAGGGCGACTTCGGCGACCCCGACGACACCCACTACAAGGAGGGCGTCTACGTCGGCTACCGCTACTTCGACTCCGTCGGCACCGCCCCGCTCTTCCCCTTCGGCTACGGCCTGGGCTGGACGCCCTTCGAGCCGGGCGCCCCGACGGCGACCATCGACGGCTCCGTCGTCACCGTGACCTCCGCCGTCACCAACACCGGCGCCCGCCCCGGCAAGGACGTCGTCCAGGTCTACGTCTCCTCCCCGGCCGGCGACCTCGACCAGCCCTACCAGGCCCTCGCCGGCTTCACCAAGACCGAGGAGCTCGCCGCGGGCGCCTCCCAGGACGTCACCGTCACCTTCGACCTCTCCGACCTCGCCTCCTTCGACACCGCGAAGCACTCCACCGTCCTCGAGAAGGGCGACTACGTCGTCCGCGCCGGCGCCTCCAGCCGCGACACGGCCGTCGCCGCCGTCGTCGAGCTCGGCGCGACCGCCGTCGTCCGCGAGCTCCACGACGCCCTCGGCGAGCCCGGCTTCGAGGACTTCAAGCCGGCCTCCCCGGCTCCCGTCGAGGTCCTCTCCGACGCCCCGCGCCTGGCAGTCGCCGCTGCCGACCTGCGCCGTGAGGACGCCGGCGAGCCCGTCGACCTCTCCGAGGAGCTCGCCTTCGTCAGGGGCCTCACCGACGACCAGCTCTCCTACCTCGTGCTGGGCCAGTACGCCGACAAGGCCGACGCCCAGTCGATCATCGGCCAGGCCTCCGAGGCCCTCGTCGGCGCCGCCGGCCAGTCCACGACCCGCGTCGAGGGCGTCCCCTCCCTCGTCATGCCCGACGGCCCCGCGGGCCTGCGCCTCGCGGCCGAGGTCGGCGTCGACGAGAACGGGCCCTTCCCGCTCGGCGCCGCCCTCGGCGGCCTCTTCGCCGAGCTCATGGACCCCGAGTCCATGGCCGCCTTCGGCCTCGAGGACGACGCGGCGCCCCGCGTGCCGGAGTCGACGTACGAGCAGTACACGACCGCCATCCCGATCGGCACGGCGGTGGCCCAGACCTGGAACCTCGACGTCGCGCGCGCCTTCGGGGACCTCGTCGGCGACGAGATGGACCGCTTCGGCGCCCACCTCTGGCTCGCCCCGGCCTTCAACCTGCACCGCTCCATCCTGTGCGGGCGCAACTTCGAGTACTTCTCCGAGGACCCGCTGCTCTCCGGCCGCATGGCCGGCGCCATCACGACCGGCGTCCAGGCCCACCCGGGCCGCGGCGTCACCGTCAAGCACTTCGCGTTCAACGAGCAGGAGACGAACCGGCTCAACTCCAACAGCCACGTCTCCCAGCGCGCCGCCCGCGACCTGTACCTGCGCGCCTTCGAGTACGTCGTCCGCGAGACCCAGCCCCACGCCCTCATGACGTCCTACAACCTCGTCAACGGCGTCCACACCTCCGAGTCGAAGGACCTCCTCGAGACGATCCTGCGCGACGAGTGGGGCTACCAGGGGCTCGTCATGACCGACTGGGTCGTCTACTCGATGACCCGCACGGACCTCAAGCACCCGCGCGCCAGCGCGGTCGCCACGGTCGCCGCGGGCAACGAGCTCTTCATGCCCGGCTGCGAGGAGGACCGGCAGACGATCCTCGCCGGTCTCGCCGGGGACGCTTCGCTCGCCGAGCTGAGCCGTGAACGCCTCGAGATCCAGGCGGCCCGCGTCGTCCGCATGGCCCACAAGCTCGTCGACGTCGCGGACGCCCCCGCGCCGCGCGCCTGAGCACCTGAGCGGCCGGCCCGCTCATGACCGCCGAGCCCGACGGGCACCGCCAGTGACTGGCGGAGCCCGTCGGGCTCGCAGCATGCTCGGGGTCATCCAGCAGCCCGTCCGGCGGCCCGATGCGAGGCCGCCCCGTCGAAGGAGCACCCTCATGGCCCTCACCCGCGAAGCGACCGAGACGTACAAGCGCCTCTTCGGCTCCGACCCGGCTCCGAGCCCGACCGACGCCGAGGCCCTCGAGATCCTCCAGAACGAGATCTTCGGCGAGGTGTTCTCCACGCCGGGTCTGACCGACGCCGAGCGCGAGCAGCTCACCGTCGCCGTCCTCGCCGCGATGCAGACGCTGCCGCAGCTCACGGCCCACCTGAATGCCGCGCTCAACGTCGGCCTCACCCCGCTCGAGCTGCGCGAGACGATCTACCAGCTCGCTCCGTACATCGGATGGCCCAAGACCCTCAACGCTACCGCGACCCTCGCCGAGGTGCTCAAGGCCCACGGCGTCGAGCTGCCGCTCGAGGAGGTCGGCACGGTCGCCTACGAGGACCGTGCCGCCGCCGGCGCCGCGATCCAGGAACCGCTCTACGGGACGGAGATCGAGGAGGTCTTCGCCGCGCTGCCCGAGCCCTACGGCGAGTTCCTCCCGCACCTGCTCACCGCCAACGCCTTCGGCGACTTCGAGACCCGCGGCGTCCTCGACGTCGCCGACCGCGAGCTCATGAGCCTCGTCGCCATCGCCGCCCTCGGCGCCGCCACGCAGCTCAAGCCACACGTCGCGGGCGCCATCAAGGCCGGCAACAGCAAGCAGAAGGTCGCGGCCGCCCTCGTCCGGGTGCTGCCCTACATCGGCGGCCCCTACGCCCTGTCCGGGCTCGTCCTCCTCGCCCAGTACGACGAGAACGAGTCCTCCGAGGCCTACCGCTGAGCCGCTGCGACCTGGCGGCCGCACGGCCGCGCGGGCCGGTAGGTCCGTCCCGTCCGCCCGCACCCCACGCCGGAGACCACCGTGCTCACCCGCCTCGCCTCCCTCATCGTCGACCACCGCGGGGCCGTCATCGGCCTCATGGCCGTCCTCACCGTCCTCGCCGCCGTCCTCGTGCCCCGCGTCACCGTCAACACGGACATGACGTCCTAGCTGCCGTCGGACTCCCAGATGAGGGAGGGCACCGACGTCATGGAGGACGAGCTCGGAGTCGATGACCCGGTCTCGACCATCCGGATCATGGTCGACGGGCTCGACGACGACTCCGAGCGCTCCACGGTCCACGACGGGCTCGCCGACCTGCCCGGCGTCGCCTCCGTCTCGGAGGCCTCCGACTCAGAGGAGGACGCGGCGCCGTCGGTGTCCGGCGGGCACACGCTCTACGTCATCAGCGTCGACGGCGACTACGACTCCGAGGCCTACGCGCAGGCGGAGGAAGCGGTCGCCCCGCTCGCCGACGGCGACGCAGCCGCCGACCGGGCTCCGGCCCTCGAGGGGCACGTCGTGCAGTGGGTGAGCGACAACACCTCGACCTCCTCCGAGCTGCCCGTGTGGATCGTGGCGATCGCGCTGGCGCTCCTCGTCCCCGTCCTCCTGGTCATGAGCGCCTCGTGGATCGAGCCGGTGCGCCACCTCGTCGCCATCGGCATGGCCGTGGCCCTCAACATGGGACTCGTCGCCCTGCGCCCGAGCGTCTCCGAGACGACGTACTCGATCGCCGCGATCCTCCAGCTCGTCCTGTCGATGGACTACTCCATCATCCTGGCGAACCGGTACCGCCAGGAGCGCGACGCCCAGCGCGACGCTGGCGAGGACGGCCGGTCCGCGCCCGTGACCGCGATGAGGAGGGCCCTGCGGGACTCCTTCGGAGCAGTGGTCTCCGCGTCGCTCACCACGGTCGTGGGCCTGCTCATGCTCGTGTTCATGAGCTTCCGCATCGGGGCCGACCTCTGTACCGTCCTCGGGCAGGGCGTCGTCGTCTCCCTCGTCACGGTCCTCACCGTCCTCCCCGGCCTCCTCCTGGCCTGCGACCGCCTCATCACCCGCACCGGCAAGCCCCACCTCAGCCCGAGCCTCGGCGGCCTCGCCCGCGCCGAGTACCGCTTCCGGTGGGTCATCGCGGCGGGCTTCGTCGTCCTCCTCGCCGGATCCTTCGTCCTGCAGGGCGGCACGACGACGAGCTACACCCTGGAGCGCGAGGACCCCGTGGCGGAGGTCTTCGCCAAGGACAACCAGGTCGTCCTCGTCTACGACAACGACGACGAGGCCGCCGCCACCGCTCTCGGCGAGGCGCTCGCCGCCGACTACCCGGGCTCCGACGGCGTGCGCTCGGTGACCTCCCACGGCACGACCATCGGTCAGCAGCTGACCAAGGACGCCGCCGCCGCGCTCGAGCAGCAGGGGACGGCCGACGACGCCGGCGCCGCGGACGTAGCCGGTGACGACTCGCAGTCCGTCCTGCCCGACGGGGCGATCGACGTCCTGTGGTACGTCGGCAACGGCGGCGAGGCTGGCACGATGACGCTGTCCGAGCTCGGTGACGTCGCCGCCTCCCTCGAGCTGCTGTACCTCCAGCACGCCGCCGCCACGCGGACCGACCCGTCCTGGACCATGAGCACCGAGGAGCTCCTCGACGCCGCCCGCGAGCAGGTCGAGGAGGCGAAGGAGGAGCTCGTCGGCGCCGAGCACTCGCGCATGATCGTCACCACCGGCCTGCGCGAGGACGCCGAGGCGACGCTCTCCTTCATCGACGACCTCCAGGCGCGTGCCGACGCCGAGCTGTCCGAGCAGCACTGGCTCGTCGGCCGGTCGGTCATGGTCGACGAGATGCGCGACGGCTTCCCCGCCGAGAACCTGCGCATCACGCTGCTCACCGCCGGCGCCATCTTCCTCATCATGGCGCTCACCTTCCGCAGCGCCGCCGTGCCCGCCCTGCTCGTGCTCCTCGTCCAGTGCGGCGTCTTCGTCACGGTCTCCGTCTCGGGGATCATCGGCGCGGACATGTACTACCTGGCGATGCTCGTCGTCCAGTGCATCCTCATGGGCGCCACCATCGACTACGCGATCGTGCTCACCACCTACTACCGCCAGCACCGGCGCACCGAGCCGGTCGCCCGCGCCCTGGCCGGCGCCTACGAGGGCTCCATCCACACGATCCTCACGAGCGGCCTCATCATGATCCTCGTGACCGGCGTGCTCGGCTACCTCTTCGAGAACCCGACCGTCGGCCAGATCTGCCAGACGATCGCGATCGGCGCGACCGCCGCCGTCCTCCTCATCCTCCTGGCCCTCCCGGCGCTGCTCGCCGTCACGGACCGCTGGATCGTGCCCGCACGGGACCGCTACGAGGAGCCCGCCGCCGCAGAGCCCGGGGAGGCCTGAGGTGGACGTCCCGGTGGGCGCGCGTCATCGAGTGGTGCGGCCACGCCCCGTACTACTTCGCGCCTCTGGACGAGGAGGTCGTTGACGTCGAGCTGGTCCTGCCCCTGCCGAATCCCCGACCGCGCAGATCGTGACGGACGGAGACGATGCCCGTGGATGAGGTCAGACCTCGAAGAGGCCGAAGGACGCGCGCGGCGCGGTGAGCGCCTCGCCGTAGGCGGAGGCCTGCGCCTCGAGGGCGGCGTCGATGCGGAAGCCCGGGTGGAGGGCGTACTCATCGCGCACCTCGACGCCGGCCTCGCGGGCGGCGCTGGCCAGGCGCGCGTTGACGCGCGAGCCTCCGGCGAGGTCGGGGTGGAAGGCGAGGACGACGGTCCTCATGGGTGCTCCTGGGAGACGGCTGCGCGGACGCCCCGACGGTAGCGGGGCGCGCGGGTGAGGAGCCAGGTCCTCCCGGTGCCCGGGACCCGGGGCGGTGTCCTCGGCGCGCGGTACCGGGCAGACTGGCCCCATGAGCACCACCAGGACCTCCCAGCCGGACGCCGCGCCCGCTCCGGAGCGGACCGTGTACGTGACCGCGTACGAGGGACCGCTCGGACCGATGACGCTCGCGGCGGCCGTCGGCGAGGGACTGTCCGAGGGCGGTGCGCTCACAGGCGTCTGGTTCGACGGCCAGCAGCACGACCGCGCCGGGCTGCCGGAGGACGCCGTCGTCGTCCGGCCCGGGGACGCAGCCGCCCCGCCGGTCCTCGCCGAGGCGGCCGCCTGGCTCGGCGCCGCCCGGGCCGGCGCCGACCCCGGCGAGCGGCCCGCGCTGGCGCCGGTCGGTACCGGCTTCCAGGAGCAGGTCTGGGACGAGCTGCGCTCCATCCCGCGCGGCTGGACCCGCACCTACGGGCAGATCGCCAAGGCCGTCTCCGCGCGCGCCGGCCACTACGTCTCCCCGCGCGCCGTCGGGGGAGCGGTGGGCCGCAACCCGCTGAGCGTCGTCGTGCCCTGCCACCGCGTCGTCGCGGCGGACGGCGCGCTCACCGGCTACGCGGGCGGGACGGAGCGCAAGACGTGGCTCCTGCTCGCCGAGGGTGCGGACCTGCCCGGCCTCGACCTGCCGCAGGAGTCCCTGCCCGGGCTGTGATCCCCGGCGCCGGGCCTCGTCCTCAACGGCTGAGGGCCGGGGCGCTCCCGCCCGCGGCCAGCACGCGCGTCGCGGTACCGCCGGTGCCGGACCGCTGCGGGCGCGAGCCCGCGCTCCGCCGTCCGGCCACGAGCCAGAGCGCGACGGCGGCCAGCAGGGCCCACCACACGTAGCCCGCGCCGACGAGCTTCATCCACAGCGGCCAGCTCAGCTCGGCGTGGTTCTGGAACGGGAAGGACCACTGGATCCCCGTTCCCAGGACCACGGCGCCGAGCAGCGTCACCCCGCCCAGCCACCACGAGCGCCAGCGCCACGACGCGACGGCGAGCACGAGGAGCGCCGGGGCGCACCACACCCAGTGGTGCGTCCAGGACACCGGCGAGACGAGGAGTCCCATCACCATGGTGACGACGAGCTGGAGCTCCAGGACGAGGTCGTCGTCCTGGACGCGCAGGCGGTCCAGGCGACGCAGGAGGAGCCAGGCGCCCGCGAGCACCGCGGCGGCGCACACGGCCCACAGCGGCACCCACGCCGACTCCGGAGCGAGGCGCGCGATCGTCCCCTTGAGGCTCTGGTTCCCCGCGAACTCCGCGAAGCCGGTGCGCGAGGTGTCGAGCATGGCCGAGGTGAAGAAGCGCCACGACTCCGAGGGGCTCGCGAGCCACACGAGCGCCGTCACCCAGACGGCCGTCCCCGCCATCGTCGCGGCCGCCCGGTACTCGCGTCGGGCGAGGAGCACGAGCCCCGAGATCGCCGGCGTCAGCTTGAAGCACGCGGCCAGCGCCGACAGCGCCCCGCGCCAGCGCGAGGGCTCGCGCACGAGGAGGAGGTCGACGGCGACGAGCGCCATGAGGACCGCGTTGACCTGCCCCTCGTAGAGGGTCTCGCGGAAGGGCTCGAGGAAGAGGCAGGCGAGCAGGGCCAGCCACGGCGCCAGGCCCCGCGCCCGTCGCCTCTCCGCGCCGAGCCCCCGCAGCAGCGCCCACAGCGTGATCGTCGTGCAGATGGGCGTGAGCGCCGTGAGCGCGAGCTGCGTCCCAGCCTCACCGAGGCTGGTGAGCGGGCGCAGCACCCAGGCCGCGAAGGGCGGGTAGGTGAAGGGGTACTCCTTGAGGAAGGGCAGGGCGTACCAGTCGTAGAGGCTCCCGCCGTCAGCCCAGGAGCGCACCGCGCCGAAGTACACCGAGGCGTCGAAGGCGGAGACCAGGTGCCCGTCCGAGACCGACCAGATCCAGCACGGGTAGACGAGGCTGAGCCAGCCGAGGACCGCGGTGACCGGGTGGGCGAGCAGACGGCCGGCGCGCGCCAGGACCGGGGCGAGCGCGCTGCGGGTCCGGGCGAGCGGACGTGCGTCGCGGCGGCCCGCGTCCCGCGATCGGGTGGCGCCCTCGTCCGGCGGGGTGGTCCGCGCCGTCGGCGCCGCCTCCCGCTCCTCGAGGACGACGGGGGCTGCGGCGGTAGGAGGCACGTACGGCATCGTGGCACCCGGGCTTGTGAACCCGCTGGGAACGACCGTCCTCCGGCCCGTGATCTCGGACGCACCGCTAGCACCTAGCCTGGGGCTCCGACCCGGCCCAGGAGGTTCCGTGACCGACAGCCTCACCCGTGAGCTCGCCCTCGCCGTCCCCGACGACGGCGCCGGCACCCGCCTCACCGCCCTCGTCCACGTCCCGCGCGACGTCGCCGCCGGACGGCGCCGCGCCCCGCTCGTCGTGTGCTGCCACGGCATGGGGGAGTCCGCCCTGCGCGTCGCCCCGCTGGCCCGCCGGCTCGCCGGTTCGGGCGCCGTCGTCGTGAGCCCCTCCCTCCGCGGCGGCGGGGCGGATGACGCCGGCCCGACGACGTCGATGAGCGCCCTCACCGAGGTCGCCGACGTCGGCGCCGTCCTCGACGCCGCGTGCGCCTGGCCCTTCGTCGACGCCTCGCGCACGGCCCTCTTCGGCAGGAGCCTCGGCGGGCTCGTCGCCGCGCTCGCGGCCTCCCGCCGCCGCACCGAGGTCGCCGCCCTGGCGATGTGGTACCCGGCGCTCGGCTCGCCCCGCGTCCAGCGCACGCGGTTCCGGAGCCGCCGGGCCGTGCCGGACTCCTACGCCATCGAGGTCGACGGCCGCGCGGTCGAGCTCGGGGCCCGCTACGCGCTCGACGTCTGGGACCTCGACGTCGACGCCGAGCTGCGCCGCCTGCGCATGCCGGCCCTCCTCGTGCACGGGGACGCGGACGCGGCCGTCCCCTTCGCGGTCTCGCGAGGGGCGCTGCGGGCGCTCCCGGACGCCCGGCTCAAGGTGCTGCCCGGCGCCGGGCACGGCTTCGACGGCGAGCACTGGGAGCGCGCCGTCGGGCTGACGACGGACTTCCTGGCCTGGGCGGGCGTCCTCGGGGAGTGAGGGGCCCCGCCGCCGGACTCGCGTGCGCCGGGGTGCGCGGGCGCGGTCGAGCCGGGGCGGGGCGGACAGTGCCTCCGGCCGCGGTCGACGTCCTCGGCGGCCGCGGGCGGAGGAGAACCTTGTGCGGGTTCAGCCCTCGAGCATCGTCTGGGCGATGCGCGCCCGGTGCAGGTCGAGGGCGGTCCGCAGCGTCTCGGTGCGGTCGCCGTACATGATCCCGACGAGCTCGGGCGCGGCGGCATCGGTCGTCTCGGGGAAGTAGCCGTGGGCGCGGACGTCGCCGTCGACGTTGACGGTGAGGGCGGTGAGGTGCTCGAGGACGACCTCCTCGGCCTCCTCCCACCACACGCGGTTGAGGTAGGCGGATGCGTCCCGGCGGTCGTCGAGGTTCCACAGGCGGCGGATGCGCGAGTCGGGGGCGGCGTCGGCCGGACGCGGGGTGGGGGCGAGGTAGTGCGCGACGCGCGGGACGAGGAGGAGGTCCTCGTCGAACCGCTGGCTGAGGGCCTGGGCGAGATCGGCGCGGACGCGGACGGGGAGCTCCTCGGCGATCCACGACCGTGAGACGGGGGACTGGATGGACATGTTTCATTCTCCTGGCTTCGAATGAGTGACTCCATGCTGTCCCATGTGAAAGCGGTTATCGGATTCAGGGGCGTATCCATACGGTCACGATTGCGTCTCGCGGTGACCGCGCAGGTCAGCGGGTGAATGAGGCATGTCAAACGTTGTCGCACCGCAATGCCGCGGATGGCTTCCGTGCGGATGAGGATGCCCTTGGCTTCGATTGCATCGAATCGATAGTGTGGGCTCGTGACCTCCCAGAACGCCTCGCAGGGCGCCGCCCTCCTCGACCTCACCCCCGGACTCACCCTCACCTCCGACCTCTCCGAGCGCGTCGACGAGCTGGTCCGCGCCCTCGGGACCGCCGACGCCGTCCTCGTGGGCGCCGGCTCCGGCCTCTCCGTCGCCGACGGCGACGCCCACACGGGCGATGTCTTCGAGGAGCGCTTCGCTGACCTCATCGCCCGCCACGGCTACCACGGCGCGTACCCCGGCGGCTTCCACCCCTACGAGACCGAGGAGGAGCGTTGGGCCTTCTGGGCGCGCAACATCGCCCTCCAGCGCTACGAGACCGGACCGGGGCGGGTCTACGCCGACCTCCTCGCCGTGCTGCGCTCCGTGCCCGCCGGGCGCGACGCCTTCGTCCTCACGACCAACGTCGACCATCGCTTCCAGAGGGCCGGCTTCGACGAGGAGCGTCTCTTCTGCACCCAGGGCGACTACGGGCTCCTCCAGTGCTCCGTGCCCTGCGCCCAGGTCACCTACGACGCCCTGCCCTACGTCGAGGCCATGCTCGCCGGACAGGAGCGCACGGGCGACACGGTCCGCGTTCCCACCGAGACCCTGCCGACCTGCCCGCGCTGCGGCGCCCTCCTCACCACCAACCTGCGCGCCGACGACCGCTTCGTCCAGGACGAGGGCTGGTACGCCGCCGCCGAGCGCTACCGCGACTGGGCGGCGGCGCACATGACCGGCCGTGTCCTCCACCTCGAGCTCGGCGTCGGCATGAACACCCCTCTCATCATCAAGTACCCCTTCTGGCGGTGCACCTACGACAACCCCGCGGCGACCTTCGCGTCCATCGACCCTCAGGCCGTCACCGCCCGCGAGATCGTCGACCGCTCGATCCTCATCCGCTCCGGTGCCGCGCCCGTCATCGCCGCGCTGCGCGAGCGCCTCGGCGGCTGAGTCGGGACCCGGGGGCAGGACGACGTCGCCGTCGGCCCTCCGGAGCGTCGTCGACGACGGTCCCGCTCAGTCCCGCTCGGGCACGAACCAGGCGCCCGCGGCCGCCGCGCCCGAGAGCGCCGAGGCGAGCGTCCAGATGAGGCCGTAGCCGCGCCCGAGGCCGTCATCCCGTCGTGCTGCATCTGCGAGACGAGGTGCGTCTCGATGATGGCCATGTGGAAGCCGCAGGTGAAGAAGGCCGTGAAGACGATGAGGTAGCCGCGGTCGTGGAAGGCGCGGCGCAGCAGGTCCCGCAGCTCCGGGCGCTCGGGGAGCAGGTCCTGGTCCGCCGGCGCCGCCGCCTCGAGGAGCTCCTCGGGAGCGGGGCCGGCGTCGGGACGCTCGGGGGCGACGACGGTGCTGCGCCCCTCGGCGTCGTCGTGCCCGCCTGAGCCGGCCGAGCCGTCAGGGCCGTCGGGCCCCACGGCCGGACCCCGCAGGCCCACGGCGCACATCCACACGATGACCGGGATCGCCGCGAGGGCCGGGACCGCCAGCACGGTGAGGGCGCCGGTGAGCCCGAGGGCCGCCAGCAGGGAGGCGATCGCGGGGGACACGGCGGTCCCCACACGATCCCCGCGCTCGCCGTCACCACGCCCGAGGCGGAGGTCGACTGCGCCCGCGTTATCCGGTGCGAGACGACGCCCATGACGACGCCGAAGGCCAGCACGCCCGTCCCGCCCGGCAGTAGCACGCCCATGATCGCCATGACCGCGACCAGCCCCGAGACGTGCGGCAGGGCGGCGAGACCTCCGGAGACCATGAGCGCCCCGGCGACGAGTGCGGTGCGGTCCGAGGTGCGCAGGGCCAGCGCCCCGGCGAGCGGCCCGGCGACGCCGGAGGCGAGCTGCGCGACCGCCATGACGAGGCTGACCCGGTCGTAGGACAGGCCCGTGGCCGCCACGAGCGGCTGGACGAGCATCCCGAAGTTGGAGCGCGTGCCGGCACCGAGCCCGTAGACGAGGCAAGCCGCCGTCGTCAGCCCGACGAGCGAGCCGCGCGAGAGCGGCGACGGGCGCGAGACGGGGG
>SKEM01000336.1_pt1 | contig 33877 bp, 31 predicted proteins | sample 4826731 | NCBI WGS metagenome assembly SKEM01 (sample SAMN11008809, study PRJNA524170) | human gut metagenome | biome: Human fecal sample; material: Feces; isolation source: fecal sample from pouch patient p37 | host: Homo sapiens | place: Israel: Tel-Aviv | collected 2015-07-27 | reverse complement strand
GCAAAACAAGTAAATATTAAATCAAAGCTTATTTTCCATGTTTAACTTTCTAAACAAGCTTAATCTTTTGTTTTCATCTATAAATTTCTACATATTTCTATATTTTTATTAACTGTTAACCAGCTCCCTTTATTATGTTCATTCAATTAAATAAAATATACCATAATTTCAATTAATGCTAATGGAATAATTGAACATGGTAGAATTAGAGATAAAATTATTTTTTTAAGAGGTTTAATCTATGGAAACTAGAAAATTAATCGTTTCAGGAATAGTACAAGGTGTTGGTTTTCGCTGGAGTACACAAGCTTTAGCTAATAAAATGAATATCCCAGGTACCGTAAAAAATAATCCAGATGGCACCGTCACAATCTATTTACAAGGTGAGTCTAACGATATCGATCATTTCATCGAAAAATTACCTTCTGCTTCTGGCTTTGCACATATTGAAAATATTGAACAAGAATCAGTTCCAAGTGTAGAAAAAATGCACGACTTTCATGTATTATATTAAGTATGTATTTTTAGATAGAAATTAAGTGGTGATTTATTTAAATGAGAAAAATTAAAAAATATATGGGAGTTGTAGCTCTGGTTTTAGTAGCTACACTTGTGTTGAGTGCCTGTGGGGCAACTAATAATCCAAATGTAACGCCACATAGTGGTATTTACGGCTGGGTTTACCAATGGTTAGGTCGTCCTTTACAAAATATCATGATCCAAACAGCACACATGATCGGTGGTGAAAATGGTGCTGGTTGGGGTATCGTGATCATTACATTTGTAGTTCGACTCATTTTGATGCCTCTTATGTTGGTTCAACAAAATAAGAGTGTTCGTCAACAGGAAAAAATGGCTCGCTTACAGCCTCAAATGAAGCTGATCCAAAATGCAATGAAGCATAAGGGCATTACACCTGATCAACAAATGACTCTGTCAGGGTGGCAAAGAGAGCTGTATTCAAAGAACCAAGTTTCCTTAACCGGTGGTATTGGATGTCTTCCTTTACTTATCCAATTACCAATTATGTGGGGAATTTATCAAGCAGTATTCTACTCACAAGAATTAGCTCATTCAACTTTCTTTGGTATTTCACTTAGCCAAAAGTCAGTTGTCTTAGCAATTATCGCTACTGTCTTCACTGTTATCCAAGGCTACATCTCTACAATCGGTATTCCTGAAGAACAAAAGAAGACCATGCAATCCATGATGCTATTTAACCCAATCATGACATTGTTCTTCAGTTTATCATTCTCAGGTGCCTTAGCACTTTATTGGGCAGCAGGTAACTTTGTAATGATTATCCAACAATTGATTGTTACCTTTATTCTTACTCCCAAGGTTAAGCAACACGTTGCAGACGAATTAAAGGAAAAGCCTGTTGAAGTAGTTGTTACTAAGGAAAAAGTCGCTTCATTGTTTGATAATGATTCAACAAGCGGCAATAAGAATAACGAAGCTAAGAAAGAATTACACCAAGATTTACGTAATCGTAATAAAGGTAAGCAACAAAGACGTAAGTAAACAAAAATTCCAGTTCAAATTGAACTGGAATTTTTTTATTCTAAATTACTTTTTGGCTTTTTAGCATTTTCACTTAATTTTCTAAGTTTAGCTGCCTGTTTCTTGGTTAATCGTGGTAAGCGTAGCTTAAACTGACTACCTTGTCCTTCAACGGACTCAACACTGATTTCACCATCATAGCTATCAACTAACTTTTGAGCTATTGATAATCCTAAACCATTACCACCTTTTTCACGAGTTCTTGCTTTATCAACACGGTAGAAACGATTAAAGATCTTCTCTTGATCTTCTTGAGAAATACCTTCACCGAAGTCCTGAACAATGATATTAACTTCTTTTTTAGTCACACCAGCTGAAACATTAATTTGTTTTATGTCAGTAGAATACTTAATACCATTATCTATTAAAATTACTAACAACTGCTCCAAGTGACCATGATAAATTTGAATTTCCGTATCTGGTGGTAAATCATCTTCATCAAGTTGAATCTTAAAGTCTGGATAAACCATTGCCAAATCAGAAACAACTCGTTTTACTGTTTCGTTAACATTTGTTACTTCATAAGGATATTGAACATCAATTTGTTCGGCTCTAGTTAAATCAAGCATTTCCTGAATCAAATGTTTCATTCGATCAGCTTCTTGAAGAGACGCCTTAATTGATTCATCCAAAATTTGTGGATCATCTTTACCCCAGCGCTCTAGCATATTCAAATGCCCCTCAATTACGGCCACTGGAGTTCTCAATTCATGAGATACATCCCCAACAAATTGCTTTTGTTGCTCAATATAACTTTGCATTCGATCAAGCATTTTATTAATTGACGTTGCCAGTTCTTCTAATTCATCATCCCGGTTAAGCTCTTTAATTCTTGCCACACTATTAGGATCAGCATCAACTTCCTTAGCCACTTTAGACATATTCTTAATCGGTTTAACAACACTGACAACCAATATATAAGAAATACCTATAAATACCACAATAGCAATCAGAGAAAGTACTAGCATTAAGCGCAGCAAGTTGTTCATCAAATTATTGTAATATCTCATACTATTCGAGACAACAATATAACCCGTTAATTTATTATTAACTGATGAATAAACTTTTTGATAAGTTATTAATAGCAAACGCCGATTTTGTTTAATCTTCACTACATTTGAATCACCTTTAAAAGGCTTAAATTTAGGCGTTGTATCACCGTTAGCAAAAACAACTTCATTATGCTTATTATAAACAGCAACACTAATATCCGGATTAGAAATTGATGAAATCAAATTGTCACTAAAAGCATTATTATTAGCATCTTTACTACTAATAGCTGGACCACCTTTTAATACACGTCTAGTAGACGTAGAAAGCGACGGAATCACATTAGAAATTTCTAATTCATTTGGAATCGAACTCAAAGTTCTATCCAATGTTACTGCCACATTGGCCGAAGTTTCTTCTTGTTGATTAAGTGACTGGTGACTAACAATTTGATAAACGACAACTGAAAATATGACAAAAGAGACCGCAATCGTCAATGCAACGATACTTACCCATCGAATGATTAGCGATGAATGCTTGGTCTCTTCCTGCGCTTCTTTATTATTCTTGATCATCATCTTCATCTCTTACCATATAACCGGTACCACGAACCGTCTTAATGTAAGATGGTTGACCTGGAGCATCGATCTTATTACGTAAGTAACGAACATAAACTTCAACAACATTAGTTTCAATATTTGATTCTGGACCCCAAATTTTGTTCAGCAATTGATCACGACTGACTACGTTGTTCTTGTTTTCAATTAAGGTCATTAACAAGTTATATTCACGTTTAGTCAAGTCAATTGCTTTACCATCTCCGCGGTGAACAATTCTGTTAGCAGTTTCAATAGTTAAATCTTTAAACTTAACTATCTTTTGTTTTGCAACTGTAACTTTAGAAGCATCTTTTTCAATCTTTACTCGGCGTAAGACGGCACGTAAACGTGCAAGAAGTTCTTCAATAGCAAAAGGCTTAACAATGTAATCATCTGCACCATGGTCTAAGCCAGATACACGATCAATTACAGAATCACGCGCAGTCATCATAATAATTGGTGTAGTCTTTACTTGACGAACTCGACGAGCAATTTCCAGACCATTCAAATCTGGCAACATCAAGTCAAGTAATATTGCATCAAAATCTTGGGCAAGAGCGTCATCTAACCCTTTACGACCATTATTTTCTACTACAGTCTCATAATTTTCGTGTTGTAATTCTAGCTCAACAAATCGAGCCAAATTCTTTTCATCTTCAATAATTAGAATTTTTGCCATGTTAATTCAATTCCTCGTAGATCAATTTGGTTTTCTAATACATAATAAATTAATTAAAAAATGTTTTTATAATTAAAGGATACTTTAAAAATGACCCTAAAACAAGATGAAAAAATAATCAAAGCTAAATTTCTTTGATTGTTTATCATATTATTTGCTAAAACTACTTATCTTCTTTTTTATCATCAAATAAATTCTTCAACTTAGCAAATGCCGGGTTAATTTGATTCTTCTTACCTTCATCAAATGTAGCTTGAGATACAACTTCCCAACCATTACCTTCAGGATAAACATCCTTCTCTTTTTCTTCTGGAGTCAAAATGGTAACTGGAATATGAAGTAAAATGTTATCTTCAACCGCAGTTTGTAAATCAATCATATCATTTTCAACTTGAACAATTGTATCATTATCTTCTAATTCTACTTTAGTTGGTTTACGATCAATATAATTCTCAGTAAAGGTAAAATCTTCATGATAATCAACAGGTTTCAAACTTCTGCTTGATGGAACTACCAAGTCAGCAGTTGCGTGAAAGCTCCCTGTTACAAATGGTTCTTCATAAAATAAATCACCAGATAAATGGACGTTTTTTGCATCAATTAATAGATCTTTACTTCTCTTAAAGAATTCTGGCTTCATCTCAACATCACGTTCAATGTGAGTTAAAGGTTCAGAAGAATTTTTAATTTTAGAAAAACTAATTTCTAGCATATTACACCTCGATTGGTCGTTGACCAAAGTTTTGATCAACACCCATTACTTGTTCAAATAAGCGATCCGTTCTAACTTGCAAAGCAAGCGAACCACTTTTTGCACTTCTTTTATCAACTTTAGAAATAATTTCTGTTTGAATATTTTTACGGTTTTGCTTTAAATATTGACGCCCTTTTTTACTAAAACCCAATAACATCAAAGATTCATGACTAAAGCTATCAAGCATATCATCATAAGTTACATTCAATAAAGTATACAAACTCAACCTACGTAGACGAGCATAAGTATACCGCTTAGATTTAATTCTACGCAAAAATTCAGTAAAATCACGGGCAAGATGAATTTCTTGCTTCATCTTATATTCTAATCCTTCACTCATTTGGTAAATTCGCCGCAGATCTTCAATAGATGAAGATTCAATACGGTACTTTAAAAATGGATAAAGTAAATTCCAATTAGGATAAACTTTTTGTTTAGCTAAAATATTCGCTTCATTTTTAGGCATCCAATACTTTAAATTGCTGGTGTCTTCACCATGCAAGAGCAAATTTCTAATTGCACTTGCACTTTGAACTACCCCACTACGTTGTAAAATATCATCATGTCCTGCACCAATTCGATTTACCGGGTGAAGTTTTAAAGGCGAACCTAAATTATGATTTGCGACAGCATACGCTAACCCTAAAATTGCATTCGGCTGATTAATCTCATGTCCCACTTCATGTGCAACCATTTGATTATATTGAGTAGAATAAGTTTGACTATAATCCTTAAAATCTATATGATTCTGTGGGATTTCAGCAATTCTACTGCCAAGATATGCAAAATTCAAATTAGCATCTTCAACACCAAACACTAAATCTGTTACACCTAATTTGGCTAACTGATCAATATTGCCTAATGAAAATAAATCTGCCGGTTCTACAGCAGTAGAAAACGGAGTTTCAAAGACTAAATCGGCGCCTGATTGAAGAGCTGCTTTTGCTCTATCCCACTTACTCATAATCGCCATTTCACCACGCTGAACGTAGTTACCGGACATTAATACAACAATTGGATCCTTTTTAGCGATAAGTCGCGCCTGATTTAATAAAAATTCATGCCCACTATGTAAAGGATTAAATTCCGCAATAATCCCAACCGCACTCATATTTTATTAGTCTTCCTTTAATTCAATTTGTTTACCATTAGCCCATAATTTTTCAAGATTATAAAACTCACGAGCTTCTTTAGTAAATACGTTTACCACAACATCACCTAAATCAAGCAAAAGCCAATTAGAATCTCTTGTACCTTCAATACGATAATCAGTGTAATTATTTTCATGAGCCGCATCAACGATTGAATTAACAATAGCATGCAATTGACGGTTAGAACCTGCGCTAGTAATTACGTAGTAATCAGCTAAAATGCTAACACCATGCATGTCATAAGCTTCAGTATCTTCACCATGACGATCACTAATTGCTTTGGTTGTAAAATCTAAAATTTCTTGACTAGTCAAATTTTTTTCTCCTTCTAATAATTTAGTAGTACTCCAAACATTGTAGGCATCAAGCGTACGTGGATATACTTTATTTCTTTTTTCAACTAAAAATGCTAAAGTGTGTGCTAATTGATAGCCAACACCTTCATCAAGATTAGCATAGGTAATTTCACGTGCCTTGTCTACCCCTGGAAAATTACGACCTGGTTCAATAAAATCTGCCATAAAAACAATTTTATCTAATGTGGTCATTTCAGTATCTCCAGTTGTATGACGACGCACTGCAGTTAAAATTTCGGGGTCCCTAATCTTTAAATCATGTTCAATAAAGTAAGTTCCAACAATACCATGCCAGATTGCACGATTCCAATTAAGCAAGTCTTTATCAAAATCTTGCTCTTTAATTACTTTACGATATTCTTCAATTGGAACTTGTTTTGCATAATCATGTACAAATCCAGCAAGTGCCGCTTTATCTTCATCATAGCCATTTAATTTGGCCAATTTACGTGAAGTTTCGCTAACACGCACGCAGTGTTGAAATCTTTTATCATCCATATTTGCCTTTTCTTTAGCAATAATTTTATCACTAGATAATGGCGAATATGTTTTTTTAAAAATTAGTTGCGTCAAGGTAAAGCCCCTTTTCTTCAATATACTTTCTAACAGCTTCTGGTACTAAGTAACGAATTGAAGTACCGGTTGCAACTGAACGACGAATAGCAGTTGAACTTAAACGAATATCTGGTGCATCAACCCAAATCATTGGATATTGTGGATCTTGCGGATAACCTGGACGACGAATACCCACCAAAGTCACCATTTTTGCTAAAGTTGGTGCTTCCTTCCATGTATGGAAACTATTTACCTGATCACTACCCATAATTAGGTAATAATTATTTTGTGGTGCTTTTTCTTTTAAATAGCGCATTGTATCAACTGTATATGAAATACCGCCACGGAATAATTCAAGTAACTTAACTCTAAATTTAGGATTATCTCGAGTAGCTAAATCAAGCATTGTTGCTCGATCCTTAGCTGAAGTAAGCGGAGCATTCTTATGTGGTGGAATATTATCAGGAATAAACCATACTTCATCTAAACGCAATTTAGTCATTGCTTGCTCTGCAGCAACTAAGTGAGCAATATGAACTGGATTAAAAGTTCCACCCATAATGCCAATTTGTCTACCCTTACCACTTTCTCGTTCTAACTTAGATTCAACTTTAGCAACAGGTGCTTCTTTCTCAATACATTTTGGATTAACCATATGAAAACCTCTAAATTAATGCACGACGAATTCCTAAACCAATACCATCAGGAGTATAAGTTTTAACAACGCATCCCTTAGGCACAGTCACAAAACCGATTCCGCCAAACAAAAGATCACTCTTATAATCAGTTCTAAACTCTTTACCTTTAAGCGGAGCCATCTGATCATCTGCAGAAGGGGGAGTCAATAATTCTCCTTTATGCTTTTCATAAAAAGCATCGGCATTGGCAGTCTTAGTTCTATGAACATACATATCACGTGCCACATATACTGTAAAACTAGTTGATTCACCTTTCAAAAAATCAATTCTGCCAAGTCCCGCCAAAAACAATGTGTTACCTGGCAAAAGTTGATAAGTAGCTGGCTTAAGTGGCTTTTTAGGTGATACTAATTCCAAATCTTTAGCATTTAAATGTGTAGCAAGTTGGTTATCCGTCATAATCCCTGGTGTATCAATCAAAAAGTGACCATTTTCTAATGGAATTTCAATTTGATCTAAAGTGGTGCCAGGGAAGCGCGAAGTAGTAATTAAATCCTGAATATCACCCATCATATCAATGATTGCATTGATTAATGTCGATTTACCAACATTGGTAGTTCCTACAAAATAAACATCTTTATCTTGAGAATGATCATTTATATAAGAAATTAAACTCTCTAAATTTACTTTCTTTTTAGCTGATACCAAAAAGATATCCTTGGGATATAATCCCATTCGGTTAGCTTCTTGTCTCATCCAGTCCCTAATTTTGCTTTGTTTAGAATTCTTAGGGAAAAGATCAAACTTATTTCCTACTAAGATGAAATCATTGTTTCCTACAAAGCGCTTCAATGATGACAAAAGCGAATTAGAAAAGTCAAATAAATCAACAACATTAACTACTAATGCTTTCTTTTCAGACAAAGAATTAAGTAAAGCCAAAAAGTCATCGTTATTCAAATCAACAGGCATGATTTCATTATAGTGCCGCAATCTAAAGCAGCGTTGACAATAAACATCTGTGTTTTCTTCACGCTTTGCCTTATCTAGTGCACTCTTAGGTAAATAACCTGCTTTTTTAGGATCATCGGATTGAAGAATAGCCCCACATCCAACGCAAATAATATCCTCATCCATTTTGTAAATTCTCCTTAAATGTTACTCGATGTGATAAACCAAGAAAGAAAAAGATAATCTTCTCAAAGAAACGATTAATTCGGGTATTCCACTTATCAGTCTCAACTAATGGTTTAACCAAAACAGTCTCAACGCCAGCTAAATTACCTGCTTGCATATCTGTAATTAGTTGATCTCCCACCATCATTACTTGATTTTTATTCAATCCCATCTCTTCTCGCTTACGCGTAATGGCAAACGGCAAAGGCTTACGTGCCTTCGCTACAAAATCAATGTGGTATGGGTTAAGTACTTTACCGACACGTTCGGCATTATTGTTAGAGATGACAACTAACTTAATATTTGCCTTAGCAAGTTTTTTATTTAGCTTATCCATTTCTTTTGCAGTTTCAAATTTATTCCAAGCAAGTAGAGTATTATCTAAATCTGAAAAAACTGCTTTTATTCCCATTTCATTTAATTTGCGAGGGTCCAAATTGTAAATAGTATCTATTGTATATTTTGGTCTAAATAACATATAAAATCTGCCATATAAAACATGGAAGTATGTAGAAAGATATGAGATTTCTACATACCAGAAAGATATATTTTTCCTTTCTTTGTTTTCTTTACTGTCGTCTTCACCAGTATTCCGATATTCCAATTTAGGAGTAATCGCATTGACTAGCTCGTACAGCTTAAGGGTCTAGCCAACCCCATTAATTTTCTTTATTTTGCTAAAGCTAAAAGATTTAGCACTGCATTTTCATCTCGATCATTAGTGTAGCCACACCGATAACAGATATACTCATTATGTTTAGTACCATGTTTTCGATTACCTTGTAGAGTAATCTTTTCATCACCTTTTTTGACATATCCACACTTTGCACATCTTTGTGTTGATGGATACATTTTAGAAGCAAGAATTAATTCTTTATTGTACCAATCACACTTATAAGTTAAGATCTGTCTGAATTTACCAAAAAGCGATCTCTGCATGCCCTTTGAAGCCACATGCGTCATCATCATTTCTTTGACTGCCAAATCTTCAATTACAATTTGATCGTAATCATTCACTAACCTAGTAGTGAATTTTTGTAAAAGGTCATTTTGGATATTGACTACTTTACGGTGATCTCTTTGCAATTTGGCTCTCACTGCTAAGTAATTATTCGTCTTGGTAGCCAGCTTACCATTAATTTCTCTTTTACGAGCTAACATTCTTTGATAATGTTTAATTCGCTTGTAGAGCTTTTGCAGCCTAACAGGTAAAACATTGATTTGACCATCTGTGTAGTTGAAATGTCCAACATTAACATCGATTGCAGTTTTCTTATGAGTTTTAGCCTTAGCCGGAATGTTTTCTTCATAGGTTAAAGCCGCATAGTATAATCCTTTTTCTTTAAAGATACTTGCTATTTTAACTTTGCGCATCTTCAAAGCCTCATAGCTTGCTAGATCGAACCAATTATCTTTTGCGATACTCCAAGGCTTATCAAGTCTAAGCTTGCCATTAACAATTTTAGCCCGATCTGTTTTAAAGCCTTGCCTAGGAGCTTTCTTAGATTTAAATCTTGGCTTCCCCCAGTCAGGCTGAGCTTTATCTAAAAAATTCTTCCACGCATTAGCTAAATCTTTAATAGCTAGCTGTAAACATCTAGCTGATAAATCATATTGCCAGTCGGCTTTACCAGCTACTAATTCATCACGAACTCTGCGTTCATTAGGACTAGGGTTATCTTTAGTAGTTAATGTATGGGCCTCATACATCAACTGCCAGGTCTCCAATCCTTTATTCCAACAATATCTACGATAGTCGCACAAAGCATCAAGATGCTTCTGCATTGTTTTATTTACTTTTAGCTTAACTACTTGCGTTTTAATCATTGCTTCACCTCCTAAACCAAACACCAGTTTAGCAGATGAGTAATTTTACACAAGCAAACAAAATATTAAATTTTATTCATTTTCCATGTTTATCTTTCTGAGTGAAGCTGATTTTCCATTTTTTCATTATATATAATATCAAAAATGTGTTTGTATTAGAAACTTTTGTTTCATTCTTAGGAAAACGTGATAAAATACTAACAATTTAACCTAGTTCATCCAGATTTAGAAAGGGAAGACAATGAGAAAATTTATCGATTTACACCTTCACCTAGATGGTTCAGTTCCTGTTCCTACCGTAAAGAAACTAATGCAAGAACATGACTTGCCTATTCCAACGGATCAAGAACTGCGCCAAGAATTGTCAGTCGATTCTAGTTGCAAAAGTTTAGATCAATTTTTAGAAAAATTTGCTTTACCTAATAAATTAATGCAGACAAGACATGACCTTGAAACGATCGTTTATGATCTTCTAACTGAATTAAAAGAACAAGGTTTGGTTTACGCAGAAATTCGTTTTGCTCCGCAGCTTCATACTAAAGAAGGTTTAACGCAAGAAGATGCAATTAAGGCAGCCATCAGTGGTTTAAATAAATTTTTGCATGATCAAAAAGAAAAAAATGAATCACCTGAATTGCATGCTGGCTTGATTTTATGCTTAATGCGATTTGCTGATAATCAAAAAGAAAATATGGAAACAGTTAAACTTGCCAAAAAATTCTTAAATAAAGGCGTAGTTGGGCTTGATCTAGCTGGTGCTGAAGGTCCGATTCCTAATATTAAGTACAAATCATTCTTTGATCAGGCCCAACAACTTGATGTACCTTATACAATCCATGCCGGTGAAGCAGATGGTCCTGATTCGATCTATCAAGCACTAGCAATGGGCGCAAAAAGAATTGGTCATGGAATTCGCTGCACAGAAGATACCCAATTGACTCAGGAATTAATCGATCAACAAATCGTACTAGAATGTTGTGCCACTTCAAATATGAATACTAAGGCATTTGATCAAATCAATTCCTATCCGATTAAGAAATTGCTTCATAAAGGGATGAAGGTTACTTTGAATTCTGATGATATGACGGTTTCTGATACTAATTTGCTCCATGAATACAAAGTGCTTGAAGGAAAAACTAATTTAACACCTGAAGAAGAAACAACGCTTTATCTCAACGCAGTTGACGCTGCATTTACGACACCTGATGAAAAAATCAGATTACGAGCACTTTTGCAGAAATAAAAAATAAAGGTCAGGAATAATTTTCCTGGCCTTTATTTTTAAGTAATTATTAGTTTAATGCCTTCTTAGCAGTGTCTGCTAATTGTGCAAAAGTCTTTGAATCGTTGTAAGCAATATCAGCTAACATCTTACGGTTCATGTCAACACCAGCTAACTTCAAGCCGTGCATTAACTTAGAATATGAGATGTCGTTTTGTCTTGCAGCTGCGTTAATACGAGCGATCCATAACTTTCTGAAGTCACTCTTACGTCTTCTACGGTCACGGAATGCGTACTTGTATGAAACGAATAATTGAGTACTTGCAGCCTTAAATTGCATGTGCTTTGCGCCACGGTAACCCTTGGCAAGCTTCATGATCTTCTTACGACGTTGACGTGTTACTGTTCCACCTTTAACTCTTGGCATTTAAAATTCCTCCTACTACAGTCTGATTCAAGAACAAATAATTAGTGCATTTGAGCAACCATTTGCTTAATACGCTTCATGTCGCTACGTGAAACCATAGCAGGCTTTCTCAAGTGACGACGTTGCTTCTTAGTCTTACCGTGGAAACGGTGACCAGTAAATGCGTGGTGACGCTTTAAACCACCATTTGCAGTTCTCTTGAAACGCTTAGCAGAAGCGCGGTGTGTTTTCATCTTTGGCATATTTCTATTTCCTCCAATTAACTACTTTTTCTTTTTGTCCTTATCACTCTTAGGTGCAAGTATTAAGAACATTGAACGGCCTTCCATCTTAGGCTTACTAATAACATTAGCAATATCTGAAGTTGCTTCAGCCATCTTTTCAAGTACTTGTTGACCTAATTCCTTGTGAGTGATGGCACGACCTCTAAAACGAATTGAAACACGAACTTTAGCCCCTTCTTTAGAAATGAACTTACGAACATGTTTTAACTTAGTTTCAAAGTCGTTGCCTTCAATTGTTGGACTCAAACGAATTTCTTTTACACTAACTGTCTTGGACTTCTTACGGGATTCCTTAAGCTTCTTTTGTTGTTCAAAGCGGTACTTACCGTAGTCCATAATACGTGCTACAGGTGGCTTAGCGTTGGGTGAAATAAGAACTAAATCAAGACCTGCATCGCTTGCACGATTCAAGGCTTCACTCTTACTCATCACACCAACTTGGCCACCATCTTCATCAATTAAACGAACTTCGCGAGCGCGAATTCTGTCGTTTAAGATTAAACTCCTTGGTATAACTGTTCACCTCCGTGTTAATTTGAGGACAAGAAAAGGGCGGGATAAGTATCACCCCGCCTTTAATCAACAGAAATTATCGATTAGCCTAGAGGTTTACTTAACTTAGGCGAGAAGCGGGTGCTTCTTCTTGTTCTCAACTAGTAGTAGTATACTCGTTAATACTATCCTCGTCAATAAAATTATGAGCTTTTTTCACAAAGTAGTAGATTATTTTATAAACTTTTTGTTTTGGTAAGCATAACTTACAAAATAATTGCCGGCACCTTCACCTACACGTAAAGCATTAACTTTCTTTCCTTTAATTGTCTTTTTAACAGGAACATAGTAGTAACCATCTCCTGCACCTGCGAGCCAGCCATTAGCATTAAAGCCTGTAACGCCGTGGAATTTAAAAGTATAAGCTTCAAACATTGAACTAGATACTTTATCGGCTAATTTATAATTTGCTTTTTCATCAGCAGCTACTAACTTATCAGCCCACTTATCTGATTCTTTACCCTTCAATACTTGGTAGAGCTTGAGTCCATTAATAGTATGAGCTGTAATTTTAGTTTTGATTATTTTGCCATCTTCTTTATGATACCAGGTACCACGAGTGTTTTTAGGCGTAGTAAAAACTTTTTTAGCACCCCAACTTGCTGCATTTGCCGTAGTAGCATTAGCACTAGCAAATCCTAAAACCATTAAAAATGCTGCCAAAAATAGCTGATTAAATCAGCTATGCTACAATACCTACTTTTTCTTCAATTTTTCATTAATTTGCTTAACCTCAGTTCTTAAATGATAAAAATATGCTCCATATGCAATTGTGTACATAATGATAAATTCTCCAATTACTAGCAATAAATTCATCCCTACAAAATCAAAGCTATTCAAATAGAAGTTAAATATTAGCCATGCGGCCAAACAAACAAAGAAATTAATAAAAATCTGCTTTCTTAAAGACCAACTATCATTGTTGAAAACCAACCCTGCTAAAAAGAAAAAGACTCCAATTAGAAATGAAGCTAGCACCCAAAACAAAAAGGTTGAAACATTAATGGTACTTTTAGCCAAATTTTCCGAATAATACATTCCTAAAATCTCTACTGCTAGCCAACTCATGCCAATGCCAACACCAATTAAGCCACTAACTAATAATTGTTTCAAATTTTTCATAATCCTATCCTCTCTTTCAAGTATTTAATCTTTCTTCGTGCAACTTGAATTCGCAAACCATTTTTCATAATAGCATCAATGTTGCCTGTCTTAATAATTTCCAGATGATCGATCAAGTGATAATTAACAATTGAACTTCTAGATATAACAACAAAATTATCAGGTAAAATTTTCTCTACTTGATACAATCTACCTCTAAAAACGTAGCTATCAGCCTCTGTACATATCAACGTCTTTTCATTTTCCACTTGTATTGCAAAAATCTGTGAAAATTTAATTGCATGTGCATCCCTATCTTGATAGCCACAAAGGAAATCTTGTTCAGATCTCAGTTCTTTAGTAATCCGTTTCATTTTTTCGGTCATCTTTTTTAACCAAAATTCTGCTTTTTCTTCCGATAAATTCGGGTCAACATTAAACTTAATTTTCATATTATTCCCCCTTACTTGTTTATTAGTATAGCTATCTAAATAACTAAAACCAGCAAATTTCGGTAAACGGCAAAAATCTAACGGTGAATGGTATTATTACTAAAAAATCCGCCAGGATATTATTCCTAGCGGATTTTTATTGTTTATTTTATTAAGACTAGTTTTCTCTTGAGTATGACTTAACGTCAGCATCAATTTCATTAATGAAGTCATCAAGACTCTTAGAAATTTCTTCATCAGTACCGTAACGACGTACGTTAACGCTACCGTTCTTCATTTCTTCGTCACCTAATACTAAAGTGTAAGGTACTTTTTGAGTTTGTGATTCACGAATCTTGTAACCCATCTTTTCGTTTCTATCATCAACTTCTACTCTGAAGCCACGCTTAGCAAGTTCTTGACGAACCTTTTCTGCATATTCGCCATGAGCTTCATTGTTAACTGGGATGATTTCAGCTTGAACTGGAGCAAGCCAAGTTGGGAATGCACCTTTATAGATTTCAGTAAGGTAAGCAATGAATCTTTCCATAGTACCAACAATACCACGGTGAACCATAACTGGACGGTGTTCTTCACCATCTTTACCAACGTAAGTTAAGCCAAATCTTTCTGGGAGCATGAAATCAAGTTGGATAGTTGACATAGTTTCGTCGTTACCCAAAGCAGTCTTAGTTTGAATATCAAGCTTAGGACCATAGAATGCTGCTTCACCTTCAGCTTCAACATAGTCAAGGCCAAGGTCATCCATAGCACCCTTAAGCATCTTCTGACTTCTTTCCCACATTTCATCATTTGCAAAGTACTTGTCAGTGTTCTTTGGATCACGGTATGAAAGTCTGAAGTAGTAATCAGTAATATCGAAGTCTCTGTATACGTCCATGATCAACTTCAAGATCTTAGCAAATTCGCTTTGAACTTGATCAAGTTCTACAAATGTGTGACCATCGTTCAAGGTCATTTCACGTACACGTTGAAGACCAGATAAAGCACCTGATTTTTCGTATCTGTGCATCATACCAAGTTCAGCAACACGAAGTGGTAAATCACGGTATGAACGAATGTGGTGCTTGTAAATTTGAATATGTGATGGGCAGTTCATTGGACGAAGTTCAAGCATTTCGCCATCACCCATGTCCATTGGTGGGAACATGTCATCACGATAGTGTGCCCAGTGACCTGAAGTCTTGTAAGCATCAAGGTTCATAAGTACTGGAGTGTAAACGTGCTTGTAACCGTCAGCTACTTCACGATCGATGATGTAACGTTCAACAACACGACGAATAGTAGCACCCTTTGGCATCCAGTAAGGAAGACCTGCACCAACCTTAGGATCTACGAAGAAGAGATCAAGGTCACGACCGATAGTACGGTGGTCACGTTCCTTAATTTCAGCACGACGCTTCAAGTCTTCCTTTAAAGCAGCTTCCTTGAAGAATGCAGTACCAAAAATTCTTTGAAGCATAGGGTTTGATGACTTACCAAGCCAGTAAGCACCAGCTACTGATAAAAGCTTAAAGTGCTTAATTTTACCAGTGTTTGGTAATAATGCATCAAAGCCAAAGTCCACAAAGTCACCTAATTTGTAAGCATCAACCTTGTCAGAGTCAATCTTCTTTAAAAGATCACTCTTGAATGGATCATCCTTGAACATTTCTTCAAGTTCTGACTTGTCCATTACAACATGTTCAATAGGTTGACCACTCTTAATAAGCTTTTCCATTGCCTTTTCAAGTTCTGACAATTCAGTAACCTTAATTTGGTCCTTCTTGTCAGTATCAACATAGAAGCCACCTTCATCAGCTATGTGTTGACCTAAACGAAGTTCTGGGTACTTCTTCTTAGCAACAGCTTCAAATGCAAAAGCTGCAGTTGCTCTTAAGATATCTAATCCTTCTTCATCCTTATCAGTAATGATAGCAATTTCAACATCACTATCAATTTCGTAATCAAGTGGCTTAACTTGACCATTTACCTTAGCACCAACAGCAGCCTTTCCAAGAGAAGTAGCGATTGATGAAGCTACTTCTTTAACTGAAACAGCCTTGTCGAATTCTTTCTTTGAGCCATCTGGCAAAGTAACTGAAAAACTCATAAAATTACCTCCAAAAAAAAATCCCAGTGCGACAATGCACTGGGACGTTAATTGCGTGGTTCCACCCAAAATTCAGGTTAGCGTTTATCTAACCTCTTAACATGGATTAATAAAGGTATCCAACCTATCTCTTTTCAATTTTGGGATAAACGATTGGGGTGTTTTTCTAATGAGAAGCTTCCAGAACTAGGCCCCTCTCTCTGAGTTGAAAAACATCATGTTCGCTTAATTAATTTCAATTATACGCATCAAAGTTTGGGATGCAAGACTTTTTTCAAAATTATCGCAAAGAATTTCTCCGATCAGGACCAGAAACTACAACTTCCTTAGCTAGAAAACGTACACGTTGCATTAATCTTCTAGCTTTTACAGGATCTGTCGCATTCCTTGTTTCTTCAAAATGCGACTCAAGAGCTTCCATATCCAAGTTGGATGAGAAAAATGTTGGTAACACATTGTCCATGCGCGCCTGTAAAATTACGCCTAAAACATCATCACGTGACCATTGGCTAAGTGTTTCTGCACCGATATCATCTAAAATTAATAGATCACATTCCGACAAACGACGAATTTCATCTTGCAAACTATTATCCCCAAAATGACTAGCTAATCCTGCAATAAAAGTTGGTACATGTAAAAAAACAACATCTTTATCCATATTTGTCACAACATAATTAGCCAGTCCTGCTAAAATATAGGTTTTTCCAACACCAAAATCCCCGGACAGATATAATCCTTGTTGATGTGAATCTTTACTATACTTATTTAAAAAATCATAAATTAAAGTTAAGACCTGATTACGATCGTCCGTAATATCTATCTTACTTAACTCAACATCATGCAATCTCCCAGGTAAATCTATTAAATGAAGACGTTTTTTAGCTGCTCTTTTTCTATCTTGTGCCACTTTAGCTTGAGTAGGTGCATAACGAACATCAATTACTTTACCGTTTAAAAATAATTGTGGAGCATACCCTGCCATTACCTTGCTAGGATTACGTTTTTGTGAATAAAATTCGTATAATCCAGACATACTGTTCTTAATCATTTTTTGATCAATCTTGGCTTTATTGGCTTGAAGAAAGGCATTAATATCAGGATCTTGCAAAACTTGATTTAAGATATCTTCTTCACTGCCCAAATTACGCTCTTTTACAATTTTTTTAATTACGTTTCCAATTGGTTCCACAATTTTCACCTACTTTTTATTATTTAAGTCCTTAAATAAATTTTTCAATTGTTCAGTGGACATCCCAGCATCTTTCTTAGCTTTTTTCTTGCTCCAATCGGTACCTTTTTCCACCCGTTTAGGCTGAAAATTACGTGTCACACGCTGTTTTTTGCCAAAACTGTCACGGCGCTTTTTCACATATTGTAAAGCTTGAGTTGCCGTGGCGACACCATGTTGCAGCCAATCATTAGCAATTTTATAAGCAAGATTTGAACTAATCACCGTATCATATGTCAAACAGGTATAAGTCAAAATATTAATCAAATCTTCTGGCAATCCATATTGCGTATGTAAATTATTAATAATTTGCTTTTCGTTTGCACTGGTAATACCGCCTTTTTGCGTTTTAAGCTTATACAAAAATTCAGCAGGTGAATTCTCATTGGCTTCTTTTAAGAGCTTTCGATCATCATCGTCCATACTTTTAATAGCAGCCAGTGCCTTTTCTTGTCCTTGACTCAATTGTTTTTGAACATTTTCTCTGGTGCTCATGCGCTTATAGTTTTCAGCTATGGTATTGCTAATATCACGCATATTTAATGTATATGAGCCATGAAGACAAGGTAAACTCTCATCTACAAATTCTTTTTCGGTTAAGCCATATGTCTGCATCAGACCACGAATTTGATTTTTCTTTGCATCGACTTCACTTGCAGGAATCTGATAAATTTCATATTGATCTTTGATTACATCCCAATCAATAGAGTCACGATCATTAACCTTGGCTTCTTTTACCTCATACGATTGATTCTCTTGTGCTGCTTGCATTACATCATTGGACGGAGTAATTGCTTCATCTCCAGGTAAACGAAAAACATCAAAAAATGTAGCAGACACATCCCGCGCATTTTTGATCGCTCTTTCTTTCAACTTAGTTTCTTGAGCAAAATTGTGACTCAAATTATGAAAAGTAGTAACCCCTACTTTTTCTTTGAGTAAACTAGCCAGCAAAGGAGTAGAAAAGAAATTATCTGAGCTAGGTATCTTCAATAATTTAAAAACCAAAATATTATTAAAGACATTATCAGATAAATATGTTTGAACTAATCCCACAGCTTCAAGTTTGTGCAATGAATTAAACATTTGCTTCAAACTACAATCTAATTGTTCTTGCAGTGAATAAATTCCTTTAGCTTCTGAAATCATGCCATACGGATCATAATCATTGACTAAAGTATGATATAAAGATACTGCAATAGCCCCAACTAATGGTTGATATAACTTGATTAATATTTTTTCATCTTCTGGAAAAAGAGTAATTTGATTGGCTACATAGTAAAGATGCTTGGGATCAGAAGTCTCAAACATAATTAATTACCCTTTTCCTTTTTAGCCATCATATCTTCCATTGTTTTCATGAAGCTAGACATGTCTTTAAATTCACGATAAATCGAGGCAAAACGAATGTATGCTACATCATCTAAATCTGCCAAATCATCCATAACATATTGACCGATCTTTTTAGATGAAATTTCACTAACACCTTGTTTCCTTACCTTATTCTCAACTTGGTCAACAAGATGTTCAAATTGTTCACTACTAATAGGTCGCTTTTGGCCTGCAGCCATAACACCATGAAGAATCTTTTTACGACTAAATGGTTCACGCGTTCCATCATTTTTAACTACTAATAATGGTGCTGTTTCAATTCTTTCAAAGGTAGTAAAACGAAAACCACAATTTTCACACTCTCTGCGTCGTCTGATTGCACGGTTTTCATCACTAGGACGTGAATCAATAACGCGGGAGGCATTTTGATGACAATTTGGACATTCCATAGCTATCCCTCTTCTTTGATTTTAATTAATAATTGTTCTAGTTTATTTTCTAGTTCTTCTATTGTACCAGTATTTGCAATCACGAAATCAGCCATTTGCGCTTTTTTATTAAGTGGCATCTGACTTTTGATTCTCATTTTTGCTTCTTCATCAGTTAAATTATTTCTTTGCTTTAATCGATTAATTTGAGTAGCTTCTGGCAAAGTAATTACCAAAACTCCGTTAGCAATTTTCTTTTTATCTAAATTAGACTCAAAATAAACCGGTGCATCAAGAATAACAATGTCTTTATCTTGGTACATTTTAATCTTTTGTATTGTTTTATTGAAAATTAACGGATGAGTCAACTGATTTAGTTTATTTAATGCGGTTGGGTCACTAAAAACTAATTGTCCCAGCTTTTTACGATTAATTGTTTGATCACTATTTAAATATTCTGTACCAAAATTATCTTTAATTGCTTGCCATGAAGCATTTTTAGGTTTCATTAAATCATGAGCAATTTGGTCACAATCAACAACTGGAATATTTTTATTCTTAAAAAATTGATCAGCGGTACTCTTTCCTGTAGCAATTCCGCCAGTTAATGCTAAAACATATGTCATTTATAAATCACCTGACAATGAGGACAAAATGTTGTTCCTCTTCCCGACACTTTAATCTTTTCAAAAATATTGCCACAACGTGGACACTCTTTGTCTACATGCCCATACACTTGTAGCATTTCTTGATAACCACCAACTTCTCCATTAGCATCTAGATAACTATGGACAGTTGTCCCCCGTTTTTCGATTGCTAGCGCAATTGTTTGATTAATGTTTTCCCATAAACCAGCTACTTTTTTAGCAGGAATCTTATTAGCAATACTTAATGGATGAATTTTACTTTGCCATAAAGTTTCATCGACATAAATATTACCTAATCCTGCCACCGTAGTTTGATCGAGTAAAACGTTTTTGATATTTTTATGTTTCTTTTTTAGATTATCGATTAAATATTGTTGACTAAACTCAGACGTATTAGGTTCGGGCCCTAATTTCTTTATCCCTGTCACTTGACGTTCAGTTCCAGTAATGATTAACTGCATTCGCCCAAATTTACGAACGTCATTATACCGCAATGCAGTCTTATCTGTAAAAACAAACTCTACATGATCATGCTTATCTTTTGGCGTATCTTCAGTAGTTAGATGATATTTCCCCTCCATGCGCAAATGCGATACAATCGTCAAATTATCGCTTAATCGAATAAGCAAATATTTGGCGTAACGATCAATTCCAATGATTTTTTTACCAGGTAATTCCTTCAAAAATTCATCATGATCTGTAGCCACAATCGTTGGATACCATAAAACTACCTTTTCAATCGTCTTGCCTTTAATTAAAGGCAATAATGTTCTACGAACTGTCTCAACTTCAGGCATCTCGGGCATTTTATCACCTACTTTGCATCATACCAATTGTGTCCCCAACCTGAATCGGCAATTAAAGGAACATCCAATTTAACTGCTGATTGCATTATTTCTGGAACAATCTTCTTAATTGTTTCAAGCTCATCTTTTGGAACATCAAAAATTAATTCGTCGTGAACCTGAATTACCATTTTAGTTTTAAGATGCAATTCATCAAGTTTCTTTTGCATATTAATCATCGCAATCTTAATAATATCGGCCGCAGACCCTTGAATTGGTGAATTAATTGCTGTTCTTTCCGCAAATGAACGGATAGTAAATTTTTTAGCATGGATATCTGGCAAATATCTACGTCTATGCATAATAGTTTCAGCGTAGCCCTTTTCACGTGCTTCTTGGACTGCCTTATCCATATAGTCCTTGATTTGAGGATATTGTTCAAAGTAATTATCAATAAATTCTTTGGCACGCTTTCTAGAAATGCCTAAATTCTTTGACAAACCATAATCTGAAATTCCGTACACAATACCAAAGTTAACGGCCTTGGCATGACGTCTCATTAGTGGCGTTACTTCATCTGGTGAGTCTAAATGGAAAATCCTCATTGCGGTATGAGCGTGAATGTCATAGCCAGTCTTGAAGGCTTCTTGCATGTTTTGATCACCTGAAACATGGGCTAAAACACGAAGTTCAACTTGTGAATAGTCGCAAGAAAAGATATAGCCATCAGGTTCACTAGGTACAAAAGCCTTTCTAATTTGCTTACCCTCTTCTGTACGAGTAGGGATATTCTGCAAGTTAGGATCAACACTAGATAAACGTCCAGTAGCTGTTAAAGTTTGTAGATAACGGGTGTGAACACGACCATCTGGTTGAATTACATCAAGTAATCCCTTAACATAAGTAGATTGAATCTTGGCAATTTGACGATAATCCAAAATCTCGCTCACGATTGGACTCTGTGTTTTTAATTGATCAAGGACTTCAACGGAAGTTGAGTAACCTGTCTTTGTCTTCTTCAATACTGGTAAATTCAATTTTTCGAATAAAATATGACCTAATTGCTTAGGAGAATTTAAATTGAATTCTTCGCCAGCTTGTTTATAAATTTTGTCTTCAAGTTCCTTTAATTTAACGGCAAATTCATTTTGCAATTCAATTAATGTACTTGCTTCCACCTTGATACCATTGATTTCCATTTTCGCCAAAACACGAGCAGTTGGAATCTCAATGGTTTCAAACAAATCATCTTGTTCATGTTCTTTTAGCTTTTCAAGTAGTGGCTTCTTAAGTGTTTCAATAGCATTAACTTTTGAAGCTAAATGATTAAACAATACATCATCTTCATCAGGAACATGCTCATTCTTTCCCTTACCATATACTTCAATATCTGTGTTAACTGAGTAATCGCCGTAAAGATGGGCAACTTCTCCTAAATCATTTGAGTTATTTTCATTATTAACCAAATATGATGCAAGAAGCATATCATAATCGATACCATGAGCATGGATACCTAAACGATGTAAGCCGACAACCGTTTTCTTTAAGTCAAAGACGTTTTTCTTAATTTTGTCGCTTTCAAGTAAATTCTTTAAATTATCTTCCTCAAGTAATTCAACATCTCTTGAAACATAGATCTTATCATTAATCTTCAAGCTAAAGCCAACAAACTCTGCTAAATGATAATTTGCACCAAGCATAGCTAGGTAAAATTCAACGTGATCATTTTCTGCTACCTTAATACTTTTAACATTTTCATTATCTAAAACTGTATAGTCTACCTTTTCTACTTCAGTAGATTCTTGGCCTTCGCCTGATGCATTGAGTTCTGCTAAAAACTTACGGAAGTTTAGCTTTTCATAGAATTGACGCAATTTTTCATAATCAATTGGTTGACGCTTAACATCATCCAAATCAATAGTGACTGGTGAATCACGATCAATAGTGGCTAATTTTTTAGCTAAAAATGCCTTATCTTTATCATTGATCAAATTTTCCTTCAACTTAGACTTCTTCATTTCATCAATGTGATCATAAAGGTTTTCAATTGAACCATACTTTTGAATAAGACGCGAAGCCGTCTTAGGACCAACCTTAGTTACACCAGGATAATTATCGGAATTATCACCCATCAAGGCCTTCATGTCAATAAATTCAGTTGGAGTTACACCATTAACTTCCTTCATATGTTCAGGTGTATAAGCTTCAATTTGAGATACACCAGACTTAGTTACCTCAACAGTAGTTTTGTCGGAAGCAAGCTGCGTTAAGTCGCGATCACCAGTTACGATAGTAGTGGTGAACCCGGCCTCTTCACCCTTAGTGGCAAAAGTACCAATAATATCATCGGCTTCGTAATTCTTTAATTCATAAGTTTTAATGCCCAAGTCATGAAGCATTTCTTGAATATAAGGTAGCTGCTCCAAGAGTTCCTCTGGAGTCTTTGCACGGCCACCCTTATATTCATCGTACATTTTTGTTCTGAAAGTTACTTTTCCTGCATCAAAAGCTACCAAAATATGAGTTGGTTCAATGTCTTTTAATAAAACATCGAGCATATTCTTAAAAGCATAAATGGCATTAGTATGCAGGCCGTCAGGACTAGTGAAAGAATCAAGCTGACGATAAAGAGCATAAAAGGCTCTGAAAGCTACTGAGTTACCATCAATTAGAAGTAATTTGTTTTCTGCCATTTTTTCTCCCTTTTTAATAAATAGATCTCTATACTTACCTATCTATTTTACCAGTTTAGCTGGTTGGATTTTAGTAGGATGTTTGCGGGAAAAGAAAAAAGCCTTGGATGAGAGCCAAATTAAAAAATGTTTTCTCATAACTAGAATTTAGTCCTTGACTTAAACAATCCAATTCTGTACTCATGTCAAGCAAAGGCAGACGTCCATCACAATTCTTATACTGTCTGATGCTTATTTTAATTTTTCTCGAAGATATTTTATAACACTGTACGACTTTTGAGACTTCGTCATCCTCTTCAGAGTTAACTATTAATTTTGTTCCTAAATATTATTTATATTAACAGTTAATAGTATTTCGTTTAACGGTATAATTAAAAAATCCAGTACCTTAGAGAAGACTAAAGATATATACGTATAAAGTGAATAAAAATAATATATCGACTTCTATTCAAGTCCTCTAAGGAGATCTTCACATTTCTCTTAAGTTAAATAAAAACTTTGTGCAAGCAGGTGTAGAGCTTTACGCTACTGTGGTATTTACATTCCTCTTAAGTTAAATAAATACTAATCTGGCAAGCCAAATTGGCGGGTCATATAATCCATCCTCTTAAGTTAAATAAATACCCAATAAAAACGCATAATCTAAATCACTTATTTCATTGAATATAATTCAACAGTATATTTTACCGGCTTTTATCTAATCTGTCGGTCTCCCATAAATCCCTGCCCACCTTATATCGACAGATTATTTTTTAGAACATATTCGATGTTAAATCAGTTAGATCTTGACCCATAAAATCTTTTTCTAACCAATTCTTATTTCTATTTTTGAATATAATCACTGAATCAATATTTTGTCGAATCCATTCATCTAATTCATTCTTCAAGCTCGCAAGTTGAGCCTTAGTTAGTTCGCCTTCAAAAACAGAATTTTGAATATGACTTAAATATTTTTTACATATTTTAAAAACATTTCTACTTACTTTAGCACCTTGTTTATCCATAACAATGTCATAAACTAAAATTATATACATAGTCACTACCATCCCATAATATATGGCTCGTACGTTTCTCCTTCAACTAATGATTTTATTAATTTATAGCATTCTAATCGAATTAAATGCCTATAAGAAACATCCCTATGCAAAGTTTTATATCTAATTTTCTGCTTTAAATATTTATCATATTCACCAACTATTAGACGTTTTGTTTTTTCGGACAAATAACAGAAATTAGATTCCTTACTAAAATCTTTATCATTGATCATATTTTTATTTATTAATGAAAATACTAATCTATCAACTATCATAGGCTTAAAAATTTCTGATATATCAAGACATAGTGAAAACCTCCTGTCCATTGGACTATGCAAATAACTAATAGTGGGGTTAAGTTGTGTTGCATAAATTTCTGACAAGCAGGTTGTATACATTAATCCATTTAAAAATGAAATAAGTGTATTTATCATGTTATTAGGCGGTCTGCGCACTCTCTTTGAGAAATCTACATCTGGAATAAAAATGCTTTGCCATGATGCATAATATTTTCTATGAATTGTACCTTCAATTCCCATTAATTCTTCAACGCTATTTACTTTATCTATTTGTCGAATTAATGCCGTAATTTCTCGTATACTTTCGTTTAAGTCTCTATTTCTTCTTTGATAATATTTCAAATTCCTCAGTAAATTTTTAGCCGCACCTAAAACAAACTTTTTAGCATAATAGAGTCTTCTATACGAATCTGTATAAGCTTGCACTTGCCGAATTAACAGCGTACCAGAAACATTCTGTTCTTTAGGATAAAATGACCCACTGTAAAATCCATAATAATTGTAATAATGCACCGGTATCTTCTTTTGAGCAAGATAATTCAAACACTTAGTATTGGTAGAAACTTCACCAAACAAATAGATATCTCTTGTAACATCAATTTTTAAATCTTTATATTTGCCATCTGATCTTGTTAGTCTAACTGTATTATCTTTTCGTTCCAATTTTCCCGAAGAAAATAAATAGTAATCTTCCATTTGTATTCACCTACGAAAAACAATACTCATAAAATGCACATGATTTACATATAGGTTTAAATTGTGGTTTTGGTGGTGTAGCTTGCTTACAAATCTGCTCAATTTCTGAAATGTATTCTTCCATCACTTCTTCATCTTTCCCTATATAATCAATTTTCACGCATTTTTTAAGACGAGGATAATCAAGTAATCCTTTAGAAATATTTATTCCCTTCTTTCGCAAATAATAAATATAATATTTCAGCTGCCATATGGCTGCTGGCTCAATAGCATCACTTCTTTTCACTTCGTGAATCAGTCGCCAATTTTCAACCATATCAATGTCAATTAAATTATCAATTATAACATGATGTGAACCGCGACCTTGATAACTAGTCTTATCTAACAAACTACCTAATTTAACTCGTTCACTAGTTTGTTCAAATCCTATTTGATGTTGAAATAGCCAAAGTTTTCTTTTACAAACAAAGAAGTAGTTCACCATATTACCTGTTACTCGCATTCAGTGTTCTCCAAACTAAAACATATTATCATCGTCAATTTCAGTATTTATATTTTTATTACCATTATAAGATAAGCCAGTCATAGAATCATAATTAAAATCTGCTGGCAGAATCTGGTACCCCGCTTTATTCAACGCTTCATTCTTAATCCATCTATCTGTTGACTTTGAGACCTCAATATTTATGTACAACGGTACACCAACTAAGTAATTATTAATTATCTCTCTAGCTTTAATCTTTTCTTTAACAAGTATTCGATGCTGTTTTCTATATTCCGTTTGGTCAGAAAAATCTTCTTTTTTAATATAGCTATTTAGTGTTTCAGCAGCTGCCTCAATCTTAGCTTTATTTTCGCGAAATACTTTTTCAGGAATAATATCTATTGTGTTAATATTTCTAAAATTATTTATAACCTCATCTTTTGTCTTCGGATTATCTAAAAAAGTTAAATCGTCTAAGTAATCAATACAACCATTAACCTTATCAATAAGTTGGCAGTTTACATCTAACAGCTTGTCAGTAGTATAATTCTTATCAATTAATTTTAACTTATCCGATTCGGCTAGATATCCATTAACTTGAGCTATGGCTTCCTTAGATATCTTGAAGAGATGGTAATCAACTACAGAGTGATATTTTTTATCATCATATTCTTGCTTACTTTCATGAATTCCACTTGTTGGCTTATCTCCACCATCAAAAACGTAAACATTTGGCTTTTTCCCCTCATAGTTACGCTTTCTATAACATCTTCCCATTCTTTGAAAAAGACCGCACAGTTCAGAAAGTTCTGTAATCAATAAATCAAAATCGATATCTAATGACGCCTCAATTACTTGTGTACCTATCCAAATTCCAGAATTATGATCTTCTTTTTGACCAAATTTAAGTATCTTTTTTTCCTTTTCACTTCGATCTTTTCGAATAAACCTACTATGAATTAAATGAACATCCGAAACTCCTTTTTGTTTTAATTCAGAATATAATTCAGTGGCAGACTTAACCGTATTACATACTACCAGTGTTTTTCGATGTTGATCCAATTTGATTATATCGTCAGAGTTAATTTGCTTATGCAATACCTTCACTTTATGTCGATGATCCACCTTAGGATCCAAAAATGGATACGATGCTTGTTTAAATACCAATCCATTAATTTTAAGTAGATCTACTAAAAACGGAGGTAACGTTGCAGTCATGATCTCGAATTTACCACCGTATCGTTGAATTTCTTGTAACCCATAAATCAAATATCCCAAAAGATCTGGAGAATACATTTGAATTTCATCAATTACAACTTTGGCATAAGCAAGTGTAGCTAGTTTAGGCTCATAATTTTTGTAATGATAGACAAAGTTAAATATTTGATCAAGTGTTGCAATTGATAATTGTTTAGACCAGCTACGTTCTTCATTTACAAATTCTTCAAAATTATCCTTATCATCAAATTTCTCTGATAATGCCTTAGCCATCATATCTGAATGAAGAAGTGCTAAGTTTTCATGGCTTTCTTTTTGAAAAACCACTCTAGAAATTCGATCATAAATGGAATTTATTGCACTTTTAAGAGGTAATACAAAAAATGCCTTAGAATTATCCAGCCATCTAAGTGCTGATTCGGTTTTGCCTAATCCAGTTTGACCAACTACAACAATACTTTCATCTCTATGTTTATAAGTCCAATCTTGTAGTTCATTCCAATTAGCATTAGGCTTTTTTTCACGCCAAGTTTGAAGGATATTTTGACTCAAATGTACACGTGACTTAGATTCAATTTCATAATGTCCAGAAGCAGCATAATCAATACGATTCAATAATCCTTTTAGCATTACAAATTCATCAAAAATCTTAGGCTCATCATTATACGACAATCTATGTCCTAATTTATTTGTCAAATATCGCTTATCTACCTCTGATGGTTCTTGTGGATGAATTGGAAAAGTTAAATTCGAATAATCAAAGTTATCAAATTCTCTCTTTAACGCATTTATCTCTTCTTCATAATGTTTACTATCTATTTCGGAGAGATTGCGTTCATGATGCCATTTTATTGCAAAAATTAACGCGATAATTTGTTCTTTGGTATAGTATTTTTTTAATTCGTCGATTGGAAGCATTGTAATACTCAAAAGTGCATGTGGGACTTCACCTTCATCGTTACTTCTTCCTGCTTCTACTTTTCTCTGAAAACGTAAGTTCATTTTTCCAAGATCATGATAAGAACAGGCTATGCGTAACAGTTGCCAATCATCTTTGCCACTTACATCTACTTGTCCCGACATATCATTAAATCTATTTTGAGCAACCCAAAAATTCTGAAAAATATTAGGATATAATTCATTTAATAAACGATATTGCTTCAACAAATTATTAGTATGCTCAACGATTGTCTCACAATGATTTCCTTCGGATTGATCTAAGGATTTGGCTAAATATTTATTCATTTCTTTACACTTTCTACTTTATTAATGAAACACTTCTTTTGAGTTAACTATATTATTTAACATAAGTTTATCTTACGCATCTCCCATCAAGTAATCGCTTTCTTAAAATGAGCAAAAACTTTTCTTTATAAAACTAAAATTTGCTTCTAAGGAATACTTTTTTACAAATACGTACTGACTCTCCTACCACAATTGATTAAAAATAAAAACAAAACTATTAATCAATTTATTAGTACATAGACATTAATGAAGAGAAGATATAACCTTTTTGTAGACCTCCCTTGATATAGCACCATTGTTCTGTATATTTTATCGAATCTACATTTCTCTATAGCTAGATAAAAAATCACCTTTACGGTAGATAAGCTTTCAGTTGGGGTACGCTTTACATTCCTCTAAAGTTAAATAAAAACTTGGTTCATAGTTCTGCTTAATACCCTCATCAAAGATGTACTTTACATTCCTCTAAAGTTAAATAAAAACCAAGAACGGGCGTAACGCTCGTTTACTTGGTGCCAACTTTACATTCCTCTAAAGTTAAATAAAAACGTAAACTTCTCAAAGTTGAATTCACAGTCGCAGAAGTATTTACATTCCTCTAAAGTTAAATAAAAACAAAAGAAAACACCTCCTCGTTCCTGGGATGATACAATTTACATTCCTCTAAAGTTAAATAAAAACTAGCGCCCCAGATAAAGAAATTGTGTGGTTGCGATTTATTTACATTCCTCTAAAGTTAAATAAAAACGAATTTAGATATGATGACCCCAACGGCGGTGACAAATTTACATTCCTCTAAAGTTAAATAAAAACAACTAGATGGACGAAAGCAAACAGCTGTTAAATCAAATTTACATTCCTCTAAAGTTAAATAAAAACAAGGAATGCCAACGGCATCATTAATCGTTTTAAAGTATTTACATTCCTCTAAAGTTAAATAAAAACCCACGTAAGCGGTGCAATTCACACCATTACTGTAAAATTTACATTCCTCTAAAGTTAAATAAAAACAACATAGTCTTCGCCTACAATCTTTTTGTAGTCTGCATTTACATTCCTCTAAAGTTAAATAAAAACTGGACTCAAAGGGATTGCAATAATGGCAATCGTTAAATTTACATTCCTCTAAAGTTAAATAAAAACTAATATCCAAGCAAGCACGAATAGCGTCATAAATTTATTTACATTCCTCTAAAGTTAAATAAAAACTCAATTACGATCGAATTCACACCGCAGCGATGAAATTTACATTCCTCTAAAGTTAAATAAAAACTTGCTTGTCGCTAATACCAACTTTGACTTCTCTGAGATTTACATTCCTCTAAAGTTAAATAAAAACCCAGCTTTACCAGCATCAAAGGTCAAGCCATAAATATTTACATTCCTCTAAAGTTAAATAAAAACTGATTCATATGTTGAGCCATCTGCAATAGAATCAAATTTACATTCCTCTAAAGTTAAATAAAAACTAATAAAGTTCCTTGGAAAACCACGGAAATTGCAAATTTACATTCCTCTAAAGTTAAATAAAAACAATTAAGAAGGTAACTTATATGATTGTCCCGATTGGATTTACATTCCTCTAAAGTTAAATAAAAACCATGTTAAAGCGATATAAAACTTCATCGCTAAAATCATTTACATTCCTCTAAAGTTAAATAAAAACACCATGCTCCTGCCACAGTTCGTAAAACCAATATTAATTTACATTCCTCTAAAGTTAAATAAAAACTAAGATCTGTTTGGGTCTTATCGGTTAATTTGTTATATTTACATTCCTCTAAAGTTAAATAAAAACAACCGGCGATGATTATAAGCACCAATTTCTTCAGTATTTACATTCCTCTAAAGTTAAATAAAAACCGAATTCGGCCATTAGCGACTTTAAAAGTATAAGTATTTACATTCCTCTAAAGTTAAATAAAAACGTTCTATCTATCAAGCCTTATATATCAATATATCAAAGTACAATTTCTGTCGACCTCTTAAATATACTCCTAGTTTTAATAGAAATCGATAAGAATTTTCAAGAAATATTATCATATCAAGCTTAATGGCATCTGTCGATCTACCGGTAAAAATCGCTTATTGAACATCGACAGATTTTCAAATCAAAAACACTACATTATTATCTTCATCAACGTAACTCTTATAAACTATAAAGTCAGAGGCATATATGACTTCAACTTTATTCCATCGACGTTGCGTTTGCCCTTTTTTGACAGTTACTAGCTTATAATCTTTATTTAAATAATAATGTGTTCCTTTATATCCAATGCCTTCATTTTCAAGACCTATATTTTCAGACATTTCAACTGGTACGTATGCTCCATGATTTACAATCAGATTTGCATCTTTTTCTTCCACATCAACGATTTTCACTTCTTCAAAATTGGCAAGATCCTCTCGTCGACCTAAATTTGGAAATTCACGTGGATATTTCAATGCATGGTATATAGTTTCTAATTCATCTTCATTATCAGGTTTAATATGTAATATCAAATTAACATCATATAATAATTGAACGTGCCCAATTCCTCTACTAATTCCAAAACCCTCAGCATTTAATTGATGTCTGCCAGGATCAAATTTCATACCATTTTTGAATTCATAACGTGTAAAGAAATCACTAGTAGTAGATACATATGAACCTTGAATACTGACTTTCATTGGATGATACTCATGAAAATCGCATAGGTAGTGAACCATACCAATCACTGTTGAACAAGGAGGCAGTGGATAACTCTCACGAAAACCATGACTAGCTGGAACACGATAATTAGCAGTTTCTTGATGCAATCTAACTCTAATTACCTTCATAATAATCAGCAACCTTTTCCTTCAAATCAGTCATAAACTTAGCTACTGTTACTGCATTCAATTTATCTTTAATTTCTTGGCTGTTGTTAAATGCTCCATCTACAAAACCGACGTTAGTATTTTCTTTAACTTTTGGATCATCTAGAATACTTTGAATTGATTCAATATCAATATTAGAATCTCTCACTTTGACAGCATTTTCAAATAATGGATTCTTAATATCATATACACCGCCTACAATGAATAATGGCTTTAAGTCTTCCCGACGACCTCTAATATCACGATATAAGTATTGAATTGTGTCTAGTAACTTAGCAACGCGACGATTCTTTTCACTTGCGTTTAGGTTAGTGCCATCATTGTCATCAATACCAATTTGATCAAAATCAACTGTTAATGTGTACACATAATATGATTGTTGAATTTCTGATTGTGCGATACTGTTACGGATTTTATTATCACCTGTAGCTTTACGAATTCTTTGAGCTAATGACATATTAGTCAAGAAATCGGTATCACCTTCATAAGCTTCTTGACTGATAGCATTTGAAAGACGTACCTTAGCGGATCTAATAGATGAATTATTACCCTTTTCGGTTTTCATATAACCAAAGAAATCAATTTCAGGGAAATCCTTAATAGAAGCATCTTTAGCAAATTGAATTACTTTTTTATCACCACTACCTTCAGCCTCTAAATTTGCTTCTTTTTCACCAAGTTGTTGAACGATATTGTAACGAATAGCTTGACGTGAAATGTAAGAATATTGTTGTCCATCTCCACGAGTGAGTTTCTTAAGTGATGCTACATTGCCTAAGCTTTCGCCATAATTAGCACTTGAAGCTTGAAAAACAATGGTTGCTGTTAAACCCATTTTATCTTGTGTCATTTTTATAGTCCTCCGTTATTACTTATCTTCTTCAGTATCGCTGTTACCAATTAAACCGGCAATAAATGCAAAAGCATATTCTCTAAAAATCTTAGTGTCAGATTGAGTTTCAATAAAAATCTTTGGAACTGTCTTGTCTAAATATAAATATGCGTTAAGTAAAAGCTCCATAAACCTATCTGTACTGTTAGCACGCATTGCTTCTAGCATTTTATAAGCTAATGTTTTAGCCTTGTTTTCATTGTCATAGCCCATTCTGACATGCATGCCACAACCTCGTACTTTGGTTAATTTATCATCTTTTACCTTCATAGTACTTTCACTCCTTCTATACTTATATAATTCATTTAGGAACCACGCATTTATTCGAATTACTGTCATTATTTGAAAAGTGTTGTAATAACACCCATTGGTATTTCCTACTTTTAATAATTCCAACTCTTGGATAATACTAAATAGACTAGTATTGTTAAACAAGCAGTTCATTACATTATCCAAAATGCTGTAATAACCTGTACCTCTAAAGTCACTAATTCCAGCATTATATAAGTTAGCTAAATAGTTCTTTACTTCACCAGTCCGTTTTACTGTATACGTATTTTCGACAGCCTTGGTTAATACTCTGGACGCCACAATTGGAATAATTTGAAAACTATAATGATCATTATTATATGTAATCAATTGAATATTAGCCAAAGCAGCTTTCTGTCCATTGGCTTCAGCATCCCTAAAAGCAGCAGTAAATGCCCTATACGGACTAGTTTGAGTATTATCTTTAATATCTCTCATCATATCTTTAAAGATGCCATCATTTTTACCCTGTAGATTTCTAATTGACGAATTTTCATTAATAAAAATCCCTTGGCCAGCCATATTATATGTAAATCCTGCGGGCACTAATGAATACAAGAATTGACATAATGGACAGATATATAAGTCATTCTTAAAGTTCCAGGCATTACTCGTTTTTCTACTTAAGTCATACCCCATATCATTTAAAAATCCGTATGAATATTCCAATCTCTTCATCGGACGACCACAAGTTGAGCAGATATATTTGTCTTTTGAATGATCTTCTTGCAAATATTTTTGAATCGGAGCCACAAAATAATTTTGATAATCCTCATAAAAATCAAGATTTTTAGCTTGAGGATTAAGAAATGATACTCCGTTCCAAGCTTTATTAATCACCATATAACTCAAAGTTTTAGCTGGAAAATATTTTCTAGCTTGATCAGTACTAAAGTAGTTAATTATTTGCAATAATTGATCAGTTAATTCTTGTAATATCTTTTTGGCCTCATCAGGACTCTTAGTCAAAAAATTCTTCTTATTTAAAGTACGTATCTTTTTATTACAATCTTTAACCTCTGCTTTGACATCGAAATCACTATCAATAAATTTAATAACTTTTTTATAACTAGCAGAATTAACTGAATATTTTAAAACATTATCAAACCAATTAGTTATTTTTCTTAGAGTGTTTGTATCAAAGTCTTTAAACTCATTCTCTTTAAGAGATACTAGTAAATTTTCTTCATTAATAATTCGCCAATATCTAGTTGCTTGACCATAATTTTTAATAAAGAAATTAAAATACAAATCAGAAAAATTATTGAATACTTTAAGATTTACTTCTAAAGTATTTTCTTTTTCTTTAT
>SKEM01000335.1_pt1 | contig 33893 bp, 30 predicted proteins | sample 4826731 | NCBI WGS metagenome assembly SKEM01 (sample SAMN11008809, study PRJNA524170) | human gut metagenome | biome: Human fecal sample; material: Feces; isolation source: fecal sample from pouch patient p37 | host: Homo sapiens | place: Israel: Tel-Aviv | collected 2015-07-27 | reverse complement strand
AATAACTTCTCAGTATATAGATTACCTTCATCAAATGCAAGATTTAAGGTTAGATATTGCTGGGGAGTATTTAGTTATTGCTGCAACTTTGTTAAATATCAAAAGTAAGATGTTGCTGCCTGTTGAACAAGAGCAACAAGTTGAAGAAGATTACGTCGATCCACGTGAAGATTTAGTGCAACAATTGGTTTCACACCAACTTTATCAAGAAGTTGCGGCTAAATTTCATGTAATGGAAAAACAACGAATGGAATTATTTTCCAGAGAACAGGCAGTTAATGAAGATGTAACCTATGAAGTTTCAGAAGGAACAACGATTGATTTATTACAAAAAGCCTTCGCAAAATTGATGGCTCGTAAACAAGTAAAGAAAATCAAAAAGATTAAACGGAAAATTATTCCTGAACGTTATACAATTAAAGAAGAGATTGAAAATATTGAACATACACTCAAAATGCATAAAGGAACGATGAATTTTACTGATTTATTTAATTTTGACGATGAGGTTGAAGTTGAAAAAGTTGTTACATCTTTTCTAGCATTATTGGAGTTGGTAAGAGTTGGTAGAGTAAGTGCGAGTCAGGAAGAAAATAATGGACCAATTCTAATGACATATGAAGGAAAGGCGGAGGAAGATGCTATCTAATCAAGCAAAAATTGAGAGTTTGCTATTTATTAGTGGAAATGAAGGGATAACATTAACCGAACTTTCTCAGATTACAGGAATTTTAAAGCCAGCTTTACATGAGCAGTTGGATAAATTAGCAGATAAGTATAAGCAAGATAGATCCTCAAGTTTGCAACTTATTCATGCAGGGGAAAGATATAAGCTGGTGACCAAACCTGCTTTAGCTGAGTTGGTAAAGAAATACCTAAATAGTAATAACATTACAGAATTAACTGGAGCAGCCTTGGAAACTTTGGCAATTATTGCTTACAAACAACCAATTACTCGTATTGGTGTTGATGAAATTCGAGGTGTGCAATCTAGTTCAATGATTCAACGTTTACAACTACTAGAGTTAATTAAAGAAAATGGTCGTTTAGATGCTCCCGGAAGACCAATTCTTTACGTTACAACTGACAAGTTTTTGGATTACTTTGGTTTAGAGAGCCTAGATCAACTTCCAGAACTTGATGAAGAAAAACAAGAAGATGAAGAAATGGATTTAATGACTTTATTTGAACAAACGACAGGTTCAACGGAAGATGAGGAGGAAGAATAATGGCTGAACGATTGCAAAAAGTTATGGCTAATGCTGGTGTAGCTTCACGTCGTGCAAGTGAGAAGCTGATTCAAGAAGGTCGTGTAATGGTTAATGGCGTTGTAGTGACTGAATTGGGAACTAAGGTTGAAAGTGACGACTCAATTTCAGTAGATGGCAAGCTTTTAAAAAAAGACGAAAAGAAAGTTTATTACTTACTTTATAAGCCACGTGGAGTTATTTCAGCAGCTAAAGATAACAAGGGACGTGAAGTTGTAACAGATTATTTAAAAGATGTTCCTGAACGTTTATATCCAGTAGGAAGATTAGATTATGATACTTCTGGATTACTAATCTTAACTAATGACGGTGATTTTGCTAATCAAATGATGCATCCTCGTTATAAAGTAGATAAGACTTATGTTGCTAAGGTTGAAGGACTAATCACACCTGATAGCATTAAGAAGTTACGCAATGGAGTAGTTATAGACGGTAAACCTACTAGCCGTGCTAGAGCTAAAATTATATCACGTGATGCTAAAAAGAATACTTCAATAGTTTCATTAACAATTCATGAAGGACGTTATCATCAAGTTAAGAAAATGTTTGATGCAGTAGGACATAAAGTCCAAAAACTTTCACGAACAACTTATGGTACATTGACACTTGATGGTTTAACTTCAGGTGAATATCGTGAACTTTCACATAATGAAGTACGTGAACTTTTGAAACTTATAAATAATAAGTAAAAAAAGATTGATTACCGCTTACATTTATGATACTATATAGGTGTTGAAAAAAATAATATAAAGTATAGGTGTCTTCAGAGGCAGGGTGAAATTCCCGACCGGCGGTTAAAGTCCGAGAGCTGCTATTGTATGTAGTGGTTGAACTGGTTTGATTCCAGTACCGACAGTATAGTCTGGATAAAAGAAGATGAGCGATTATCAAGTAAATGAAATAACAAAGCTCTGTTGATTCCTTAGTCAACAGAGCTTTTTACTTGTAATTACTCTGGTACTTGTGAAGGGACCTCAAGTGGAGGTTTTACTATGAGAAATGTTTCAATTAAAAGATATGCAATAATTGCATGTCTCGCCGCTATTTCATATTTACTAATGTTTATTTCATTCGCAGTTATCCCAATTGTGCCATATATGAAAGTAGACTTTGCGGATATTCCAATTTTATTAGGATTCTTCGTATTAGGTGTTATTGGCGGTATTGAAATCGCAGTATTGAGATCAGTTCTATACTTTTTGATTACCGGTCCATCAATCGCAAGTTTGATTGGAATTGGAACTAATTTATTGGCTACATTAACAATTTGCTTGCCAATGTATTATATCTTACATGAAAAGCATGACTTGAAGAGATACATTATTGCGATTGTTGTATCAACTATCTCATTGACATTCTGGTTATCTCTAGGTAACTGGTTAGTGATTACACCATTATACATGGCAGTGTTAGGTATGAAATTAACTCTACCTTTAAGTCAATTAGTATTATACGGAGTATTGCCATTTAACCTTATTAAAGGTGTAATTGTTGGGACAGTCTTCGTACTAGTTTACGCAAAGATTCATGTATGGTTGGACAACAAAGCAAATGAATTTCTTGCTGAAACAAAAACAAAATCAATCTAGAAATTGAATGTAGAGTCGTTAGGCATTTGTCTAGCGACTTTTTTACTTGGAAATAGACCTTAACTATAATTAAACTTATATTTATGGTAAACTAGGTTGTACTAATAGATTCGGAGTGATTATATTTTGGAAAGTTGGATATTTCTAGGGCTAATTTTATTGATTGCGTATCTGGGAAAGAATTCCTCGCTATTAATTGCCGGAGCAGTAGTAATGGTAATCAAACTATTCCCATTTTTATCGCAAAAATTATTTCCAGTTATTCAAGCGAAAGGTATTAACTGGGGTGTAACAGTTATTTCAGTTGCAATTCTAATTCCAATCGCTACTGGACAAATTCAATTTAAAGACTTAATTAACGCAATGAAAACTCCAGCTGGTTGGATTGCAGTTATTTGTGGAATTTTAGTAGCAATTTTATCCAAACATGGAGTTAACTTGTTATCATCAACTCCACAAGTAACAGTAGCTTTAGTTATTGGAACAATCATTGGAGTAGTATTTTTAAAGGGTGTAGCAGCTGGGCCAGTTATTGCAGCCGGAATTACATATTATTTAGTTACACTGCTGAATTTGAGTTTTAGCTAATTATGGAGGAAAAAATGTTAAAAAATATCTTAGGTAGAGAAATTATTGCGAAGGTAACAGATTTTAATGATAAATATATCTTTGCACAAGTAGAAGGTTTAACTTTTAGAATGGCACGTGATGAGCTTTTAAAAGCACCTAAAATTAATTCATCATTGAAAGGTTTTGCTTATATCAATGATAATCATCAATTACAGTTGACTAAAAAGGTTCCTAAAGTTCAAGTTGATAGGTATGCTTGGGGAACAGTCGTTAGCAGCCGTAAGGACTTAGGTGTATTTGTCGATATTGGTTTACCTAATAAGGATATTGTAGTATCAGTTGATGATTTGCCAGAATTACCACAATTATGGCCACAAAAAGGTGATAAATTGATGATTGGCTTGTCAATTGATGCTAAAGATAGGATGTGGGGCAAGCTAGCTACTCCTGAAATGTTCCAAACCATTAGTGGAATGGCCAAGAAAAACATGCAAAACAAGAATGTAACAGCTACAGTCTATCGTTTGAAATTAGTAGGAACTTTTGTAATAACAGATGACTACTACTTAGGCTTTATTCATCCATCTGAACGAGAAGTTGAACCACGTTTAGGTGAAGTTGTTAAAGCCCGTGTAATTGGAGTAAAGGATGATGGTACATTGAACCTCTCTACACGTCCACGAGCATATGAAGCAATTAGCGATGATTCACAAATGATATTAATAGCCTTGCAACATACATCAGCTAAGCAATTACCATTTACAGACAAATCATCGCCAGACGAAATCAAGGCCTACTTCGGTATTAGTAAAGGTCAATTTAAACGTGCAGTTGGTCATTTAATGAAAGCAGGTCTAGTTAAACAAGCAGACGGATTCTTGATTTTGAATGAAAATTAGAGGTGAGTAGCGATTAACAATATTTTAATGGACTATTTGCATTATCTGAAAGTTGAGCGTGGTTTATCGGAGAATACAATTGCTAGTTATGGAATTGATCTCAAATTATTTTTAGAGTATTTAAGAGAAAATGAAATTCCATCTTTTAAGCAAGTGAATAAAGAAGTTATCGTCAACTATATGCAATCTGAGAAGAATAACAATAAAGCTAATTCCAGTATTTTACGTAGTGTTAGCAGTTTGAGAAAGTTCTTCCAGTATTTAGCGCAAGAAAAAATTATTGAAAAAGACCCAATGTTGTTAATTGATACACCAAAGAAGAAACAACATTTACCCCAAGTGCTAACTAAAGAAGAAGTTGAAAAGTTATTGTATTCACCTAATACGGGTCAGGTTTTAGGTTTAAGGGATCGGGCGATGTTGGAATTGATGTATGCGACTGGTCTACGAATCAGTGAAATTATCAACTTAAAACTTGAAGATTTGCATTTAACAATGGGGACACTTCAAACCTTAGGTAAGGGGCATAAAGAACGTATCGTTCCGGTAGGCGATGAAGCAATTAAATGGATAAATCGTTATTTAGAAGAAGCACGTCCTAAATTATTGAAACAAAAGCGTAGTAATTATTTATTCTTGAACTTTCATGGAAATAACTTAACACGTCAGGGCGTATGGAAAAATTTGAAGGCAGAAGTAAGAAAAGCTGGAATTCAAAAAAATATAACACCACATACTTTACGTCATTCATTTGCGACCCATATTTTAGAAAATGGGGCAGATTTAAGAATTGTTCAAGAGCTATTAGGGCATGCAGATATTTCAACAACACAGATTTATACGCATCTTTCAAATAAGCAATTGGCGGATATTTACAATCGTGCTCATCCTAGAGCATAAAAAACAGGATTTGAAACTGGAAAATCAGATTTCAAATCCTGTTTTTATTATTAACTAATGTCCGGCTTGATTGCCACCATTATTTCCAGCTGGTGTTGCCGGAGTATTATTGCTTTGTGTATTGTTGTTACCACCTGTAGTGGTTGTTGCACTACTGTTAGCTGATGTACTGCTTGCAGTAGAAGTACTGCTTTCGCTAGCATTACTGTTAGAATCACTACCAGAAGACTTTTCATCGCTAGAAGAAGTGCTGCCAGAAGATTCTTTATCACTAGAAGAACTTGAGGAACTAGATGAAGATTCATTGATTCCTGAAGAACTTCCTTTACCAGTGATTGTAGGAGCAGCTGAACCAGCTAGGTAAAGTTCACGTTGGCCATTAATTGTTCTAGAGTAAACATTACTTGGTTTAGTCCAGTCGGTATTTGAAACTCCTTGGGATAGGTAAGTCATCAACACTTTATAAATCTGTTGTGCCAGCTTGGAGTTATTCGGAACATAATTACCAGGTTCATACTGGTGATCATATCCAACCCAGACAGAAATGGAATAATGTTTAGTATATCCATCAAACCAAGAATCCATGGCTGCATCAGATGGGAATTGACCACTGACATCAGATGGATAAGCAGTTGTACCAGTTTTACCAGCTTGGTATAAACCAGAAATATTAGCTGCAGTACCAGAACCATTAGAAGAAGTGATAACTTGTTTCAACATATCAGTAATCATGTAAGCAGTTGAGGATTGCATTACACGTTTACCAGAGCTAGAGTAGTCATTTACTTGACCGTCTGCAGTTTCAATCTTATCAATATAAGTTGGTTCATAGTAAGTACCACCGTTAGCAAAAGCAGCATAAGCAGCCGCATTTTGTAATGTTGATGCTGGAAGTCCAATACCATTTTGTAAGGACAAGCCTTTAGTATCATAACCAAGATTACTCAAGAATGACTTAGCTTTAGTCATACCAACTGCTTGTAGAGCTCTAATCGCAGGAACGTTTCGAGATTCAATCAAAGCTTGACGCATGGTAATTGTACCTTTGTAGCGATTATCAAAGTCATATAATTGAGTTGATGTTCCAGGATAGTAGAACTTGGTATCCTTCAAAGCGTGGTAAGTAGCCCAATCTAGATATTCAATTGCTGGTGCGTAATCCATAACAGGCTTAGCTGTCGAACCACTAGAGCGGTCAGTTTGAACAGCACGGTTTAAACCATAAGTTACATCGCCAGTTTTACGTCCACCAATCTGAGCAATAACTTTACCATTATTAGGATCAACAACTGTTGTCGCAACTTGCATAGTATCGTTAGGGAAGTCTACATAGTAGTCAGTATTAACGATGTTATAAAGTTTCTTTTGTGCATCCATATCTAAATTGGTGTAAATCTTTAAGTTTCCAGAATAAGGATCATAGCCTTTTTCCTTAGCTTCAGCAATTACTTCTTTTAGATAGGAGTCAGAAATTTTTGCTTTTTGTGAAGTTGTGCTTTCTTGTTCATGTGTTTGGACAAGACCATCTGTTACATCCTCTTGCTTAGCTTCATTAGCTTGAGCTTGTGAGATCTTTTTATTAGCTACCATTGCATCTAAAACATCATTACGACGTTGAGTAGCTAATTTAGGACTCGAATATGGATTGTAAGTAGAAGGAGCGTTAGGAATACCTGCAATCATTGCAGTTTGTGCTAAATCAAGATTCTTTAATGATTTACCATAATAATACTTGGCTGCAGTTTCCATACCATAAGTGCCATATCCCATGAAAACTTTGTTAATGTAGAAAGTCAAAATTTGTTCCTTGGAATATTCTTTGTCCAATTGCATCGCTAACCAAGCTTCTTGTGACTTACGCTTGAGCGTTTGATCTGACTTCTTAGTTGAGAAGAAAGAAAGCTTGATTAACTGTTGATCTAAAGTACTACCACCTTGTAGACCGGCGGAAGAACCAGTGACGTTTGAAAGGGCAGCAGACACGATACGAACAGGATCAACACCGTGATGCTTATAGAAACGTCTATCTTCAATGGAAACAACAGCATCCTTCAATTGTTGAGGAATGTCTTCCGTCTTTATGTAAGTACGATTCTCATTTCCAAGTGAAGTTATCTTATCACCATTAGCGTCGTAGATAACGGAATTACCGGCACTTGTAAGTTTGTTTTCTGAAAGCTCAGGGGCATTTTTAGCATAAACGAAAAATACCGTAGCTCCAATAACAAAAAGTGCCAAAAGTGCTGTTAAAGCGCCTAAAATAATCTTTTTGACTAAGCCGCTATTTTTATTAGGCTTGCGAGGGTTATTTCGACTTTCTTCTTCGCGACGTTTTGCCACACGAGAAAGTCTAGAATTTTCATTACTATCCATTTTTATCTCCTTTAATAAAGTTTAATGAATTATGAATTAGCAATTAATAAGTCTACCCCCTTCAAGAAGGGAATTCTTGGAGAAATTGAGTAATTCAATTTATATCCAAGCTGTTCAATTTCTGCTTTAGGAATTGATTTACGTGACTTATCTTGTTCATCCCAGTACTTAAAAAGTAAATCAGCAGGTAAAATAAATAACTCGTCAGTCTTAGTAAACTTAACAATAGTAAAACAAATTCCTCCTTGCTTCTGGCAGGCTCTCATGTGTTCAACCTGATGTGCATGAAAGTTGCGTAAAGGAAAAGAGGAAATATTAGTTGTTTCTTTAGCTTCAAAGTCGAGATATTTACCCTTATAAACACCGTTGTAGTCTGTTGTCGAAGCTTGCTTAAAGTAGGCTTCTTTAATAACAGCGGCGCTTCTCTTAGGATAATCAACACTAACGATTTGGATTGGTATCGGTTTCTTATGAATGACAGCAATCCCTTGACTCAAATAATATTGATTACTTTCATTGATTTCTTCTTCAAGTGACATCCCACGATTTCCATAAATTGTCTTAGAACGATTGTGATTGATGCTGCGATGATTTACCTTATTAACTAAACTAGGATGATTTTCATTTTTATGATAGTCGTAAGCACGACCATTCGGATAATGGAAAACCATTAATTCATCACGCTCCTATCCAACTAATTATACCAAGCCCGCCATGTATTAGCAAAATAATTATGTGTAACTTAGTTGTAACAAACGTTTAACATAGAGGGATATTTATTACTATAAATGTAAAAAAGATAGGCCCATTATAAGACCTATCTCATGAATAATATTTATTAAGCTTTTTTCTTTATAACATTTACAAATCCCGCTAAGATGCAAAGAACTGTAACTAAGAATGGGAAGATTGCAAATGGAATAAAGTCTAGTGGATTAACGCGTAGGGTGCCAGCGATAAATACACCACTAACACTCCAAGGAACGACAGCATTAATTGCAGCACCGGCATCATTGAGGACACGAGTAAGAGCTGTTCTAGGTAAATTGTGGTGATCAAAAGCTTCTTTGAAGGATTCACCTGGTAAAATAATTGCAAGGTAATGTTCACCAACTAAAAGGTTAACACCGATACAAGTTAAAGCAGCAGAAATAGTTAAACCAACGATACCTTTGACAGATTCTTCAATCTTAGTGATAATCACACCAATGATGTTGAATTTGATTAAAAGTCCACCCAAAGCTAGGGCAAAAATAATTAATGCAAGTGAAGTAAGCATACTACTAATACCACCTTTTGAAAGAAGAAGGTTGATATTTTTGTTAGGTGTATGAGCAACGAATCCATTCATGATCAATTCAGTAATAGAATTAATGGAGATATTTGGATTATGAATCCAGCCTAGAATAACAGCAGATAAAGCACCTAGTCCTAATGAAGGAATTGCAGGAACTTTAAAGATAGCTAAGATGATCAACAAGATAACAGGTAACATGGTCCATGGTGAAATCCAGAAGTTATTTTGTAATTGATCAAGCATAACATTGATAGTGTGTAAACTAGCTGGTTTTGGATGTAATCCCATAAGTGTGAAGAATATTAATGAGATAAACCAAGCTGGTAAATCAGTCCAAAGAAGTGACTTGATATGAGTGTAGATGTCAATTTCTCCGGTGCTAGCAGCTAAGTTGGTTGTTCCAGACAATGGTGAAATGTTAGAACCACAGAATGCTCCAGAAACAATTGCACCAGCTGTTAGGCCAGGACTAAAATGTAAAGTTGTACCAATACCGATAAAGGCAATTCCCATAGTAGAAACACTGGTAAATGAACTGCCACAAGCAATTCCGACCAAGGTACAAACTAAGAAGACAGTAGGGAGGAAAAATTGAATAGAAATAATTTTAAATCCCCAAAACATAACAGTAGGAATGGTTCCTGAGAAAATCCAAGTAGCAATTAAAACACCAATTGTTAAGAAAATTACAAGTGGATCAACCCCAGCACGTAAACCAGTACGCATACCGTCAATGATCGTGTCCCAAGTGAATCCACGTAAGCGACCGTAAACCATTAAAACAACAAAAGCGATTAATAATGGTGCTTGTGGTTCTTGATGTTGTCCAATAATTAGGAAACCTAAAATTCCTAGAATAATAGCTAAAACAATAATACTTTCCCCTAAGCCTAAAATAGGTTCACTTTTCTTAATTAATTTCTTCATAATAAATTCTCCATTTCTTATAATAAAATATTAATCGTCACTGAAAAAATATTGATAATAATAATCCATACATCATCACTCCTTTTAAACAAAAAGCCCCACGACTGACTAATCAGCCGTGGGACGAAATTCTCGTGGTACCACCCAGTATTTATGCAATAACTTGCACCTCAATTGCTGTATCGTAAGCAAACGCAATTCTAATTTTGATGGTTGTAATTCATTAGAATACTATGGTTTAACTTGCAGCTACCGTTAACTCTCTTAGCCAGGGAGTATCTAACTACTGGGTTCCATTAGAATTATTAGAGATCTTTAATTTATAACTTAGGTTAATGCATGTAAAAACATTTGTCAACACATTTATTTGTTAAAATTCAAAATTATTTAAAACTAACTGCTAGTCATTTAATGTAAATAACTATATTGTAGAGTATATTTGAACTGGTAAAATAATTAATTGTGAGGTGAAAATATGAATTTATGGGTAACAGGTTATCGGAGTTATGAGTTGGGAGTTTTCAATTCAAAAGATAAAAAGGTAGAAGTGATCAAATATGCATTACAAAAGAAGATCCTTGAAAAAATTGATGAGGGTTTAGAATGGGTTATCACTGGAGCACAAATGGGAATTGAACAGTGGACTTGCGAAGTAGTAGCAGAAATGAAAAAAGAATATCCGGAACTTAAGTTAGCTATCATGATGCCTTACAGTGAATTTGCTGGAAATTGGAATGAAGCTAATCAGGAAAGTTTTTCAATACGTTGTTCACTGGCAGATTTTGTAGGAGAAGTTAGTAAGGAAAAATATAAGAGTCCGATGCAACTTAAAAATTATCAAAACTTTATGTTAGATCATACGGATCAGGCGATGTTAATCTATGATCCTGAACATGAAGGTAAGACAAAGTACGACTATGAAATGATAAAGAAGTATGGCGAACAAGAAGATTATCCATACGATTTAGTAGATATGTATCAGCTCCAAGAATTTGCGGAAATGTATCAAGAAAAGCATAGTTTTTAAAAACGAAAATCGCCCTTGTTAGTTCGGTTTTTGTGTAGTATAATCTCAAATAATAATATTTCAAGAGGATATACAGTTAAAATACGAATTATAGAAATGGGTGTTATAAATTTTGGAAAAGCAAAAACTTATTAAATTGATAGATGTCGCTGCAGGTCGTAAAAAAGCTGATTTAGTTTTAAAGAACGCAAAGATTGTAGATGTTTTTCAAGCTAAAATTTTAATAGGAGATATTGCTATTTCTGACGGTTACATCGCTGGAATTGGTGGAAGTTATCAAGGTGTAGAAGAACGTAATTACACTGGCAAGTATGTTGCACCAGGTTTCATTGAAGCTCATATTCATATCGAGTCGTCCTATGTTTCTCCAGAAGAATTTAGTCGAGTTTTTATTCCAAGAGGAACGACAACCATCTTGGCTGATCCTCATGAAATCGTAAATGTTGCTGGATTAAAAGGTCTAGATTATATGGTAAATGCTGCAAAGAACGCAAAGATGGATATTCGCTACATGATGCCACCATGTGTTCCAGCAACTAATTTTGAAACTTCAGGTGCAGATTTATATGCTGATGATATGGAAGATGCACTAAAGACTGGCGAAGTTGATGGCTTAGCAGAACTAATGAATTTCCCAGGAGTTATTAACGCTGATGATAAAATGATTGATGAAATTCTTATGGCTAAAAAGTATGGTGCTCGAATTGACGGGCATGCTCCTCAAGTAGTAGGAAAAGACTTAAATGCATATATTGCTGCTGGCCCGGCTAACGACCATGAATGTTCGACTTTAGAGGAAGCTGAAGAACGTTTAGCACGTGGAATGTATCTTTTATTACGTGAAGGTTCAGTTACACAAGATTTACGTAAGTTATTGCCAATTGTTAATACTGCTAATTCACGTCGTTGCTTGTTATCTGGCGATGATGTACAGGCAAAAACAGCGATTAATAAAGGACACTTAGATAATAGTATTAGAATATGTATTGATGAAGGTTTGAATCCAATTACTGCTATTCAAATGGCTACATTGAATCCAGCTGAATACTGTGGCTTGAATGATAGAGGAGCAATAGCACCTGGTCGTCGTGCAGATATGGTCGTTTTTGAAAGTTTAGAAGACTTTGCTGTTGAAGAAACTTATATTTTAGGTGAAAAGTTAAGTCAAGGAAATAAATATTTAGGTGAAGTTAACTACTATCCAATTGATAGTGTTGAATCTTCTATGCATGTTAAGGACTTTACACGCAAAAAACTTCAACTACATTTAAATAGCGACAAAGTTCGTGCAATCGGAGTGGTACCAGGTGAAGTTTTAACAACTGAGGAGCATGTGACAGTAAAACGTGATGGCGATGGTAATTTTGTATACAACGATCAAGAAGATGTTACAAAGATTGTCGTTGTTGAACGTCACCATAACACTGGAAATGTAAATGTGAACCTATTAAGTGGATATGGTATTAAAGCTGGAGCAATCGCAATTTCTATTGGACATGACTCACATAATATTATTGCTACTGGAACTAATGATGATGACATCTTCATGGCTGTTAACGAACTTATCAAGCAAGAAGGTGGAGCAGTCGTAGTTAAAGATGAAAAAGTTATTTCACGTATGGAATTGAAGATTGCAGGATTGATGTGCAATTTACCAGCTGAGAAAATGATTGCTCAACAAGATGCACTTGATGAAGCTGTTCATGAAGAATTAGGTGTACCAGATAATGTTAACCCAGTAATGACTTTGAGTTTCATGCCATTAGCAGTAATTCCAAAGCTAAAAATTACAGATAAAGGGTTAGTTGATGTTGAAAAGAATGCTTTTGTCAGCAATGAGTTAGACTAAAATCAAATTATTTTAAAATATATCTTTCAATCAGCAAAAACGTATGCTATAATAGTTTTTGTTGACGCGGGTGTAGTTTAGTGGTAAAACCACAGCCTTCCAAGCTGTTGTCGCGAGTTCGATTCTCGTCACCCGCTTATATATGTGAGTATAGTCAGTAAGGTTTTCTTACTGGCTATTTTTTTATCATCAGTAATTTTAGTATAAATAAAAAGTAGCTCTACTATATAGTAAATCTACTTAAAAATAATCTTTATTAACAAAAGATACTATTCTTCTATTTCATAGGCTAAGTATTTATAAGCAAATTGGTATCCTAGTTTTTGTGCTAAACGCAAAGATATTTCAGTATGAGCATCCCAGCTTGGATATAGGCCTTGGTCAAGGCAAGTTATTATTAATTGAGAACAAACAATTGTTGCTAATCCTCGTCTTTGAAAATCTGGATGTGTGGCAACTTCAATTTCAATTCCATTTTGATATGATGAAAAAGAACTAGCTCCTGCAACGATACTTTGGTCATTAACAATTACATAACCAAGTCCCAATTTTTTAAACTCATCATAGTTACTATAATTTCCTACCAAGTCAGTTGACCATTCTTTTTGTAAACATTGATCATATAAACTAGCATCAATTGAGTGAATTTGAAATTCTGGTGATAGTTTTTCAATGTTTAATTGGAGTTTGGGTGTATCAAAATTAGTATCCTTGAGGGTTGCATAACGCGTAAATTTTCTGACTTGATCACCACAATATCTCTCAATCATGTTAGCCCATTCTGTATTTTGGGGTACCATAATTAAATCAGAGCAAGCGTTAACGGCAGTAGTAATAAGGTTCAAATCAGGTTTTCCAGCAAAAAAAGCAAATGCTGAATTGATGCCTAGTATTGCTAATGCTGATTGAGGATTAGAATTATCATCAACAATAATTTGTCCCATAGTCCCATCTAAACATGACCAAATTATTGTTTGATCCCATCCAGTAAATAGGGAGTGAACCTTTTGCATAGTTTGTTCTTTCATAATTTTCGTATCCTTTCTGAATCTTTCTGTGTCTGTAATTTGAAACTTAATATTTTGATTGCAAAATTTTCTATTATAATAGATTATCAGATTGTTTTGCTTATAAATCAACATTTGCATCATTCTTTATAGTAGAAACTGTTAGTGTACAATTATTATAACGTGCTCATTTATTGACTATTTAATGAGTTTGACTATTACAAAATAATTTGATATTATACTTTAAGTGTGCATAAACTTTTAAAGAATTAATTGAAACCTTTAATATACATAACTTTAATAGTATAATTATGCCTGAGCAATAGTTTAAAGTATTGCAGATAATGATCGTTAATACTTTGAGAATGGGTCAGGTTGACTAGCGATCTGGCTCGCCTTTTTGCTTATGTTAAATTATTTTGAGAGGTGCTGCTTTTGGAAAACTTCGATTATTTACAAATGTTGGCTGGAGAACTTTACATAGCTCGTGATGTTGCTGAAGTATGTGATCCTCGCGAAGGACGTGAAATTACAAGGCAAATTAATCAAACTGATCGCAATGAAAGGGAGAAAATCAAGCGTTTAGTAGGAAAGATTGTAGCACACAAAGATGATAATTACTGGATAACACCACCTGTATATGTTGATTATGGAAAACATATCACTGTGGGCAGCAACTTTTATTGTAATCTGGATTGCATTTTTCTTGATGTTAATAAAATTACAATTGGTGACAATGTTATGGTTGGACCAAGAGTGAGTTTCTACACAGCCGGCCATCCAACTGATGCAGAAATCAGAAATGAAGCGTTAGAATTTGGATTACCAATTACTATAAAAGATAATGTCTGGATAGGTGGAAATGTTGTAATTCTACCAGGAGTAACAATCGGTAAAAATTCAATTGTCGCTGCTGGCGCGGTAGTTACAAAAGATGTACCTGACAATGTAATCGTTGGTGGCAATCCAGCTAGAGTTATTCGTGAAATAGGGGAAGCTGATAAGGCAAAGTGGGAACGAATGAAAGATACATATTATAGAAAGAAAAAAGAATTCGAGGAGAGATAATTTTGAATACAAGAAAAAATAGCTCAGATTTTCCTGTGCGTCGTTGGTATGGCGATGCTTTTGGAATTAGTGGAGCAGTCTTCTTATTAACATTATTACTAGTAATATTTAACGTAAAGGTATTTGTTAATTTTGAAGATAATATTACTGCTACTTTCCAATCTATGTTTGGTTTACCAAAAATGGATTATAGTGGTGGATTATTAAACGATATCATGACATTTGTGGCATCTTATTTCGATACTAAGCCAATTATTGCAATCACAATTGTAGTAGGTATTGTATTGATTTTAAGACGTCAAATCAAAATAGGTATTTGGTTGATGTATGTTGTAGCAAGTGGTGGCATTATAGGATTAGTTTTAAAAGCTTTGATCAAGCGTCCACGTCCACTTCATCATCTTCCAATTGATGATGGATATTCATTCCCAAGTGGACATTCTCTAGCAAGTACTTTATTGATTTGGGCAATCATCTTCGTTGTTCTTCCTTTAATCAAGAAGGAAAATGTTCGTAGAATTGTTGGATGGTTGTTAGTTCTATTGTGGGTATTAATCTTATTCTCTAGACTATACTTTGCAGCTCATCACTTTGGCGATGTCCTAGGTGGTGTAAGTTTCTCACTTGCTTGGTTATGGTTGAATATGGCGTTATATCCCAAGATTTTTATGAGAAATTAGAAATTTAATTCAGGGTATATTTTTAAGGATTCTAAGAAAGAATTTTTCTTGGGATCCTTTTTATTTTGGCCTTAATGTTTGCATGATAATTTTTGGAATTGCTTGTATGGTAAAATAATAGTAGGAAGTAATATTTTATTGAATAATAGTAAACAATTATGAAAGGGGTTTATTATATGGATGATAAGTTAGTAAATTGGATTGCAGAATTACAAAGTATCGCACAAGCTGGTTTAACTTATGGTAAAGATGTTTATGATCGTGAACGTTATCAACGTATTAGAGAAATCACTGCTGAAATGATGGCAGCCAAAACTGGACTTTCATTGGAAAAAGTGACTGATTTGTTTTGTGGTGAAACTGGTTATCAAACGCCTAAAGTGGATACAAGAGCAGCTATTTTTAAAGATAACAAGATATTACTTGTGCATGAGAGCGATGGTACTTGGTCTTTACCTGGTGGTTGGGTTGAATTCAACCTATCAATAAGAGAAAATACGATAAAAGAAATTCGTGAAGAAACAGGATTAGAGGCAACTGCAGAAAAAATAATTGCTATACATGACAGAAATAAGCATAATGTTCCTGAATATGTATATGGTGTCTGCAAGGTTTTTGTTTTATGCCGGGTTCATGGTGGAGAATTTGTAGAGAATATCGAGACGACAGGTTTTGAATATTTTGCTGAGGATGAAATTCCTACTCTCGCTCTTGCCAAGAATAATGAAGAACAGGTAAAAATGTGTTTTCGTGCTTATAATGATCCAAATTGGGAAGTGGAGTTTGATTAATGTTTAATAAATTTTGGGGAAGAGACGTTGAAATAGTCGACATTGATGATAGAAAATGGATAGGTTATGTAGCAGAGATTGAGTCTCCTGCTGATTCAGACGATAATCAATGGTGGCTAGATGTAGAAGTGCCTGATCCTGGTTTTGAAACAGGTCTAGCAATATCAGAAAGTGAAATAAAGCAAATTAAAATTATAAATTAGGTTATACACATATTATAGTAATTTCCGTACAATCTTAAGTATTATCGGCCGTCTTTTTGACGGTTATTTTATTGTTGTCATTTTTTAGATTGCAATTGCCCAACGAATAACTATAATTAGACTTAACATAAAGAGATGAATGTAGGTGGTTTAATGTATGACATTTTGGCAATCCAAAATAAATGGGTCAACAAGTTAGTTTGGCTTCGGCGGCGTGTTATTGTAAGAGCAGTACAACGAACCTTGCTATCCTTGTTTCCGTTTGCTCTTTTAGGAAGCATCGCCAGAGTTGTTTCAATTTCATTTTTATCAGACAAGGGGTTTATTAACAGTATTCTTGCGATGCCTAAATGGTTTCCGGATTTTCGTTTAGTAAAGCTGTTATTCAATAACTTTGCGACCTTTACAATTGGTATTTTAGCTTTGCTAGCTGCATACTATTGTGCCAAGTATACGGCTGAATTTTATCGGAAAGACCAGCAAGTAGCAGGTATTACAGGTTTGATCTCTTATTTATTCGTATGCATGGTAAATGTTTCTGAAAATGGGGACGGTATTATTAATTTACCAGTAGACGCGATGATGTTAGGGGCAGACGGAATTCTTTTAGGCTTATTAGTAGGTTACATAACTGGACAAATATTCCGAAAGTTTGGAGGCATTAATTTAAAAAAGGCTAAAAGTCATTCACCAAACGTATTAGAGAAAGCTTTTAATTCACTTTTAGCAATTATTCTTTCATTTCTAGTAGCAATTGTCATTAATGGATTATTGTATCTATTCTTTAGATATGGTGTATACGATGCAATCGCTGATTATGTAACAAGCATCTCCCTTAAACATAGCAATTTTTCAATGACGCTATTTGGAACTTTTGTCACAACAATTTTTGCCTGGTTAGGATTTAGTGGACCTTATCAATATCGTTCATTTGTAGATGATAATACCTCTGTTGAAAATCTTAATTATGCATTGAAATATCACTCTGTTTGGGGTGTACCACATCCATTCTCAGAATATTCGCTCTACCACAGTTTTGGGGCTTTTGGTGGAATTGGCTCGATTTTAGCTCTGATTGTAGCGATCTTAATTGTTTCTGGAGCAGGAAGCTATCGTCGCGTTGGTGTGTCTGGCCTAATACCAACACTATTTAATAGTGGGACTTCTGTCATGATAGGACTCCCAGTGATGTTTAATCCTTTATATTTAATACCGTTTATTCTTACTCCGATATTGAATATAGTGATTGCAGCTTTAGCCATTATTGTACATATTATGCCACCAGTTGTTTATCCAGTACCAATGGGGACACCTGGACCTTTAGTAGCTTTTATTGGTACGGGAGGAAATTTTGTAGCTCTAATAATTGGAGTTATTGTCTTTTTTATCGATATTATAGTCTATATTCCTTTTGTTAGACTGAATGAACAAATATGGTTGAGGATGCAATATATTTACTTGCAAGAAGAAAAGGAGGGCAAGTAAATGACTAAAAAACGAACAAGAATTATCTTATTTGTGACCTTAATTTTTATCATTTTACTCGCAATTCCTTCTTACTTTTGGACTAAGAGTAATATCAAAGAACTAAATGCTTTCTACAATTCTAAGCTTTCGCCGGTAATTATGATTCCAGGAAGTTCAGCCACAGAGAATAGATTTGATACTTTGGTAACAAAACTCAATCAACATACTAGAAATAAACATAGCTTGTTGAAGGTTAAAGTTTGGAATAATGGAAAAATTACCTATAAGGGTAAAATTAAGGCTAATGACAATGAACCAATTATTGTAGTGGGATTTGAAAATAATAAAGATGGTTATAGCAATATAAAGAAACAAGCACGCATGTTTAATCAAGCATTCGCAGCATTGCAAACTCGTTATAAATTTAATAATTTTAAAGGAATTGGTCATTCTAATGGTGGATTAATATATACTGACTTCTTAGAACAGTATTTCAATGAGTATAGTCAAGTTGAGATTAAACGACTAATGACAATTGGTACACCGTATAATTTTGATGAAACGTCTATTTCTAATAAAACAGAAATGTTAGCAGACTTTATTGCAAATAGAGAAAGTATTCCAACCAATCTTACTGTTTATTCGGTGGCAGGGACTGAAACCTATGATTCTGATAGACTAGTACCAGAAAGTAGTGTTTCAGCTGGTAAATATATTTATCAAAAACAAGTAAAGCATTTCACTGAAATAACTGTTACAGGGGAAGATGCAGAACATTCAGACTTACCTCAAAATGATGAAGTTGTAAGCTTAATTGAACGTTACATTCTCGATAATCAGAATCAAGGAATGAACCAAAAAGGAAAGAATCCACAAGATAATTTACAAAAGCAAGATAAAAAATAGATAGTTATACCGGTTAAAAACTGGTATAACTATCTTTTTAATTTGGCAGATTTTTTGAAAAAATTTCTGAAACTTCGTCAAGAATAGCCTGCAAATCATGGCGTTTATTTTTTAGATAACATGCATAAATTTCAACGGTCGCTTTTTCATCACTAATTGGGATCAAACGACGTCCATCATCGTCATCATCATTAATACGAAGAGATGATAAATTAGTTCGAAAAACTGGGAATTTAGAATATTGTGTCAACTCAGATAAAGCAGCTAGATTCTCTTGATACAAAAATTTAGCTTCAGGGATGTAGTCTTGAATGATATCTCTCCAAATACCAATATCATTAACTACTAAAAAGCTTAGGCCGTGTAATTCTTTGAAAGTAACAGTTTTTTGACTAGCTAAAGGATGAAATTTATCAATTCTGACAGCTAGTTTTTCTTTACCTAAATAGAGCGATTCTAGAGAATCAGAAAAAATTTCATGAGTTGAAAAAATTAAGTCAAAGTTATAACTATTCAAGAGTTGTTCAATATTATCGGGTTTTATCAAGTCGGAAGCGATGTTAGCATTAGTCAGTTTTAAAGACTCGATTGCGATTTTTGGACCAGGAATGGTTGAACCGACATTAATAATATTCACTTGGTTAGCATAGTTTTGAACAGTCTGAATAAAATTTTGATTACTGGTCAGAACCTTTTTAGCTTCGATGGCAGCTACTTTTCCAACATCAGTCAAGGTAATCCGATTTTTTTGACGATTAAAAAGAGTTACCTGCAACTCATCTTCTATTTTCTTCATACCACGAGTAAGAGTTGGTTGAGTAACATTTAGAAGCTCAGCAGCGGCAGCTAAAGTTTTATACTCGTAAAACGCGACAAGTTCTTCTAAAAGATAATTATCAATCATTAATGAGCACCAACTTTCAGTATACGTTAAATGTATACTAGCATAAAAAAGTAGTAATTTTCAAGCAAGAGGTTGTTGAATATACTATAAACATAAATTACGAGGAGGAATTAACATGAAATTTGTAGAATTAAATAATGGAGTAAAAATGCCACAATTAGGATTTGGAGTATTCCAAGTTCCAGACTTAAAGGAATGTGAACAAGCTGTATTAGATGTTATTGATTCTGGTTATCGCTTAATCGATACTGCAGCTGCTTATCATAATGAAGAAGCAGTTGGAGCAGCTATCAAGAAGAGCGGAGTAGCAAGAGAAGAATTATTTATTACAAGTAAATTATGGGTTTCCGATGCTAGTTATGAACGTGCTAAGAAAGGAATTGAGACATCCTTAAATAAATTAGGACTTGATTATATTGACTTATACTTGTTACACCAACCTTATGGCGATGTGATTGGTGCCTGGAAGGCTTTGGAAGAAGCATATCATGCTGGTAAAATTCGTGCGATCGGTGTATCTAACTTCTACGCTGACCAATTAAAGAATTTGATTTTAACTTGCGATGTAAGACCTGTGATTAATCAAATCGAAGTTAACCCTTGGTATCAACAAAAACAAGAAATTAAGTTAAATCAAGCAGAAGATGTACGTGTCGAAGCTTGGGCACCATTTGCTGAAGGAAAGCACAACATCTTCCAAAATGAAGTTCTAGCAGAAATTGGACAAAAATATGGTAAGGCAAATGGTCAAGTTATCTTACGTTGGTTAATGCAACGTGGCATTGTAGTTATTCCAAAATCTGTACACAAGAATCGTATGGAAGAAAACTTTGATGTCTTTGATTTTGAATTAAGCGATGAAGATATGCAAACAATCGCTAAATTAGATAAAAACGAAAGTCAATTCTTCGACCATCGCGATCCAGAAACAATTGAACAAATTTTTGGCTCTAGTTTAGCGCAATTAAAGCAAAAATAGAAAAGAGGTAAGAGAGTGGAAGAGAAGGAGAATTTAGTGGAGGTAGATTTAGAAAGAAAAGAAAAATTTGGAATCATTTTACCAATTGTTTTAATAAGTTATTTTTTGATTTTATTAAATAACTCGTTAATATTTACTTCAACTGTTAAAATTTCGGCAGAGTTACAAATGAATAATTTGATGGTAGCTTGGATAAGTAATGCCTATGCTCTAACTTTTGGTGGCTTTTTAGCTTTTTCGGCTAAATTAGGAGACATTATTGGACGTAAGAAGTCTTTACTGACAGGTCTTGTAATTTTTAGTCTTGCATCACTATTAGTTGGTATGTCACAATCTGCAGCAATGATAATTTCTATGAGAGCTTTACAAGGAATCGGTGCTTCTTTATTAGCTCCAGCGACATTAGCGTTATTAATGGATAATTATCAAGGCGAACAGTTGACTAGAGCTATTGCTTACTATGGTGCAACGGCTGGAATTGGTTCTAGTTTAGGTATGATTATTGGTGGATTGATTGCCAGTTATATGAGTTGGAGAGCTGGTTTTTACTTAGATTTAATCGTTGGTATTATTCTGATTGTCATGTCAATTTTAGGTATTACCAATCAAAAAGCAACTCATGGGGCAAAGATTGATTGGTGGGGAACGATAACATCAGTCATAGGCTTTAGTGGTTTGGTATACAGTTTAAATGGGAGTAGTTATCGTTTAGTAGCTTTCATTGTTTCTATTGTAACCTTAATAATCTTTGGATACATCGAAAATAAAGTTGAGCATCCATTAATGCCACTAGTGGTTTTTAAAGATAATCAAAGGATAAGTGCCTTGATTTTAAGATTCTTTATGTTAGGTGCAAGTATGTCTTACTTCTTTTTAATGCCACAAGCTTTGCAAAAAGTTTTTGGTTTTTCACCATTAATGGCATCTATTTCATTTCTACCATTAACGGTTATACAATTTATTGTTTCTTTGTATATTCCTCGCTTAACAGCACGATTTTCTAATACATCAGTATTAATTTCAGGTGTTGTTGTTGATACTTTAGGTTTTGTTTTGGGAAGTGTAATTAGTATTAATAGTGGTTATTGGTGGGGAGTAGCATTTCCAATGATCTTCTTGGGTATTGGTCAAGGATTAATTATGGGACCAGCAACAGTTGCCGGAGTGGCTGGAACCTCTGGCGAAATTGCTGGAGCTGCTTCAGGTGTTGTTAATACTTTCCATCAAATCGGTGGAGCAGTTGGTTTGGCCTTTATTTCAACAATGATCAATGGATTAAAGGGTGCTGATGTAATGATAGACCAGGCTCAATTTTGGATGGTAGTCTTAGCAATTATTATGACAGTTGCTGCTATAAATATTTTACGTGGAAAACATGAATAGGAGAGATTAATTATGAATTTATTGGTATTGGGTGTATACGGACAAATCGCACGTTTAGTAGAAGATAGAATTTTAAAAGAAGACACAAACATAAAGTTAACGCTCTTTTTGAGAAATAGCAGTCGTTTAAACGATTTAGAAAAATTACCACAAGTGACAGTAATAGACGGTGATATAGAAAACTATGCTGACTTAACAACAGCTATGAAAGGCCAAGATATGGTATATGTTGCGACTGTTGATCATAGTTCAAATAATATTGTCACAAAAAATATTATAAAAGCAATGAAAGAAAATAATGTTAGTCGAGTAGTATTCTCAAACATTTTAGGAATTTATGACGAAGTTCCTGGAGAATTTGGACGTTGGAATTATGAAATGGTGTCATCAGGTATTAAAGAAGCTATTAACTCAGATAAACTTTTAGAGGAATCAGGACTTGATTACACAACCTTACGTTTACCTTGGTTAAATGATCGCGATGAAGTTAAGTATAGTTTAACTCATAAAAATGAGAAATATGTTGGCGTATCTGGCTCTAGAAAGAGTATAGCTGATCTAGTTGTAAGAATTGCTAAGAATCCTAACTTCCTCATAAATGACAGTGTCGGAGTAGCAGATCCTGACACTCAAGGTTTAGACAGACCAGTATATTAGAGAAAAGTTAATGTATGAAAAAATATGGATATTGTTGGATGCAGTTGTAGTATTACTATTTATTCCACAAATGAAAGTGTATGCCGCAAAAAGCAGTAGGATTGAAACAGTAGACTATACTACCATATACCAGGGGAAAACCTACCATAAACAGGCTTATGTCTATTTACCAGAAAATTATAACAAAAATCAAAATTACAATATATTATATTTGACACATGGATACTCAATGGGAGCACAGGATCTACTCAATAAGAATATAGTTAATCAACTCAATTACAATATACGTAATGGACAAATAAAACCACAAATCATTGTAAGTGCGACTTATTATCCTAGTCGAAGTTTTGTACCTGATAATTATGAAAAAGATGTTACGTTAAATAGATATTTTGCTAAGGTGGAGTTGCCAAAGTATCTCATGCCAGCAATTGAAGGTAGATATAACACATATGCATCTACGAATACTACAAAAGGATACATCGATTCTCGAAAGCATCGAGCCTTTGGTGGATACTCAATGGGAGCAATTACTACTTGGTTTGTTTTGGAATATGATTTGAAATATTTTTCTGAATTTGTACCAATGGCAGGTGATAGTTGGACTGTTGAAAATGATGGTGGAGGGATAGCACCTAAAGCAACGGCTCAGAAACTGGCAAAGGCCATTACCAAGCAAGAATATAAAGAAAATGATTTCTCTATTTATGCTAGTGTTGGTAGCGATGATGGGACTAGATTCTCAATGTCACCACAGATAAAATCAATGTGGAAATTAGCGATATTTAATCAAGATAACCTCCAATATTGGTTAGACAAAGGCGGAAATCATGACATAGCTTCAGTTATCAAACAACTTATACATGCTGAAAAACAACTTTTTAAAGAGAGGTGAACTAATTTGATTCAAAAGTTAATTTTAGGAATATTGGCTATCATGGGTGTCTTTTCTTTCAATAGTAAAAGAAATAATGTTCAAGCAGATACAGTAAAAGATAATGGCAAGAATCTAATTATCTATTTTTCTTGGTCTGGATCAACCGAAGAAGCAGCTAAAGCCATTCAAAAATATACTCAAGCAGATATAGTAGAGCTTAAACCGCAAAAAGCCTACCCTAAGGACTATGACAACTTGGTAAAAGTTGCGGATAATCAACGTTTGAAGAATATTCATCCAGCAATTAAAACTAAGATCAAAGATTTTTCTAGTTGTCAAACTGTTTATGTAGGCTTCCCAACATGGTGGCATCAACCACCTATAATTATTTATTCTCTATTTGATAAATATGACTTTAGCGGAAAGACGGTTATTCCTTTCACCACTAGCATGAGCGACTCGATTGAAAAATCAATGCCAGAAATGAAAGAATTAGCTGAAAAAGACAATGCAAAAATTATTACGGGCTTTAGATACAATATGAATAATAAATCCCTGGAAAAATATTTAGTAAAAAATAAATTAATTAAATAGGAGAGATAACTTTGGAATATTTTACATTAAATAATCAAACACAAATCCCAGTTATTGGGGAAGGTACATTTTTATTTACCCCAGATGAAGCAGAACAGGCAGTTTTAGAGGCACTAAATGGGGAATACGAATTAATCGATACAGCTAACTATTACATGAATGAAAAAGCAGTTGGTCGTGCGATGAAAGCATCCAAACGTAGTAGAGATGAAATTTATTTATCAACAAAGCTTTGGCCAACTGAGTACGACAATGCCAAACAAGCAATTGATGACACACTAGAACGTTTAGGCGTAGATTATATTGATTTGCTTTTCTTACACCAACCAATTGGAAATTATGTTGCAGCATATCAGGCGATGCAAGAAGCTGTCAAAGAAGGAAAAGTAAGATCTTTAGGTTTATCAAACTTTACTAAAGAAAAAATTGAAGAATTAATATTGCAGATGGATATTATGCCAGCTGTATTACAAACAGAATCACATCCATATGCGACACAAAAAGAATTGAGAGCTTTCTTAGATGAACATGATATTAAAATTATGGCTTGGTATCCATTAGGTCATGGTGATAGCTCTTTAGTAAATCAAGAGATTTTTACTAAACTAGCTCAAAAATATCATAAGTCAAATGTACAAATTATTTTAAGATGGCATACTCAAATTGGAAATATTGTAATTCCAGGTTCAAAGAGTGCGACACATATTAAAGAAAATGCAGATATCTTTGATTTCAAATTAACAGATGAAGAAATGGCTGAAATTGCTAAACTTGATGTAGAAAAACGTTACTACACAGCTACACCAGAAAAATTGAATAATTATATGAATATGAAGTTAGATTACAACGAGCAAAAATAAAATTTAAATAATGCATAGTAAAAGTTATTGAATTTTATTTCAAATATGCTATACTCTAAGCATTGAATAAAGTAAACATTGATGAAAAAGGGACTATTCATAAGGATAGATACAGCGAGTCTGGATAGTGTAAGCAGATGCTATCCTGAATAGTTTGGCGTTTTCGGAGTTTATACGAATTAAGTTGCTAGTTTAACTAGAAGTAGGGTGGAACCGCGATGACGAAAGATCGTCCCTATGTAACCAGAGGCGTTGCATAGGAACGGTCTTTTTCTTATGCAACGAGTTTGATTAGCTTTCGAATCATTTATTCAAAGGAGTATTGTAATGACAAAGAAATTAGCATTGCAAGATATTATTTTAACGTTGCAACAATTTTGGGCTAAACAAGGCTGCATGTTGATGCAATCATATGATACTGAAAAAGGTGCCGGAACAATGAGTCCTTATACATTCTTAAGAGCTATTGGACCAGAACCATGGAATGTTGCCTATGTAGAACCATCACGTCGTCCTGCTGATGGTCGTTATGGTGATAACCCTAACCGTTTATATCAACATCACCAATTCCAAGTTTTGATGAAGCCATCTCCAAGTAACATTCAAGAACTTTATCTTGATAGTTTACGTGCCTTAGGTATTGAACCTAAAGAACATGATATTCGTTTTGTTGAAGATAACTGGGAAAATCCATCTATGGGTTGTGCCGGTGTTGGTTGGGAAGTATGGTTAGATGGAATGGAAATTACTCAATTTACTTACTTCCAACAAGTTGGTGGTTTAGAAGTTAAACCAGTTGCTGCCGAAGTAACATATGGTTTGGAACGTCTATCATCATATATTCAAGACGTAGACTCTGTTTATGATCTAGAATGGGCTGACGGTGTTAAGTACGGTGATATTTTCAAAGAACCTGAATATGAACATTCCAAGTATTCATTTGAAGAAAGTAACCAAGAAATGTTACTAAACTTATTTGATACATTTGAAACAGAAGCTAAGAAGCAACTTGCAAATGGACTAGTTCATCCAGCTTACGATTATATTTTGAAATGTAGTCATACTTTCAACTTACTTGATGCTCGTGGTGCAGTATCTGTAACAGAAAGAGCTGGTTACTTATCAAGAATTAGAAATATGGCTAAATCTGTAGCTAAAGTATTCGTAGCTGAAAGAAAGAAACTAGGTTACCCATTAATTAAAGATGAAAAACTAAGACAAGAGTTACTAAAGGAGGAAAAATAATGGCTCATACATTTTTACTAGAAATCGGACTAGAAGAAATACCAGCACATGTTGTTACTCCTAGTGTTAACCAATTAGTACAAAAGACAACAAAATTCTTAAAAAAACAAAGAATAGATTTTGATGAAGTTATCCCATATTCAACTCCACGTCGTTTAACAGTAAAAGTAACAGGCTTAGCTGATAAACAAGCTGACATTGAAGAAGAAGCTAAGGGACCTTCAAAGAAAATCGCTTTGGATGATGAAGGTAATTGGTCTAAAGCTGCTCAAGGTTTCGTTAGAGGTCAAGGCGTAACAGTCGACGATATCTTCTTCAAAGAATTAAAAGGTACAGAATACGTATACGTTAAGAAATTTATTCCTGGTAAGCCAGTTTCCGAAGTTTTAACAGGAATGAAAGATGTAGCGATGGACTTAAAATTCCCTACAATGATGCGTTGGGGATCTAATGATTTTGAATATGTTCGTCCAATTAAGTGGTTAGTAGCTTTATTAGATGATGAAGTAGTACCATTTGAAATTTTAGATATTAAAACAGGTCGTACAACTCAAGGACATCGTTTCTTAGGTGAAGCAGTTGACGTTCCATCAGCTGACAAGTACTTAGAAACATTAGAAACACAAAAAGTAATTGCTGATGCTGGGGTTAGAAAAGCAGAAATTCGTAAACAAATTGATGCTTTAGCAACTGAAAATAATTGGAACATTGTTGTTGATGAAGACTTATTAGAAGAAGTTAACAACTTAGTAGAATATCCAACTGTTTTTGCTGGTAAATTCAAAGAAGAATACTTGCAAGTGCCAAATGAAGTTTTAATTACTTCCATGAAAGATCATCAACGTTTCTTCTACGTAACAGATAAAGAAGGTAACTTATTGCCAAACTTTGTATCTGTTAGAAACGGTAACAAGGATTACTTAGAAAATGTTGTAGCCGGCAATGAAAAAGTGTTAACTGCTCGTCTAGAAGATGCTAAGTTCTTCTATGAAGAAGATCAACAACATACAATTGCTGACTATGTTGAAAGATTAAAGAAAGTTATGTTCCACGATAAGATTGGTACTATCTATGAAAAGATGGAACGTGTAAATCTATTAGCTAAGTTCCTTGGAGACAAGCTTGGTTTATCTGAAACTGAATTAAAAGATTTAGACAGAGCATCTATGATCTACAAATTCGACTTAGTAACAGGTATGGTTGGTGAATTCTCTGAACTTCAAGGTATCATGGGTGAAATTTATGCTCGTTTACAAGGTGAAGATGACAATGTAAGTACTGCAATTCGTGAAGAATACATGCCAACAAGCTCTGAAGGTGAACTACCTCAAAGTAATGTAGGTGCAGTATTATCAATCGCTGACAAATTAGACAGCATTCAATCATTCTTTGCTGCTAACATGATCCCAAGTGGTTCTAATGACCCATATGCATTACGTCGTCAAGCTTTAGGTATTATCAGAATTGCTTTAGATAAGGGGTGGGATATTTCTCTACCAGTATTACATGCAGCAATTAATTATGCCTATGCTGAACGTGAAGATCTATATAAGAATACTCAGCCAATTGCTAATATTTCTGAAACTGATACTTTTGTAATTGACAGACTAGCACAAGTATTAAGTGGAAATAAATTCCGTCGCGATATTCTAGATGCAGTAGTAGATAAAGCTGATATGCCATTTATTCAAGCATTACAAGCTGCACAAGTTTTAAGTAAACATGCAGAAGATGATAACTTTAAAGAAGTTATTGAAGCTCTAACTCGTGTTACTCGTTTGGCTAAGAAAGCTCCAGAATTTGGTAGCGATGCTGTAATTGACAGTACTTTGTTTGAAAATGATACTGAAAAAGTTCTTGCTGATGAGTTCGCTAAGGTTGAAGCTGGTTATGGCGATGCAGAAATGAATGAAAAATTTGCTATTTTAAGTTCATTGAAAGACAGCATTACAGCTTACTTTGATGCTACTATGATTATGGCAGATGATGAAAAAGTTAAGAATAATAGATTATTGCAATTGGTTAAGATTGCTGAGTTAACAGAAGATTTCGGATCATTAGATAAATTAATTGTAAAATAATACACTTAACGATTTTCATAAATATGATATATAAGAGTTGAAAGGATTTTATGTGCCTTTCAACTTTTTTATTAATGAAAGTATTTTGCTTTACATTTACATAAAAATAGTTTATTATATATCTTGACTATACGCAGTGGGTGTAGTGCGCACTTTTTTGTTGAAGTGAGGTGAGTTAGATTGGCGAGATTAATTCCAGAAGCAACGATTGACGAACTAAGAAGTAATGTCAATATTTTAGATGTTATTAGTCAGTATGTACAATTGCATAAATCCGGTAAAAATTGGTTTGGAATCTGTCCTTTCCATTCAGAAAAGACACCATCATTCTCGGTAAATGAGCAAAAACAGATTTTTCATTGTTTCTCTTGTCACCGTGGTGGGAATGTATTTAAGTTCATTATGGAATTAGAGGGATTATCTTTTCCTGAATCAGTTCAAAGAGTTGCTGAATTGGCAAATTATGATTTAGGAATTTCCATAGATAATTCTGAAAATCAAAATGAAACTTCTGAAAATGGTAAAATTAGGAAATTATATAAGGAAACAACCAAGCTATATCACCATATTTTAGTTAATACAGTGTTGGGAGAACCTGCTTTAGAATATCTGCATAAACGTGGTATTAATGATGATTTAATCGAAGAATTTGAGATAGGATTTGCCCCTGAAAATAATATTTTAGAAGCCTTTTTTAAGGAGCAAAAATTGTATGATTATCAGATTTTGCGAAAATCAGGTCTTTTTATTGAAAGACAAAGTACAGAGCTTGTAGAAAGATTTAATGGTAGGGTAATGTTTCCTATTCGAGACACATCTGGACAAACGATTGCTTATTCAGGAAGATTGTTAGAGAAAAGAGATGATACTCCTAAGTATTTGAATTCTCCAGAAACTGCTATTTTTAATAAACGTAAAGTTTTATTCAATTTTGATAAAGCAAAAGGTATTATTCGACGTGAAAAAGAAGCAATTTTATTTGAAGGTTTTATGGATGTAATAGCAGCTTATCGATCTGGTATCAAAAATGGAATAGCATCTATGGGAACGAGTTTAACTGATGAACAAATCCAAGCTTTAGATCGGGTAACTTCGCATTTGGTAATTTGTTATGATGGCGATAACGCAGGACAAAATGCAACTAAACGTGCCTTAGAAATCATTGAACCAACTGGAAAATTTAGCTTAGAAGTTATCAAAATTCCTGAAAAACTAGATCCTGATGAATTTACAAAAAAGTATGGTAGTGAGAAGTTTGTTGAATTAGCTCGAAATGATCGTAAAAGTCCATTAGAATTTTATCTAAGTTATTACGAACAAGATAAGAATCTAAATAATGAAAATGATCAACTAGAATACATTCGTGATATTTTGCAGGAAATCGCAAAAGTTAGAGATCCTTTGGAACAAGACTTATATCTGAATCGTTTAGCACAAAGATTCAATGTCGCCAAAGAAAATCTAGACTCACAACTTAAACAAATTCGTGAGAAAATATTTGCTCAAAGAGCTGAAAAGCAAGAAGAACAAAGTTATCAGGCTCAGCAGATACCTAGGACAGTCATCCAGAAAAATGAAGTACAACATTTTTCAAAGGCAGAGAAAGCAGAGCGCTTATTATTATATCGAATGTTACATGATAAAAATGTTTGGTTGAGAATTAATGGTATACCAGATTTCAATTTTATTCATGAAAACTATCAAGTCATCTATAATCTGAGTGAGGCATATTTTGACACACATGATGAGTATGAAGTTGCCGATTTCTTAGATTTTATCAATGAAGATGGATTACGCCAAGTTGTAGTTACATTGGAGATGGGTGACTATGCTGATGAGGTAAGCGAGCAAGAAATTAATGATTGTTTGAGTTTGATAATGAGCCAAACACCATTAGAGGATAAAATAAAAAAAGTTCAAACTGAAATGTTAGAAGCAAAGCGTCAAAATGACACTGCAAAAATAACTAAACTAACAATGGACTTGATTTCTTTATTAAAAGAACAGCAAAATGCTAAGTCATTAACAATATAGGAGGAATTTATCTTGGCAAAAGAAATTTTAGAAAATAACCCTGCATTCACAAAAGCTTTACGTGATTTAATTCGTGAATATAAGCCACAAAAACAAGTTAATTATAAGGTGCTTACAGATAAGTTAGTTACACCATTTAAGTTGGATGCAGATCAAATGGATCAATTGATTGGTTCTATTGAAGATAGAGGGATTTCTGTTGTTGATGAAAATGGTGAACCAAGTGCTCACAGTTTGAAGGCAGCTACAAAAGAAGCAGAAAAGGCAGAAAATGACAAAGATGTTTCCGCACCATCTGGCGTTAAGATTAATGACCCTGTACGTATGTACTTAAAAGAAATTGGACGAGTAAACTTGTTGACTGCTGACGAAGAAGTAGCATTAGCTTTGAAGATTGAAGAAGGAGATCAAGAAGCTAAGCAACGTTTGGCAGAAGCTAACTTACGTTTGGTAGTTTCTATTGCTAAGCGTTATGTAGGTCGTGGTATGTCCTTCTTAGATTTAATTCAAGAAGGTAACATGGGGCTTATGAAAGCTGTTGAAAAGTTTGATTATCGTAAAGGATTTAAATTTTCAACATATGCAACATGGTGGATCAGACAAGCAATTACTCGTGCTATTGCTGATCAAGCACGTACAATCCGTATACCAGTACACATGGTTGAAACAATCAATAAGTTAATCAGAATTCAACGTCAAATGTTGCAAGATTTGGGTCGTGAACCAATGCCTGAAGAAATTGGTGCTGAAATGGATATGCCAACTGAAAAGGTACGTGAAATCCTAAAAATTGCTCAAGAACCAGTATCATTAGAAACTCCTATTGGTGAAGAAGATGATTCTCATTTGGGAGATTTCATTGAAGATCAAGATGCAACAAGTCCAGCTGAACATGCAGCTTATGAATTGCTAAAAGAACAGCTTGAAAGTGTGTTAGATACATTAACAGATAGAGAAGAAAATGTTTTACGTCTACGCTTTGGTTTAGACGATGGGCGTACAAGAACACTTGAAGAAGTAGGTAAGGTGTTTGGTGTTACACGTGAACGTATTCGTCAAATTGAAGCTAAAGCATTAAGAAAATTACGTCATCCATCGCGTTCTAAGCAATTAAAGGACTTCTTAGAATAAAAAATCAAGTAACAAAAGATAATCGCAGACTCTCTTCGGAATAGGTGTATTAATAGAAAAGTCGTCTATTCTGAAGAGAGTTTTTTTAATTAAAAGAAGGAGGATCAACAACATCTAAATACAAAACAATGCAACTATAAATTTATTGAAAATAAAATATCCATATATTAAACACAAAAACAATCATATTTGCTTATTTCTATAAAAAAAGAACTTCCATTTGAGTCAATTAAGATCGGAAGTTCTTTTTATTTGATTCTATTTATTATGTTTTTTAGCTTGTTCAGCTGCAAAGCGTTTATTACCTAAATGTAATTCAACTAATGTCCAAATTAGTAAAGCAATAATAAGCACAATTAATATATAAGCTACTGTGTGTGCTAAGCCAACTTTGTCAGCTGGGAAGAAAGGTTCAAGGTTTTGTGGCAAACCAATCATATTTAAGTAAGTTAGAGAAATAACTGAAATCCAACCAAGGATATTAATCCATAATCTGTTCTTAAATCTTTCACCCATTTCAACTTTGCTACCTGTCATAATAACAAGAGGTAACATTGAGAATGGAAGGGCGAAAGCTAAGAATACTTGTGAGTTATTCATTAAATTATTTAATGCTTCATGTTCTTCAATTGTACTCTTACCACTAGTTAAGGCTACACAGATAAGTACTGGGATTACAGATAATAAACGAGTAATTAATCTTCTAGCCCAAAGTGGCATTCTCAAATGGATAAATCCTTCCATAATAACTTGTCCAGTTAAAGTACCAGTAATAGTGGAGTTTTGACCTGAAGCTAATAAGGCAACTGCGAATAAAGTAGATAAAATACCAGTTCTAGCAGCAGCAGCTAAAAGGCCATTACTCATAACGCTTGTATCGGATAATGCTTGATATAATCCAAAGAATGAAGGATCTTCAACAGCACCAGATTTGAAAACAGCAACCCCCATGATAAGAAGAAGGGAGTTTACAACAAAAGCTAAACCTAATTGAATGTTGGAATCCCAAGCTGTAAAACGAACAGCGTTAGCAATGTCATCTTCATTATTACGATCAAACTTACGTGTTTGAGAAATTGCAGAATGAAGATATAAGTTATGAGGCATAACTGTTGCTCCGATAATACCTAAAGCGCCATTTAATGGAGACATGTCATGTACAACTGGATGTTTAGCAAAAGTTTCAGATGTTGGAATTAATCCTTTAAATACGCCACCCCAGTCAGGATTTGATAAAGCAACTTGATAAACAAAAACAAAAAGAATAACAAAAATCAAACAAACAACAATAGCTTCGATTTTTCTAAATCCGACTTTAGTAAGTAATAAAAGGAGTAATACGTCAAAAACAGTAATAAATACGGCAATAATTAACGGAATATCAAATAATAAATACAAGGCAATTGCCGCACCGATAACTTCAGCAATATCAGTAGCCATGATAGCCAACTCAGTTAAAATCCAAAGTACAATACCTAATGCTTTACTAGTTCTAGCACGAATAGCTTGAGCCAAGTCCATTTGGCTTACAATACCCAGTTTAGCAGCCATATATTGTAACAACATGGCAATTAAACTTGATAGTAAGATAACAGACATCAATAGATATTGAAAGTTTTGACCACCAGTAATAGATGTTGACCAGTTACCTGGATCCATATAACCTACAGCGACTAAGGCACCAGGTCCGGAGTATGCAAACAAAGTTTTCCAGAAACCCTTGCCTTTAGGAATTTCTACGGTACCATTGACTTCTTCAAGTGATTTACCGTTAGCATATTGAATCATCTTATGCTTTTTATGATTATTTTCATTGTTTACCACAGTGAAAAACCACCTTTCTTTTCATTACAATGGTAGTATACACCATTTTTTTACACTTTAAAAGATATTTTTAGGTCTACCTTAACTTTTATTATTGTAAATGGAATTTACTAATTTTCATTTTAGTTGGGAAATTTTAAAATTTAGCGTATTATATTAATACGAGGGGTGATTTTTAGATGGTAGAATTACGATTATTGGATTTCTTTTCAATCGATCAACCCAGGAGACAGGCGGTATTACGCCAGATTCTTAAAAATAAAGTAACAAGTTCTTCAATATACTGGGGATTGAGATATAATTATTTATCCTATCTAAATGTTTTTCCTGAATTAGATGAAAAAAACTATGATCGAGCAATTGCACAGTTAATAGAAGAAAATTATCTAAGTAAAAAAGATAACAAATTACTTTTAACCATTAAAGGACAACATGCTTTAGATGAATTTAAGCAACAACACTATTTTATTGATAAGCCGCAATTGTTTAATAAATATGATTTGAAA
>SKEM01000334.1_pt1 | contig 34071 bp, 43 predicted proteins | sample 4826731 | NCBI WGS metagenome assembly SKEM01 (sample SAMN11008809, study PRJNA524170) | human gut metagenome | biome: Human fecal sample; material: Feces; isolation source: fecal sample from pouch patient p37 | host: Homo sapiens | place: Israel: Tel-Aviv | collected 2015-07-27 | reverse complement strand
TCACCACCTCTTTCATTAAATCTTCAACGGTAACTTCTTTACCGCCATGCGTGTCCCAGGTGTCGCGGTTATGACAATACAGGCAGCGCATCAGGCAGCCCTGGAAAAAGGTGATAAAGCGAATACCCGGGCCGTCTACGGTTCCACAGGATTCAAAGGAGTGAATGCGACCAATAACTGACTTGGTAGCCCCCGCCGCAGCGGTATTTTCTGTTGTATTACAATTAGTTAAATTACTCATATCGCTTCAATTGGCTCTAGTTAACTCTGGTTTATGGACGCATTATGGACATTCCTGACACCGGGTTAAGAGTCACAGCATCTTGTAAGAAATCCGGTGCAAAGTGTGCGTAGGTCATAGTTTGCTGAATGTTAGAATGACCCAGGATGCGCTGCAATGTGATTATGTTACCTCCATTCATTATAAAATGTGTGGCAAATGTATGCCTCAAAACATGCACTGCCTGTCCGTCAGGTAAATCGGGTTTTACTTCCCTGAGAGCGTTGCGCACTTTGTAGTAACTGGCATTAAAAAGCCTGCCTGAATTTTTGGTCTTGATCCGTTTAATCAGGTCCTGCGAAACGGGAATTGTCCTGCGCTTTCCGTTTTTAGTTTTCATAAACGTAACCATCTGGTTAATGATGTGTTCAGCTTTCAAATTAGACACTTCACTCCAGCGTCCACCAGTAGAAAGGCAGACCAGAGTTGCATTTAACTCATCACCATCAAGCATGGATAACAGCCGCGTAATCTCTTCACTGGACAAAAAAGCCATTTCCGTAACAGCTTCACGTAACCGCTTAACCTCACGGAACGGGTTGTGAGAGTGATATTCACCGGCGTCAATTAACTTGGTGAACATCCCGCTCATTATTGCCAGATGCCGATTTACGCTGGCTGGTTTTAGGCCATCGTTCATCATTACAACGCGATAATCAGTTATCGTTTTCTTTGTTAGCTGGTCCGCCCTGGACACTCCCATCTCGGCAAATTTGGCGATTATTGTCGTCAAACGCCCTCGTTCAATATCTCCACGCTCATGTGATTTTCCGTGATATATCCACCATCTGCCTAACAACTCTGTAAGAGTTCGGCGGTCGGCCGGCTTCTCCAACCACTCTTTGTTGTGGTAGTTAACCAGGACATGACGTTCGAATGCTTGAGCTTCACCTTTAGTTTTAAATTTCCGCCTGATACGTTTTCCATCTGCACCCTGCGGTCTGACGTCCACTTCATAACGACCATCATCGAGCTTTTTAATAGACATAAAGCCCTCCGATGACGCTGTTTACTTCTACTACTTGAAAATTAATGCAATTTTCTTTCGTACATTTACTGCACACATATGCTGAATAAATCGTCAGCCAGTCTTTTGGTCTGAGTGGTGCAAGGTTGTTGAGTCTTGCCCAATGTGCGCGAGCGCCGGGGCTATTTGTCCGCCAGCGGGATCAGTTTCATCAAACATGAACCAGTCACGGTACTTGCGAAATCTTTCTGGCTTGAAAAATTTCATACCTGCGTCAAAAGACATCTTTACTTTTCCCTGCTCATATCCAGCATAGGTGTTGTAGTTAATTCCAGTTAATTCAGCAACTTGCTTCCTTGTCATTCTTTCTGATTCCCGAATAAGTGCGAGTTTCTCTGCTTGAGATGTGATTTGTGTATTTGACATGAATTGTCGTATCTCGTAATTTATGTTGTATGCGACACGCCAGAACAACGCAGAGCGGCTTCAAATAGCTCTGATTGAATGGCACCAAAGTTGAGGATATCAAAATGAGTATTGGATCAGAAATGAATAACGATGTTGGAGAAAAAGTATCTGATCTCACAAAAAGTAAAAAATGTGACATCAAACTTGCAGCCGCACCGTCGGATTTGCTCTCGAAAGAGGGTTTTGCTCTTTACATCGGTAAGACGCCTCGTGCTGTTGCTGAAATGGCGAAAGCAGGCAAGTTACCAGCCTTTTATATGACGGACCCATTAAAGCCGGGCGGTCATGCTGAGTTATGGATTAATCGTCGTGAGTGGGACAAGTACGCAGCCCAGCTAGTTGATGAAGCTCCGACAGAATGGCATGACTGGAAAAATCGCATTAGTTACAGCAAATCAAGACATGGCCGTGCGGCTTAAGGTGGAAAGGATGAACGAGCCTCGTTGTATTGCTCAGTTATTGCGTAACGAAAGCCCCAGGGCGATTGACTTCACCATCACGCACGGGAAGGGGCGCAAGGGAATCATTATCCGTACCAAAAAACAGAGTCCGTTAAAAAAGGCTCTGACCTTTCTGAAAAGCCGGAGGGTCTGGAAATGACAGTGATGACGCTTAATCTCGTCGAAAAACAGCCAGCAGCTATGCGCCGGATAATTGGTAAGCATCTTGCCGTCCCTCGCTGGCAGGAGACATGCGATTATTATAATCAGATGATGGAACGCGAACGGCTAACGGTTTGCTTCCATGCGCAGTTAAAACAGCGTCACGCAACGATGCGTTTTGAAGAAATGAATGATGTCGAACGTGAACGACTGGTATGTGCAATTGATGAATTGCGTGGGGCATTCTCAAAACGCCGTCAGGTTGGCGCAAGTGAGTATGCATATATTAGTTTTTTAACAGTCAGTCAGCGTCGTACTTTATTTATGCATGCCGGATTGACTGAAAAAGAATTCAACCAGCCATACTGGCGAATTAATGAAGAATCATGTTACTGGCGTGATGCTTTATTCCGTGCATTACGTGAATTATTCAGCCTGTTTGAGTATGCACCGACAATTCTGACGTCGGTAAAACCAGAGCAATATCTGCATTAAGTAATTAACCAGAGTTTTTAACGCACTTAATTGTGCGGGGGCTTCTTTTTGCCTGGAGAAAGTCATGCATACAGTTTCTGAAAATCAGTGCGGTAAATACGCATTACTGCTGCAACAGGCCAGAACCGAAGCACAGGCCGACGCAGCGACGCGCTTTTCTTCTCATCTTGACGCCATGATTCGCCACATCACAAAGGCGGAGTTATCCCGCGTGGAGATAGTCGAGCTGCTCAGTCAGGAGTCGGAAAAATTTCACAATATCGGATTGTCTCGCGGGGAGGTGCTTTGATGTCCTGTTCTCGTTCAGTTGTATTACTGAATAACGCCTTAAAAATCGCCGTTATGAAAAATGGCGATTTATCTCTTATTCAACTTGGTCTTGATAAAGAAAAACGCGAAATAACTGAGTCTGTTATCGCGATTTATCAGAACGAATTAAATCTCCTGTCTGATGTGGTCAATTTACTTGTTAAACGCGCTGTATTTCACAAGCAAATCTCCTCCGTGGATGAACTGACGAAATTAACGACAGAAATTGCCAGCTATTGCGCTGATGAATTTAAAAAACTTAACGACAAAAGGAGCTGGTAATGCCGGACAACGTAGATTTTATTCAGAAACAACAGGCTGAATTACTGGAGCGCCAGATTAACGCGGCAAGGGTAAAGCATTGCGGTGTTTCTGCGCTGGTTTGCGAAGAGTGTGACGCGCCAATACCTGCTGCCCGTCGTGCGGCTTATCCGTCAGCCACGCGTTGTGTTTCCTGCCAGTCAGTCTTTGAAGCAAAAAACAAACATTACCGGAGAACGTCATGAGTATTCGTATTGAAATTGGCGAACGTTATGTCGTTACCAGTGACAGCTTTCAGTTTATTCTCCACGAGAAAAAGAGAGCTGAAAGCGGTAAAAACGCCGGTCAGGAATGGCTGGCGGTGGTTGGTTATTACCCGAAATTAAGCCAGCTTGTTTCCGGCCTGATGCATCACGATATTCTGACCGGAAGCGCAAAGTCTTTTGCTGATTTAAACGCGCAGGTTGAGCAACTCAGCAAGCGTTGTTCAGAGGCTTTTGGCTCATATGGCCGTTAAAGCCTCCGGGCGTTTTGTCCCTCCGTCAGCATTTGCCGCAGGCACCGGTGAGACGTTTACCGGTGCTTATGCATGGAACGCGCCACGCGAGGCCGTCGGGCGCGAAAGACCCCTTACACGTGACGAGATGCGTCAGGTGCAAGGTGTTTTATCCACGATTAATCGCCTGCCTTACTTTTTGCGCTCGCTGTTTACTTCACGCTATGACTACATCCGGCGCAATAAAAGCCCGGTGCACGGGTTTTATTTCCTCACATCCACTTTTCAGCGCCGTTTATGGCCGCGTATTGAGCGCGTGAATCAGCGCCATGAAATGAACACCGACGCGTCGTTGCTGTTTCTGGCAGAGCGTGACCATTATGCGCGTCTGCCGGGGATGAATGACAAGGAGCTGAAAAAGTTTGCTGCCCGTATCTCATCGCAGCTTTTCATGATGTATGAGGAACTCAGCGATGCCTGGGTGGATGCGCATGGCGAAAAAGAATCGCTGTTTACGGATGAGGCGCAGGCTCACCTCTATGGTCATGTTGCTGGCGCTGCACGTGCTTTCAATATTTCCCCGCTCTACTGGAAAAAATACCGTAAAGGACAGATGACCACGAGGCAGGCATTTTCTGCTATTGCCCGCCTGTTTAACGATGAGTGGTGGATTAGCCAGCTTAAAGGCCAGCGTATGCGCTGGCATGAGGCGTTACTGATTGCTGTCGGGGAGGTCAATAAAGACCGTTCTCCTTATGCCAGTAAACATGCCATTCGTGATGTGCGTGCGCGCCGCCAGGCAAATCTGGAATTTCTTAAATCGTGTGACCTTGAAAACAGGGAAACCGGCGAGCGCATCGACCTTATCAGTAAGGTGATGGGCAGTATTTCTAATCCTGAAATTCGCCGGATGGAGCTGATGAACACCATTGCCGGTATTGAGCGTTACGCCGCCGCAGAGGGTGATGTGGGGATGTTTATCACGCTGACCGCGCCGTCAAAGTATCACCCGACTCGTCAGGTCAGAAAAGGCGAAAGTAAAACCGTTCAGCTTAATCACGGCTGGAACGATGAGGCATTTAATCCAAAGGATGCGCAGCGTTATCTCTGCCGCATCTGGAGCCTGATGCGCACGGCATTCAAGGATAATGATTTACAGGTCTACGGTTTGCGTGTCGTCGAGCCACACCACGACGGAACGCCGCACTGGCATATGATGCTTTTTTGTAATCCACGCCAGCGTAACCAGATTATCGAAATCATGCGTCGCTATGCGCTCAAAGAGGATGGTGACGAAAGAGGAGCCGCGCGAAACCGTTTTCAGGCAAAGCACCTTAACCGGGGCGGTGCTGCGGGATATATCGCGAAATACATTTCAAAAAATATCGACGGCTATGCACTGGATGGTCAGCTCGATAACGATACCGGTAAGCCGCTTAAAGATACTGCCGCGGCTGTTACCGCATGGGCGTCAACGTGGCGCATCCCGCAATTTAAAACGGTTGGACTGCCGACAATGGGGGCTTACCGTGAACTACGCAAATTGCCTCGCGGCGTCAGTATTGCTGATGAGTTTGACGAACGCGTCGAGGCTGCTCGCGCTGCCGCAGACAGTGGTGATTTTGCGTTGTATATCAGCGCGCAGGGTGGGGCAAATGTCCCGCGCGATTGTCAGACTGTCAGGGTTGCCCGTAGCCCGTCGGATGACGTTAACGAGTACGAGGAAGAAGTCGAGAGAGTGGTCGGCATTTACGCGCCGCATCTCGGCGCGCGTCATATTCATATCACCAGAACGACGGACTGGCGCATTGTGCCGAAAGTTCCGGTCGTTGAGCCTTTGACTTTAAAAAGCGGCATCGCCGCGCCTCGGAGTCCTGTCAATAACTGTGGAAAACTCACCGATGGTGATACTTCGTTACCGGCTCCCACACCTTCTGAGCACGCCGCAGCAGTGCTTAATCTGGTTGATGACGGTGTTATCGAATGGAGTGACCCGGAGGTCGTGAGGGCGCTCAGAGGTGCATTAAAACACGGTCGGAGAACGCCAAATCGTCAGCAAAGAAACGGAAGCCCGTTAAAACCACATGAAATTGCACCATCGGCCAGACTGGCCCGGTCGGAAAGAATGCAAATTACCCGTATCCGCGTTGACCTTGCTCAGAACGGTATCAAGCCGCAGCGATGGGAGCTTGAGGCGCTGGCGCGTGGCGCGACCGTAAATTATGACGGGAAAAAATTCACGTATCCGGTCGCTGATGAGTGGTTCGGATTTCAAGATGAAGTGTCATTTTTTATATAAAAAACGTTAAAATTCAATGCAATGAAGGCATGGAGGAGGTCGCTTTAATATGTTTTATGTTTAATATTTATTAATTGTTTATTTAATATAAAAAAATATTATATATAGGGAGATCAAATACAACGGTTTACTTGTTATGATGCAAACATTGGTTAGTTAGTGAGATACATCGCCATCAATTGGGTAACTTTACCCGTGGAAAGTTAACGCTTTCTAACATTTACCCCGCGCAACGCCCCTGCCAGCGACAAGAGTCACAGGATCAGGCGGTATGGCGTATGGGTATTCGAACCCTTTGGGCGACCAAGGGTTCGTGGAGCAGGGGGCTAGTGCTGTTCAATCTCATCCTTATGAGGGCGAACCATAGTGTTGGAGCAGGCATATCGTTTGCACACTATGGGCATAAGGAGCAAATCATGAAGAATGATAAATTAACCAACGAACAGCAGGCGCAGAACAAGTCAAACCTGAAAAAGTGGGCTGGTTATGTTTGGAAATTAATCAAATGGGGTATTAGACTGTTTGATTTAGCCACTCGAGCACTGGACTACTTTGAAGGGGGTGATGAGTAATGCGTCCTCCCTAGTTTCAATAGCATGGAGTTGCCTATGTTACACAGAGCCCTTCGTTTAATAAGGCAATACCATAAAGAGTCATTGGTTGATTTATCAACATCTTTAGGTATTCCAAAAGAAAAAATAGTAGAACTCGAAAGTGGGGTTTGGTCGCCTACAATTGATGTTTTACAGCGTTACGCCTCCCATTTCGATATGCCGGTATCTTCTTTAGTATTTTTTTCAGAATCGTTAGGTACGCAGGGGCGTTTATCTAAGCGTTTCCGTTTAAATTTAGCTGGTAAAGTATTAGATGTTATTGAGTGGGCGAATAAGAAAAATGAAAAGACGAATAAAACTCAAAATTTCCACTAAAAATAAATCTTACGATATAATTGATTCGCCGTTTTATAAAATGAGAAGTAAAAGGAAATTGGCTTCTTTATTGGGGGTTGATGTAGGGGATTTATCAACCTTAAAAAAAGATGAAGGCAATTATTCTATTTTTGAACAGTTATCTAAAAACGGAAAGCCACGTAAGATACAAAAACCATTAGAAAAATTAGATGTGGTGCATACTCGTATTGCAAGTCTGCTATCGCGAATTACTTTGCCAGATTATCTACATTCTGGAAAGAAGGGATGTTCTAATGTTACTAATGCTAAAATCCACCTTAATAATGAAAGGTTGATGACAACCGACATCAGGGCTTTTTTTCCATCAACTACCAGAGAAATGATATTTTCATTCTTTTTTTCTGTTATGAAGATGTCATCTGATGTTGCGGATGTATTATCGTATATATGTACTTGCTATGGGCGTTTGCCTACAGGTAGCAGGATTAGTATGCCTCTTGCATATTTTGCAAATTCCAGAATGTTCGGAGAAATACACCAACTTTGTAATAAACTACACGTAAATATGTCTGTTTATGTTGATGATCTAACTTTTTCAGGACAAAACGTTAATAGACTATTTTGTTCAGTGATTCGCAAAATAATAAATAAGCATGGTCATGTGATGCATGCGGATAAAACAAAAATTTATAGTAGAGAAAAGCCTAAGTTGGTAACAGGTGTTATTGTTTTGGGCGGTTCTTTAAAAGTCAGGAATAAGCAGCATCTTTTAATGTCTCAAGAAATTGAATATTGGAAAATGATAAAGGATGCAGCGTGTGCAAGAGAAACTCATACTGCCAAAAAGTTATTTGGACGATTGCATTCTATGGGGGTAATTGAACAACGTTATAGATCAAAGGTGCTTACATTAAAAGCAAGTACTGCACTTTAATACAGGTTTCTGTAAGTGATTATATTGTTCTTAAGATACTTACTGATGTTATTTCCCCGTAGCCTTAATTTCTGCGGGGAAGTATGGAGATATTTTGGTTATGGAATGCTAATTTTTTAATGTGTATTTTTCTGTGATTAGTTTCATTGTTCTTTCCAATCCTAAATATACAGTGGCATCAGTAATATTGAGCACGGCAAGTTCTTTTAAAATTTTCTTTTTGTCTCTGATGTTTATTTTTTCTGTCTTAAAATTGTATGGTGAATTATCTGCCTGATCGTTGGATATCTCAGGAAAAACGGCGTTATTACCGAATAATAAAAAGGCACCGGATTGAGATGATATTCTTTCATTATTTATTCTGCTTTTTACAAAAATTATTTTTTCCAAATCCTCTGGATTTATTATGCTTTTAAAATATGGTTTTTCATGCTTTATGGATTCTAAGAGTTTAAGGCAAGCATGAGAGCTGTTAAAATCATTATTTCTTTCTTCGAAAGAAAGCTTGTCTTTCATGTCTTTTGATAGCATGCATAAATTAGATATGCAACTGACAGTGTCGGAATCGAAAAATTTAATGTTCTCTCTGTGTGTTTTAAATATTATTACTTGACCATCGATATCGTTTTTGTCGGAATTTATACTACTGCATGCAAAATAAAGTGCAATTAATGGATTTGATGTGATGTCAAGTAAGCGAGTAGGTATGCCATAATGTTGCATTCTTACAAGTTTATCAAGCATTGATGTATCATCAATGAATTCTGAGGGTCTTGCGCTCAATGCTTCTTTAACAAGGTTGATTTCATTATGTAGAAATTTATAGTTCCCATTTTCATATTTTCTGAAAAGAGATGGTGCAAGTTCATAAGATGAATCTGAATGACCCCTGTAAAAAATCTCCTCATCCATATCTGCTGTTATATGGAGAACTTTTTCAATAAATTCTTGTAAACTATTTACGGTTAATAATGTGCTATCTTCGTCTGGGAGAGGCGCTGGACTGCTATCCACTTGTGCATTTTGGTTAATACCAAATGTCTTAAGGATATCATCTATATTTTTGTCTTTTATGGCCCAGTGTGTTCTTTTAAGGCCATAAGTTCCGAGTTCTAAACTGCTTTCAACACTTTTGGCGTCTGATATTTTGATTTCATTGTGTGTATGGGTGATTGCAAATTGGAAGTTGATTTCTTTTCCCTTAATGTGAATATTTGAAATTCTTCCAATTCGTATGTCGACATAATAAGGTTTTGCTCCCTCTATTTGATAAGCTTCACTCATGAATATTGTTGGGAGTTTTTCAAGATAAGATAGTACATTACTGCTTAATGGGGATAGTTTTTTACGAATACCATCGGAGGTGTTTTCAAACATTCGTGATAAAAGAAATGAGAATTCTCCATTATTTTGGCTGAATGGTTTCCAGTGGTCGTAGTGGTCGGGAAAACCACCCATAATTAAATTAATCATAATTACCTGTTCATCTGACGTAGGTGTAGGAATGCTTGTTGTTTGTTATGGTAATGTTAACGCTTGTTGGTGGCAACTACTATTACTACTTGCTGTTAGAGCTAAGACATTTTTTGATTGCTTGTAATGATAGCGAGCCTTTAACTAACTGGGATTTTGAAAAAATAAATGAATTGTCAATTTCCTGAGATTTTTATTACTGCATTCATTAAGTGCATTTTTTTGCGTGTGTTAGTTGCCATGCTTTTCCATGTTTGTTATCAGTGTTGATGCGGTTACTGTGTTTTAATGCAATTGCATTAAAAGCGCCCTATGAAGCGGGCGGGCGAGGCGGGGAAAGCACTGCGCGCTGGCGGTGGTGCTGATTTTATTTTTTCAGCGTCTCAGCGCGTCGTGACGGCGCTTAGTCTGCCCGTTGAGGCGTTGGTGTGTCTGCGGGGGGTTTTGTGCGGTGGTGAGCGTGTGAGGGCGTGATGGCGGGTTGTAAAAAAGCCGCCCGCAGGCGGCGATGTTCAGCCGTTGTCAGTGTCCAGTGAGTAGTTTTTAAAGCGGATGACCTCCTGACCGAGCCAGCCGTTTATTTCCCGAATCCTGTCCTGTAACGGGATAAGCTCATTGCGGACAAAGACCTTTGCCACTTTCTCAATATCACCCAACGACCCGACGTTCTCCGGCTTGCCGCCCATCAACTGAAAAGGGATGCGGTGCGCGTCCAGCAGGTCAGCGGCGCTGGCTTTTTTGATATTAAAAAAATCGTCCTTCGTTGCTACTTCACTGAGCGGGATAATTTTAATGCCGTCAGCTTTCCCCTGCGGGGCATAGAGAAACAGGTTTTTAAAGTTGTTGCGGCCTTTCGACTTCACCATGTTTTCGCGAAGCATTTCGATATCGTTGCGATCCTGCACGGCATCAGTGACGTACATGATGTATCCGGCATGAGCGCCGTTTTCGTAATACTTGCGGCGGAACAGCGTGGCCGACTCATTCAGCCAGGCAGAGTTAAGGGCGCTGAGATATTCCGGCAGGCCGTACAGCTCCTGATTAATATCCGGCTCCAGCAGGTGAAACACGGAGCCGGGCGTGAAGGCTGTCGGCTCGTTGAAGGACGGCACCCACCAGTAAACATCCTCCTCCACGCCACGGCGGGTATATTTTGCCGGTGAGGTTTCCAGTCTGATGACCTTACCGGTGGTGCTGTAACGCTTTTCCAGAAACGCATTACCGAACACCAGAAAATCCAGCACAAAGCGGCTGAAATCCTGCTGGGAAAGCCACGGATGCGGGATAAATGTCGAGGCCAGAATATTGCGTTTGACGTAAATCGGCGAGCTGTGATGCACGGCAGCACGCAGGCTTTTCGCCAGACCGGTAAAGCTGACCGGCGGCTCATACCATCTGCCGTTACTGATGCACTCGACGTAATCCAGAATGTCACGGCGGTCGAGTACCGGCACCGGCTCACCAAAGGTGAATGCCTCCATTTTCGGGGCGCTGGCGGTCATTTTTTTTGCCGCAGGTTGCGGTGTTTTCCCTTTTTTCTTGCTCATCAGTAAAACTCCAGAATGGTGGATGTCAGCGGGGTGCTGATACCGGCGGTGAGTGGCTCATTTAACAGGGCGTGCATGGTCGCCCAGGCGAGGTCGGCGTGGCTGGCTTCCTCGCTGCGGCTGGCCTCATAGGTGGCGCTGCGTCCGCTGCTGGTCATGGTCTTGCGGATAGCCATAAACGAGCTGGTGATGTCGGTGGCGCTGACGTCATATTCCAGACAGCCACGACGGATAACGTCTTTTGCCTTGAGCACCATTGCGGTTTTCATTTCCGGCGTGTAGCGGATATCGCGCGCGGCGGGATAGAACGAGCGCACGAGCTGGAACACGCCGACACCGAGGCCGGTGGCATCAATACCGATGTATTCGACGTTATATTTTTCGGTGAGTTTGCGGATGGATTCCGCCTGGGTGGCAAAGTCCATACCTTTCCACTGGTGACGCTCAAGTATTCTGAATTTGCCACCGGCCACCACCGGCGGTGCCAGTACCACGCATCCGGCGCTGTCGCCACGGTGTGACGGGTCGTAACCAATCCATACCGGTCGGGAGCCGAACGGATTTGCGGCAAACGGCGCATAGTCTTCCCATTCTTCCAGCGTGTCGACCATGCAGCGTTGCAGCTCCTCGAACGGGAATACCGATGCCTTGTCATCAACAAATTCACACATGAACAGGTTTTTAAAATCGTCGGCGCTGTTTTCGCGTTTAAGCTGCTCAATGTCGAACAATGTGCAGCCACCTTTCAGGGCGTCCTCAATGGTGACAATCTGCCGCCACTGGCCGTCCGCACAGAGAAGCCCACCGGCAAGGGCGTTATGACTGACGTCGATTTCCACGCGTTCGGCGGCGCTGGCGCGTCCCCGGTTGAACAGTTCACCTGACCAGAACGGGTAGGCGTCGTGCGCCAGCGTGGACGGGGTGGAGAAATAGGTCGAGCGCAGGTGACTCTGTGAGGCCATACCTGATGCCACCTTACGCAGTACCTGAAAATTCGGGATCCAGAAAATCTCGTCGACGTACAGGTCGCCGTTATGGCTCTGTGCGGTGTTGGAGTTGGTGCCGAGAAAAATCAGTTTTGCGCCGTTATTGCCCAGGACAATCGGGTCACCGGTCAGGTCAACGTCAACCAGACGGGCAAAGGCGATGATGTATTCGCGGAACACATACGCCTGCGTTTTACTGGCCGACAGAAAAATCTGGTTATGACCGGTTTTCAGGGCGCGCAGCAGCGCCTCGCGGGAAAAATAAAACGTCGCGCCAATCTGGCGGGATTTCAGGATATCGCGGATGCGGTGCTCAAGCCCGGCGCGATACCAGTGCAACTGATATTCGAAAGACTGCTCAAAGAAAATCTGCTCCAGCTTTTCGATGGCCTCGTCACTGAAAAAATTCTTTTTCGGTTTGCGACGCCCGCCTTTGTTGCGGTTAGCGATGTTCGGATTAAGGTCTGCCTCGTTGCCGGTCTGGCTGTAGCGGTTTACCCGTGCCAGTCGTTCAATCTGGCGTCCGAGCAAGTCAATTTCCTTGAAGTCACCGCCTGTTTTCTGCGGTTTGATGATGAGCTGGGTCAGCCGCGCTTCCAGACTCATTTCGACACGGCTGATGGGGGCAACACTGTCCCAGCCGTCGCGCTGTTTCCAGCTCTGCACCGTCGGGCGTTTCATCTGCAACATGGCGGCAATCTGCGGCACGGAAAACCCCTGCCAGTACAGCAGCGCCGCCTGACGACGCGGGTCGTGTAAAAGAGTGGTGTCTGTGGTGATGGTCATGAATACCTCGCCGTGATGAATACACGGCAAGGCTACTGAGTCGCGCCCTGCGATTCGCTAAGGTGCTGTTGTGTCAGTGATAAGCCATCCGGGACTGATGGCGGAGGATGCGCATCGTCGGGAAACTGATGCCGACATGTGACTCCTCTAATCACTATTCAGGACTCCTGACAATGGCAAAAAAAGTCTCAAAATTCTTTCGTATCGGCGTTGAGGGTGACACCTGTGACGGGCGTGTCATCAGTGCGCAGGATATTCAGGAAATGGCCGAAACCTTTGACCCGCGAGTCTATGGTTGCCGCATTAACCTGGAACATCTGCGCGGCATCCTGCCTGACGGCATTTTTAAACGTTATGGCGATGTGGCCGAACTGAAGGCCGAAAAGATTGACGATGATTCGGCGCTGAAAGGCAAATGGGCGCTGTTTGCGAAAATCACCCCGACCGATGACCTTATCGCGATGAACAAGGCCGCACAGAAGGTCTACACCTCAATGGAAATTCAGCCGAACTTTGCCAACACCGGCAAATGTTATCTGGTGGGGCTGGCCGTCACCGATGACCCGGCAAGCCTCGGCACGGAATACCTGGAATTCTGCCGCACGGCAAAACACAACCCCCTGAACCGCTTCAAATTAAGCCCTGAAAACCTGATTTCAGTGGCAACGCCCGTTGAGCTGGAATTTGAAGACCTGCCTGAAACCGTGTTCACCGCCCTGACCGAAAAGGTGAAATCCATTTTTGGCCGCAAACAGGCCAGCGATGACGCCCGTCTGAATGACGTGCATGAAGCGGTGACCGCTGTTGCTGAACATGTGCAGGAAAAACTGAGCGCCACTGAGCAGCGCCTCGCTGAGGTGGAAACCGCCTTTTCCGCACTTAAGCAGGAGGTGACTGACAAGGTGGATGAAACCAGCCAGGCATTCACCCGCCTGAAAAACAGCCTCGACCACACCGAAAGTCTGACCCAGCAGCGCCGCAGCAAGGCCACCGGTGGTGGCGGTGACGCCCTGATGACGAACTGCTGACCGGCGTCAGTCAGTCCGGGAAAACCTTCACGATTAACCCTTAATTTCAGGAAAAACTATGCGCCAGGAAACCCGCTTTAAATTTAATGCTTACCTGTCCCGTGTTGCCGAACTGAACGGCATCGACGCCGGTGATGTGTCGAAAAAGTTCACCGTTGAACCGTCGGTCACCCAGACCCTGATGAACACCATGCAGGAGTCCTCTGACTTTCTGACCCGCATCAACATTGTGCCGGTCAGCGAAATGAAAGGGGAAAAAATTGGTATCGGTATCACCGGCCCCATTGCCAGCACCACCGACACCGCAGGAGGCACCGAGCGTCAGCCGAAGGACTTCTCGAAGCTGGCGTCCAACAAGTACGAATGCGACCAGGTTAACTTCGATTTTTATATCCGCTACAAAACGCTGGACCTGTGGGCGCGTTATCAGGATTTCCAGCTCCGTATCCGTAACGCCATTATCAAACGCCAGTCCCTTGATTTCATCATGGCCGGTTTTAACGGCGTGAAGCGTGCCGAAACCTCTGACCGCAGCAGCAATCCGATGCTGCAGGATGTGGCGGTCGGCTGGCTGCAGAAATACCGCAATGAAGCCCCGGCGCGCGTGATGAGCAAGGTCACTGACGAGGAAGGTCGCACCACCTCTGAGGTCATCCGCGTGGGTAAGGGCGGTGATTATGCCAGCCTCGATGCACTGGTGATGGATGCGACCAACAACCTGATTGAGCCGTGGTATCAGGAAGACCCTGACCTTGTGGTGATTGTGGGGCGTCAGCTACTGGCGGACAAGTATTTCCCCATCGTTAACAAGGAGCAGGACAACAGCGAAATGCTGGCCGCTGACGTCATCATCAGCCAGAAACGCATCGGTAACCTGCCGGCGGTACGCGTCCCGTACTTCCCGGCGGATGCGATGCTCATCACGAAGCTGGAAAACCTGTCCATCTACTACATGGATGACAGCCATCGCCGCGTGATTGAGGAGAACCCGAAACTCGACCGCGTGGAGAACTACGAGTCAATGAACATTGATTACGTGGTGGAAGACTACGCCGCCGGTTGTCTGGTGGAAAAAATCAAGGTCGGTGACTTCTCCACACCGGCCAAGGCGACCGCAGAGCCGGGAGCGTAACCGATGACGAGTCCCGCACAGCGCCACATGATGCGGGTCTCGGCAGCGATGACCGCGCAGCGGGAAGCCGCCCCGCTGCGACATGCAACTGTCTATGAGCAGATGCTGGTTAAGCTCGCCGCAGACCAGCGCACACTGAAAGCGATTTATTCAAAAGAGCTGAAGGCCGCGAAAAAACGCGAACTGCTGCCGTTCTGGTTGCCGTGGGTGAACGGCGTGCTGGAGCAGGGCAAAGGTGCACAGGATGACATTCTGATGACGGTCATGCTGTGGCGTCTGGATACCGGCGATATTGCCGGTGCGCTGGAGATTGCCCGTTATGCCCTGAAGTACGGTCTGACCATGCCGGGTAAACACCGCCGCACCCCGCCGTACATGTTCACCGAGGAGGTCGCGCTTGCGGCCATGCGTGCCCACGCTGCCGGTGAGTCTGTGGATACCCGCCTGCTGACGGAGACCCTTGAACTGACTGCCGCTGCTGACATGCCTGATGAAGTGCGCGCAAAGCTGCACAAAATCACCGGTCTGTTTCTGCGTGACGGTGGTGATGCCGCCGGTGCGCTGGCGCACCTGCAACGTGCGACACAGCTCGACTGTCAGGCAGGCGTCAAAAAAGAGATTGAACGACTGGAGCGGGAGCTGAAACCGAAGCCGGAGCCGCAACCCAAAGCGGCCACCCGTGCCACGCGTAAGACCCGGAGCGTGACACCGGCAAAACGTGGACGCCCGAAAAAGAAAGCCAGTTAACAACCGAATGCGCCCCGCGCCAGGGCGGCACGCCGGTCAGTGAGGGTGAATCACCTGACACTACACCGGCGTCCACCGCCCGACTTTTCAGAGGTAGTCATGATGACGCTGATTATTCCGCGAAAGGAGGCTCCTGTATCCGGTGAGGGTACGGTGGTCATCCCGCAACCGGCAGGCGACGAGCCGGTGATTAAAAACACGTTCTTTTTTCCCGATATCGACCCGAAGCGCGTCCGGGAACGTATGCGCCTTGAGCAGACCGTCGCCCCCGCCCGTCTGCGTGAGGCCATCAAGTCAGGCATGGCTGAAACGAATGCGGAGCTGTACGAGTACCGCGAACAGAAAATTGCCGCCGGTTTTACGCGTCTGGCTGACGTCCCGGCAGACGATATCGACGGTGAAAGCATCAAAGTTTTTTACTACGAGCGCGCCGTGTGTGCGATGGCGACCGCGTCGCTTTATGAGCGTTATCGCGGCGTGGATGCCAGTGCGAAAGGCGACAAGAAGGCCGACAGCATTGACAGCACCATTGATGAGCTGTGGCGGGATATGCGCTGGGCGGTGGCGCGCATCCAGGGCAAGCCGCGCTGCATCGTGAGTCAAATCTGATGAAGACCTTTGCGCTACAGGGCGACACGCTCGACGCCATTTGTGTCCGCTATTACGGGCGCACTGAGGGCGTGGTCGAGGCCGTGCTCGCCGCAAATCCGGGACTGGCTGAACTGGGGGCGGTGCTGCCACACGGCACCGCCGTCGAACTGCCCGACGTTCAGACCGCGCCCGTGGCTGAAACTGTCAATCTGTGGGAGTAACGCATGACAGCAGAAGAAAAAAGCGTCCTGTCGCTTTTCATGATTGGGGTGCTGATTGTTGTCGGCAAGGTGCTTGCCGGTGGTGAACCTATCACCCCGCGTCTGTTTATCGGGCGCATGTTGCTCGGTGGTTTTGTCTCGATGGTTGCCGGTGTTGTTCTGGTGCAGTTTCCTGACCTGTCACTGCCTGCGGTGTGCGGCATCGGCTCCATGCTGGGTATCGCCGGTTATCAGGTGATTGAGATTGCCATTCAGCGCCGTTTTAAGGGCAGGGGGAAACCGTAATGCCGGTAATTAACACGCATCAGAATATCGCTGCCTTTCTCGACATGCTGGCGGTGTCCGAAGGGACGGCGAATCATCCGCTGACGAAAAACCGGGGCTATGACGTGATAGTCACCGGACTGGACGGGAAGCCGGAAATTTTCACCGACTACAGTGACCACCCGTTCGCGCATGGCCGACCGGCGAAGGTGTTTAACCGTCGCGGTGAAAAATCCACGGCCTCCGGTCGCTATCAGCAGCTTTACCTGTTCTGGCCGCACTACCGCAAACAGCTTGCCCTGCCGGATTTCAGTCCGTTGTCACAGGACAGGCTCGCCATTCAGTTGATCCGCGAACGCGGTGCACTGGATGACATCCGGGCGGGACGCATTGAGCGCGCCATTTTACGCTGTCGCAATATCTGGGCGTCCCTGCCGGGTGCCGGTTACGGTCAGCGTGAGCATTCACTGGAAAAACTGGTCACCGTCTGGCGTACCGCTGGCGGCGTACCGGCTTAAACGGAGTAAACACCATGAAGAAATTATCCCTTTCACTGATGCTGAACGTGTCGCTGGCGCTGATGCTGGCACTGTCCCTGATTTACCCGCAGAGCGTGGCCGTCAGTTTTGTCGCTGCATGGGCGATTCTGGCGACGGTTATCTGTGTGGTTGCCGGTGGTGTCGGCGTGTATGCCACGGAGTATGTGCTGGAACGCTACGGGCGGGAGCTGCCGCCGGAATCGCTGGCCGTGAAGATCGTCACGTCGCTGTTTTTGCAGCCGGTGCCGTGGCGCAGACGGGCGGCGGCTCTGGTGGTGATGGTGGCGACGTTTATCTCGCTGGTCGCTGCCGGGTGGATTTTTACCGCGCTGATTTATCTCGTGGTATCGGTGTTCTTCCGGCTGATACGTACGGCCTGCCGTCAGCGTTTTGAGGGGCGGGAACTATGTCAAAGCTGATGATTGTGCTGGTCGTGTTGTTATCGCTGGCGGTGACCGGTCTGTTTCTGGTGAAACACAAAAATGCCAGCCTGCGCGCCTCGCTGGACAGGGCGAATAACGTCGCCAGTGAACAGCAGACGACCATCACCATGCTGAAAAATCAGCTTCATGTTGCCATCACCAGGGCAGACAAAAACGAGCTGGCGCAGGTGGCACTGCGTCAGGAACTGGAGAACGCCGCGAAGCGTGAAGCACAGCGCGAGAAAACCATCACGAGGTTACTTAATGAAAACGAAGATTTTCGCCGCTGGTATGGTGCTGACCTGCCTGATGCTGTGCGCCGGTTGCACCAGCGCCCCGCCTGCACCGACGCCAGTGATTGTCGCCAACGCCTGCCCGAAAGTGAGCCTTTGCCCGATGCCGGGCAGTGACCCGGAGACGAACGGCGATTTAAGTGCCGATATCCGGCAGCTTGAGAACGCGCTGGCACGTTGTGCCAGCCAGGTAAAAATGATTAAACACTGTCAGGACGAAAACGATGCTCAAACCCGACAGCCTGCGCAGGGCGCTGACTGATGCCGTCACGGTGCTGAAAACCAGTCCAGAGATGCTGCGGATATTCGTGGATAACGGGAGTATTGCCTCCACGCTGGCGACGTCGCTGTCGTTCGAAAAGCGTTACACGCTCAATGTGATTGTGACCGACTTTACCGGTGATTTTGACCTGCTCATCGTGCCGGTGCTGGCGTGGCTGCGGGAAAATCAGCCCGACATCATGACCACCGACGAAGGTCAGAAAAAAGGTTTCACGTTTTATGCAGACATCAACAATGACAGCAGCTTTGATATCAGCATCAGCCTGATGCTGACCGAGCGAACGCTGGTCAGTGAGGTTGACGGTGCGCTGCATGTGAAGAATATCCCGGAACCTCCGCCGCCGGAGCCAGTCAATCGCCCGATGGAGCTTTATATCAATGGTGAACTGGTGAGCAAGTGGGATGAATGAGTTTAAGCGTTTTGAAGACCGGCTGACCGGACTGATTGAATCGCTGTCACCGTCTGGGCGTCGGCGACTGAGTGCAGAACTGGCGAAACGTCTGCGGCAGAGTCAGCAGCGTCGGGTGATGGCACAGAAAGCCCCGGACGGCACACCCTACGCACCACGCCAGCAGCAGAGCGCCAGAAAAAAGACCGGTCGCGTTAAGCGAAAAATGTTTGCGAAACTTATCACCAGTCGTTTTTTGCATATCCGCGCCAGCCCTGAACAGGCATCAATGGAGTTTTACGGCGGGAAGTCACCGAAAATCGCCAGTGTGCATCAGTTCGGTCTGTCGGAAGAAACCCGGAAAGACGGTAAGAAAATTGATTATCCGGCGCGTCCTCTGCTTGGCTTTACCGGTGAGGATGTGCAGATGATTGAAGAGATTATCCTGGCTCACCTGAATCGTTAGATTTAATCATCTGAGAATATAAGATAGAAATCAATTGATTAGCATAATTTATTTTGAATTTTCATGTTAATAAATAAAAGGCCAGTTATTGGCCTTTTATCATTACTTTCCATTTTTTAATGAATTGATTAACGATGCTATTTGCTCAATGCCATCAAATGTAGATGGTATCTTATCATCGGATAGCATGATGTTTGAAAATACTACGTCTTCGAATTTTGAAAGCGCTTCCGGATTGTTTTTCCTTATCTCTGAGGAATAGTCGCTATAACTCTGAATGAACTGACAAAGGCTCTTTCTGAGTTCTATTTGCATAATCTGAGTTCGTAACGATATATGATTTATCAGTACAACTCTAAAGTAATACATGAAAATCAATGTAACTGATGCAAAAGGTAGTGCTGACATAAAATATGTGGCAGCATTTGTCGTTTCGAGAGTTGGTAATTTATGCATTCCATAGTATATCAGCGGGGAGGGAATGATTATAGCCAAGATGATAAGAATTATTCTTGATAGCATGATTTCACTTTCTTTCTTTTTGCCAAGTGAATTAAAGCCATCAAACAATCCAACAAAATTAAATGCGACCTCATACCCTTTTAATGACTCTTTAATTGACTCTATTTTGGCATGTTGCTCCTTTAAGAAGGAGTCGCACTTTTCGAAAAATTGACGCCCTTCGTTTAAACTATCAATGTATTTTTTATATGTGTCAACATTGCTGGAGCTTAAAACTTCTTTAACCATTGCTAATGGCAGTTCTCTAAGAGAAAAGTCTATCTGTGCTCTGCTCCGCTCATCGAATTCATTATAGTTATACAGAGCAAAATCCTTGATGGTTCTTAGTGGTGAAAAGTGAGACTCTATTTCCGGAGAGAGAATGCTTGGTTCAATGATAAATCTAAAAAAGCAAGTGAATATAAGGTTGATGCTGTTGTTATCTTCCCCCTTTTCTCTTAAGAAACTTTTAAAGGTGTCGCCAATCATAGCAATGTTGTACTGGGATTTTTTGTCCCAATCTTCAGGGTTTTCGGAAATGAAGTTTATTGCTTGAGCAATTATTTTGTTTCTGTTTGATTCAAAGTTTGTGCTGGGAGTCAGCGTGTTCAAAAAGACCAGATAATCTTTGAACAATTCTTTCATTGTTTCTGACGAGAAAAAGTAAGTACTCATAATGGATTTTGTTGTCCCTTGTTGTTCTGTGCACCAGAAATCGTGGTGTGATTTACTTCGAGATTGTACAGAATCATTATTATCGAATGAATGCACAATACAATGAAATTCTTCGCTTTATACGCAATATGATTCGCACTGGCATTATCGTCGAAACCGACCTTAATGCCGGTCGCTGCCGTGTGCAGACTGGCGGCATGTGCACCGACTGGCTTCAGTGGCTGACCCATCGCGCTGGGCGTTCACGCACATGGTGGGCACCTTCCGTGGGGGAACAGGTGCTGATTCTGGCCGTGGGCGGTGAACTCGACACGGCGTTCGTTCTGCCGGGGATTTATTCCGGCGATAACCCTCCGCCGTCTGCGTCGGCGGATGCCCTGCACATACGTTTCCCTGACGGGGCGGTGATTGAATATGAACCCGAAACCAGTGCACTCACGGTAAGCGGAATTAAAACGGCCAGCGTGACGGCTTCTGATTCTGTTACTGCCACGGTGCCGGTGGTCATGGTGAAAGCATCAACCCGCGTCACCCTGGACACCCCGGAGGTGGTCTGCACCAACAGGCTGATTACCGGCACGCTGGAAGTGCAGAAGGGCGGGACGATGCGCGGCAACATTGAACACACCGGCGGTGAACTCTCATCAAACGGTAAGGTACTGCATACCCATAAACACCCCGGCGACAGCGGCGGCACAACCGGGAGTCCTTTATGACAGCGCGTTATCTCGGAATGAATCGCAGTGATGGCCTGACTGTCACTGACCTTGAGCATATCAGCCAGAGTATCGGCGATATCCTGCGCACACCGGTCGGCTCACGGGTGATGCGTCGTGATTACGGCTCGTTGCTGGCATCAATGATTGACCAGCCGCAGACCCCGGCGCTTGAGTTGCAGATTAAGGTCGCCTGTTACATGGCGGTGCTGAAATGGGAACCCCGCGTCACCCTGTCATCCGTCACCACTGAGCGCAGTTTTGACGGGCGAATGACGGTCACGTTAACCGGCCAGCACAACGACACCGGCCAGCCACTTTCATTAACCATCCCTGTGAGTTGAAACCATGCCGATTATCGACCTGAACCAGCTACCCGCACCAGATGTGGTCGAGGAGCTGGACTTTGAAAGCATTCTCGCTGAACGCAAGGCGACACTGATTTCCCTTTACCCGGAAGATCAGCAGGAGGCGGTCGCCCGTACCCTGACACTGGAATCTGAGCCTCTCGTCAAACTGCTGGAAGAAAATGCTTATCGTGAGCTTATCTGGCGTCAGCGTGTGAATGAGGCCGCACGGGCGGTGATGCTGGCCTGTGCCGCCGGTAATGACCTTGATGTGATTGGTGCCAATTACAACACCACGCGCCTGACTATCACCCCGGCAGATGATTCGACCATTCCACCGACACCGGCAGTGATGGAATCTGACACCGATTATCGTCTGCGTATTCAGCAGGCTTTTGAGGGCTTAAGCGTCGCCGGGTCAGTGGGAGCCTATCAGTATCATGGTCGCAGTGCTGACGGGCGTGTCGCGGATATTTCTGTCACCAGTCCGTCTCCTGCCTGTGTCACCATCTCTGTGCTGTCACGTGAAAATAACGGCGTCGCATCCGAAGACCTGCTGGCTGTGGTGCGTAACGCCCTTAATGGCGAGGACGTCAGGCCGGTGGCCGACCGCGTGACCGTGCAGTCTGCCGCCATCGTTGAATACCAGATAAACGCCACGCTTTACCTTTACCCTGGTCCCGAAAGCGAACCCATCCGCGCTGCCGCTGTGAAAAAGCTGGAAGCGTATATCACGGCACAGCACCGGCTGGGGCGCGACATCCGTCTGTCTGCCATTTATGCCGCTTTGCATGTGGAAGGTGTGCAGCGTGTCGAACTGGCTGCACCACTGGCCGACATCGTGCTCAACAGTACGCAGGCGTCTTTCTGTACCGAATACCGCGTCGTGACCGGAGGCTCGGATGAGTGATTCGCGACTGCTGCCGACCGGCTCATCACCGCTTGAGGTCGCCGCCGCAAAAGCCTGTGCGGAAATTGAAAAAACGCCGGTCAGTATTCGTGAGCTGTGGAACCCGGACACCTGTCCGGCAAATCTGCTGCCGTGGCTGGCGTGGGCGTTTTCGGTCGACAGGTGGGATGAAAAGTGGCCGGAAGCGACAAAACGCGCCGTTATCCGCGATGCGTATTTCATCCACTGTCATAAAGGCACAATAGGTGCAATCCGGCGTGTGGTGGAGCCGCTCGGCTATCTCATCAACGTGACGGAGTGGTGGGAAAACAGTGACCCGCCCGGCACCTTCCGGCTTGATATTGGTGTACTGGAAAGCGGCATCACAGAGGCAATGTATCAGGAAATGGAACGGCTGATTGCTGATGCCAAACCTGCAAGCCGCCACCTTATTGGTCTGAACATTACCCGGGACATTCCCGGCTACCTGTTTGCCGGTGGTGTGGCTTATGACGGCGATGTAATTACGGTTTACCCCGGATAAGTGAGGAATAATGAGCACAAAATTCAAAACCGTTATCACCACTGCCGGTGCAGCAAAGCTGGCAGCGGCAACCGCGCCGGGAGGGCGGAAGGTCAACATTACCACGATGGCCGTCGGGGATGGCGGTGGTAAATTGCCTGTCCCGGATGCCGGACAGACCGGGCTTATCCACGAAGTCTGGCGACATGCGCTGAACAAAATCAGCCAGGACAAACGAAACAGTAATTATATTATCGCAGAGCTGGTTATTCCGCCGGAGGTGGGCGGTTTCTGGATGCGTGAGCTTGGCCTGTACGATGATGCGGGAACGTTGATTGCCGTGGCGAACATGGCCGAAAGTTATAAGCCTGCCCTTGCCGAAGGCTCAGGGCGTTCGCAGACCTGCCGCATGGTCATCATCGTCAGCAGTGTGGCCTCAGTGGAGCTGACCATTGACACCACAACGGTGATGGCAACGCAGGATTATGTTGATGACAAAATTGCAGAACATGAACAGTCACGACGTCACCCTGACGCCTCGCTGACCGCAAAAGGTTTTACTCAGTTAAGCAGTGCGACCAACAGCACGTCTGAAACACTGGCTGCAACGCCAAAAGCCGTTAAGACGGTAATGGATGAAACGAACAAGAAAGCGCCATTAAACAGCCCTGCACTGACCGGAACGCCAACGACGCCAACTGCGACAAAGGGGACTAATAATACTCAGATCGCAAACACGGCTTTCGTTATGACCGCGATTGCCGCCCTTGTAGACTCGTCACCTGACGCACTGAATACGCTGAACGAGCTGGCAGCGGCGCTGGGTAACGACCCGAATTTTGCTACCACCATGACTAATGCGCTTGCGGGTAAGCAACCGAAAGATGCTACCCTGACGGCGCTGGCGGGGCTTGCTACTGCGGCAGACAGGTTTCCGTATTTTACGGGGAATGATGTTGCCAGTCTGGCAACTCTGACAAAAGTCGGGCGGGATATTCTTGCGAAATCGACCGTTGCCGCCGTTATCGAATATCTCGGTTTACAGGAAACGGTAAACCGAGCCGGGAACGCCGTGCAAAAAAATGGCGATACCTTGTCCGGTGGACTTACTTTTGAAAACGACTCAATCCTTGCCTGGATTCGAAATACTGACTGGGCGAAGATTGGATTTAAAAATGATGCCGATGGTGACACTGATTCATACATGTGGTTTGAAGCAGGCGACAACGGCAATGAATATTTCAAATGGAGAAGCCGCCAGAGCACCACAACAAAAGACCTGATGAATCTTAAATGGGATGCTTTGTATGTTCTTGTTAAAGCCCTTTTCAGCAGTGAAGTAAAAATATCGACAGTCAATGCACTGAGGATATTTAATTCATCTTTTGGTGCTATTTTTCGTCGTTCTGAAGAATGCCTGCATATCATCCCTACACGAGAGAATGAGGGAGAAAATGGTGATATAGGGCCACTACGCCCCTTTACGCTTAATCTCAGAACTGGTCGGATAAGCATGGGGCATGGTCTTGATGTTACAGGGGATATATTTGCAAAACGTTTTGCAATTAACAGTAGTACCGGCATGTGGATTCATATGCGTGACCAGAATGTTATTTTGGGACGCAATGCGGTATCCACCGATGGTGCGCAGGCATTACTTCGTCAGGACCACGCTGATCGCAAATTTATGATTGGTGGACTGGGGAATAAGCAATTTGGCATCTACATGATTAATAACTCAAGGACAGCCAATGGCACCGATGGTCAGGCGTACATGGACAACAATGGCAACTGGCTTTGTGGCTCGCAAGTTATTCCTGGCAACTATGGCAATTTTGATTCCAGATATGTGAAAGATGTTCGACTTGGTTCACAGCAATATTATGGAGTGAACAACTGGCAAACATGGAATTTCCAGTGCCCGTCAGGTCATGTATTGTCTGGTATTAATGTTCAGGATACAGGGTCCAACTCTGCCGATAATATAGCGGGCGTTTATTACAGACCCGTTCAAAAGTATATAAATGGCACCTGGTATAATGTAGCGAGCGTTTAATATGATGCACTTAAAGAAAATAAAAGCGGGTAACGCTAAAACACTGGAACAGTATGAGTTAACAAAGAAACACGGAGTTATCTGGCTTTACTCTGAGGACGGAAAAAACTGGTATGAGGAAGTGAAGAACTTTCAGCCAGATACAATAAAGATTGTTTACGATGAAAATAATATTATTGTCGCTATCACCAGAGATGCTTCAACGCTTAATCCTGAAGGTTTTAGCGTTGTCGAGGTTCCTGATATTACCGCCAACCGACGTGCTGATGACTCAGGGAAATGGATGTTTAAGGATGGTGCCGTGATTAAGCGGATTTATACGGCAGACGAACAGCAACAACAGGCCGAATCACAAAAGGCCGCGTTACTTTCCGAAGCTGAATCAGTTATCCAGCCGCTGGAACGCGCCGTCAGGCTGAATATGGCGACGGATGAGGAGCGCGCACGACTGGAGTCATGGGAACGCTACAGCGTTCTGGTCAGCCGTGTGGATCCTGCAAATCCTGAATGGCCGGAAATACCGCAATAAGTTGTATGATATCTGGAGTGAGCTAACGTATCTATGGCACAGAGTAAAACTTAATCTGACAGTCTGCTCTGTACCAAAAGCGGAACTTGCTTACATCGTGCTATGTTAGTTTGCTGGGAGCAGGTCATTATCTACGTGATTGCTATTTTATAACTTGGATAAAATGGGGGATGAACATAATATCGAGACAGTGATTGCAGAGTTAGTCATTATAGGCGGGCATCAGTTCATGCCGGATCTCTAATGCAATTATCAGGAAAATATGGGACGTTTTATCAATCAGAGGAAATATGTTACAGTTCAGCTTTGTATCAAATGACGTTGTTATGACTTACGACGGTGACAGCGGAGAACAAATAATTTGGGTTTGGGAGAGTTTAAATAAATTTCAAACAGTATGCATTTCACGCATTTTTAACTTTCAACTCCAGGACTTGAGAAACCCACCGTCAACCGTTCAGGATTTTAATGATTATGAATATTCCTTTAATTTTGGCACGCTTAATAATGAATACATAACAGTTCCGGGACGGATTCTAAGCATTAATCGAGATGTCCTTATACATAAGTCCATCAAGCTTGAAAGGAAAGTATTTGCGTCAGAACGCAACGTCTCCATTTTTGGTCGGCTTTCAAAACTACTCGATCACACTAATCCCATCATCATCGGAGGAGATAAGTCGGAAGCTATACCAAAAAGCGTATTCCAGGAGTTGCAAAGTAAATTCCCCAACACAGGGGAACTGGATCGCTATGCTAATGCAAGGGTTCACGCTATTCTCGCAGGTTATCTTGATGGTATGAAAGATGCTCGCGAACGGTATGAACATTACCTAAACAGAAAAACAGTGATCAGAAAAACCGACAAACTGGATTTAGAAGTTTTAAATAAGCTCGAAATTGAGAAATATACACTCATAAGAGACATTATCCAGGATGCGTTGAATAACAAAACTAACTTGTCTGAAGATGACTGGCAGAGCCTGATGATACCCTTCATCACATTACTTTTTCCAAAATATATCAAGGTCCTCGAGAAGGTTAAAATTTTCGACTATTACTCTAATCCTTCGGCTAAAACAAATCGGTTTATAGACATTGCACTGGTGGATGCAAACGGCAACCTTGATATCATCGAAGTCAAAAAGCCGTTTGATGATAAGATCCTTCGCAAGACGCCCTATCGTGACAACTATATTCCTACATCAGAACTTAGCGGCGGTATTATGCAGGCTGAAAAGTATATTTTTCATTTATCTAAATGGGGTGTTAAGGGTGAAAAAGAGCTTACGAATGCCTACAAGAATTCTCTGCCAGCGGGAATGTGTATTCGTATATCTAACCCAAAAGCCATCATCATTGTCGGGCGCGATCAGATAGCGAACGGTAACATGACCGACGGTCAGTTGCTTGATTTTGAGATAATCAAACGTAAGTACGCCAACATGATAGACATATTGACGTACGACGACCTGTTGCGTCGACTTAATAATACGATTGAAGCATTGAAAGGTTGAATGTCCATGAGGTTCACACCCACAACGGGGAGCAGGTCACTTCCTATTGTTTGATTGACATACCATAACGTCTGCTTTTGGCTCAAAGCAGACTGTCTGATTTGATAGCTTTTGGGCTATGTAAATTGTCAGTTGAAAAATGAGTGAGTACAAATCAGGACGGGCGGGCGAGTTGCCCGCCTTTTCTTTAATCTGTTGTTTCATCCACTGACCAGCCAGGTCAAATAGCGTCTCATGCTCTGCACAACAGAAAATAGTTGCACCCATTAACCACGGAGTTAAACGGATGAGCGACTATCATCATGGCGTGCAGGTGCTGGAGATTAACGACGGCACCCGCGTCATTTCCACCGTATCCACGGCCATTGTCGGCATGGTCTGCACGGCCAGCGATGCGGATGCGGAAATCTTCCCCCTCAATAAACCGGTACTGATTACCAATGTGCAGAGCGCAATTGCAAAGGCTGGTAAAAAAGGCACGCTGGCGGCATCGTTGCAGGCCATCGCCGACCAGTCAAAACCGGTCACCGTTGTCGTACGTGTGGAAGACGGCACCGGCGACGACGAGGAAACGAAACTCGCGCAGACCGTTTCCAATATCATCGGCACCACCGACGAAAACGGTCAGTACACCGGACTGAAAGCCCTGCTGGCGGCGGAGTCGGTAACCGGTGTTAAACCGCGTATTCTCGGCGTGCCGGGACTGGATACCAAAGAGGTGGCTGTTGCACTGGCATCAGTCTGTCAGAAGCTGCGCGCTTTCGGGTATATCAGCGCATGGGGCTGTAAAACCATTTCCGAGGTGAAAGCCTACCGTCAGAATTTCAGCCAGCGTGAGCTGATGGTCATCTGGCCGGATTTCCTCGCATGGGATACGGTCACCAGTACCACCGCCACCGCGTATGCCACCGCCCGTGCGCTGGGGCTGCGCGCTAAAATCGACCAGGAGCAGGGCTGGCATAAAACGCTGTCCAATGTCGGGGTGAACGGTGTTACCGGCATCAGCGCCTCTGTATTCTGGGATTTGCAGGAGTCCGGTACTGATGCTGACCTGCTTAACGAGTCAGGCGTCACAACGCTGATTCGCCGTGACGGTTTCCGCTTCTGGGGTAACCGTACCTGCTCTGATGACCCGCTGTTCCTCTTTGAAAACTACACCCGCACCGCGCAGGTGATGGCCGACACGATGGCTGAGGCGCACATGTGGGCGGTGGACAAGCCCATCACCGCAACGCTGATTCGCGACATCGTTGACGGCATCAATGCCAAATTCCGTGAGCTGAAAACAAACGGCTATATCGTGGATGCGACCTGCTGGTTCAGCGAAGAATCCAACGATGCGGAAACCCTCAAGGCCGGAAAACTGTATATCGACTACGACTATACACCGGTGCCTCCTCTTGAAAACCTGACCCTGCGCCAGCGTATTACCGATAAATACCTGGCAAATCTGGTCACCTCGGTTAACAGCAATTAAGGAGCCTGACCGATGGCAATGCCGCGCAAACTCAAGTTAATGAACGTCTTTCTGAACGGCTACAGCTATCAGGGCGTCGCGAAGTCCGTCACGCTACCAAAACTGACCCGTAAGCTCGAAAACTATCGCGGTGCGGGGATGAACGGCAGCGCACCGGTAGACCTCGGCCTTGATGACGATGCGCTGTCAATGGAGTGGTCGCTCGGGGGCTTCCCGGATTCGGTTATCTGGGAGCTTTACGCCGCAACCGGTGTGGATGCCGTGCCGATTCGTTTTGCCGGCTCTTACCAGCGCGACGATACCGGCGAAACGGTGGCCGTCGAGGTGGTCATGCGTGGCCGTCAGAAAGAAATCGACACCGGCGAGGGGAAACAGGGAGAAGATACCGAGTCGAAAATCTCCGTGGTCTGCACCTATTTCCGGCTGACGATGGACGGTAAGGAGCTGGTCGAAATTGACACCATCAACATGATTGAGAAGGTGAACGGCGTCGACCGGCTGGAGCAACACCGCCGCAATATCGGCCTGTGATTTTCATCCGGTCAGCCAGGCTGACCGGTTAACCCCGATTCAGAAGTGAGAAAACCATGAACAAAGAAAATGTCATTACCCTGGACAATCCGGTCAAACGTGGTGAGCAGGTTATCGAACAGGTCACGCTGATGAAACCCAATGCCGGGACGCTGCGCGGTGTCAGTCTGGCAGCGGTCGCGAACTCTGAAGTCGATGCACTGATTAAGGTGCTGCCGCGCATGACGGCACCGATGCTGACCGAGCAGGAAGTCGCCGCGCTGGAACTGCCTGACCTTGTGGCGCTGGCCGGTAAGGTGGTCGGTTTTTTGTCGCCGAACTCGGTGCAGTGACGTTTCCAAAAAATCTGTCGGTCGATGACCTGATGGCGGATGTGGCAGTGATATTTCACTGGCCGCCATCAGAACTGTATCCCATGAGCCTGACCGAACTCATCACATGGCGCGAAAAGGCGCTCCGGCGAAGCGGAAACACGAATGAGTAACAATGTAAAATTACAGGTATTGCTCAGGGCTGTTGACCAGGCATCCCGCCCGTTTAAATCCATCCGCACAGCGAGCAAATCGCTGTCGGGGGATATCCGGGAAACACAAAAATCACTGCGCGAGCTGAACGGTCAGGCATCCCGTATTGAGGGATTCCGCAAGACCAGTGCACAGCTCGCCGTGACTGGTCATGCACTTGAAAAGGCTCGGCAGGAGGCCGAAGCCCTTGCCACACAGTTTAAAAATACCGAACGTCCGACCCGTGCTCAGGCGAAAGTGCTGGAATCCGCAAAGCGTGCGGCGGAGGACTTACAGGCGAAATATAACCGCCTGACGGATTCCGTTAAACGCCAGCAGCGGGAACTGGCCGCTGTGGGAATTAATACCCGCAATCTTGCACATGATGAGCAGGGACTGAAAAACCGTATCAGTGAAACCACCGCACAGCTTAACCGTCAGCGTGACGCACTGGCGCGTGTCAGTGCACAACAGGCAAAACTTAACGCAGTAAAACAGCGTTATCAGGCCGGAAAGGAACTGGCCGGAAATATGGCCTCAGTGGGCGCTGCCGGTGTGGGGATTGCGGCGGCGGGAACGATGGCCGGAGTTAAGTTGCTGATGCCCGGTTATGAGTTTGCGCAGAAAAACTCAGAATTGCAGGCTGTGCTCGGTGTGGCAAAAGACTCCGCTGAAATGGCTGCACTACGCAAGCAGGCGCGCCAGCTCGGCGACAATACCGCCGCCTCGGCGGATGATGCGGCCGGTGCACAGATAATCATCGCGAAAGCGGGTGGGGATGTTGATGCCATTCAGGCGGCAACGCCGGTCACGCTGAATATGGCGCTGGCGAACCGCCGCACGATGGAAGAAAACGCCGCCCTGCTGATGGGGATGAAATCCGCCTTTCAGCTTTCAAACGATAAGGTCGCTCATATCGGGGATGTTCTCTCCATGACGATGAACAAAACTGCCGCCGATTTTGACGGCATGAGCGATGCGCTGACCTATGCCGCACCTGTGGCAAAAAATGCCGGTGTCAGCATTGAAGAAACCGCCGCAATGGTCGGGGCGCTGCATGATGCAAAAATCACAGGCTCAATGGCGGGGACGGGAAGCCGTGCCGTGTTAAGCCGCCTGCAGGCACCGACGGGAAAAGCGTGGGATGCACTGAAAGAGCTTGGTGTGAAAACCTCAGACAGCAAGGGAAACACCCGACCAGTATTTACCATTCTGAAAGAAATGCAGGCCAGTTTTGAGAAAAACCGGCTCGGTACTGCCCAGCAGGCCGAATACATGAAAACCATTTTCGGGGAGGAGGCCAGCTCAGCCGCCGCTGTGCTGATGACTGCCGCCTCAACCGGAAAGCTGGACAAACTGACCGCTGCGTTTAAAGCCTCAGACGGAAAGACCGCAGAACTGGTAAATATCATGCAGGACAACCTCGGCGGTGACTTTAAGGAGTTTCAGTCCGCTTATGAGGCGGTGGGGACTGACCTGTTTGACCAGCAGGAAGGCGCACTGCGTAAGCTCACTCAGACGGCCACAAAGTATGTGTTAAAACTCGACGGCTGGATCCAGAAAAACAAATCACTGGCGTCAACCATCGGCCTCATTGTCGGTGGCGCGCTGGCGCTTACTGGCATCATCGGTGCCATTGGTCTTGTAGCCTGGCCGGTTATCACCGGCATCAATGCCATTATCGCGGCAGCAGGCGCAATGGGGGCAATCTTCACGACAGTTGGCAGTGCTGTTATGACCGCCATCGGGGCTATTAGCTGGCCGGTTGTGGTCGTGGTGGCCGCAATTGTCGCCGGGGCGTTGCTTATCCGTAAATACTGGGAGCCTGTCAGCGCATTCTTTGGCGGTGTGGTTGAAGGGCTGAAAGTGGCATTTGCGCCGGTGGGGGAACTGTTCACGCCACTTAAGCCGGTGTTTGACTGGCTGGGTGAAAAGTTACAGGCCGCGTGGCAGTGGTTTAAAAACCTGATTGCCCCGGTCAAAGCCACTCAGGATACCCTGAACCGTTGCCGTGACACGGGGGTCATGTTCGGGCAGGCACTGGCTGACGCGCTGATGCTGCCGCTTAATGCGTTCAACAAACTGCGCAGCGGTATTGACTGGGTACTGGAAAAACTCGGTGTTATCAACAAAGAGTCAGACACACTTGACCAGACCGCCGCCAGAACTCAAGCCGCCACGTATGGCAGCGGTGGTTATATTCCGGCGACCAGCTCTTATGCAGGCTATCAGGCTTATCAGCCGGTCACGGCACCGGCTGGCCGCTCTTATGTGGACCAGAGTAAAAACGAATATCACATCAGCCTGACGGGTGGTACTGCACCGGGGACACAGCTTGACCGCCAGTTACAGGATGCGCTCGAAAAATACGAGCGGGATAAACGTGCGCGCGCCCGTGCCAGCATGATGCATGACGGTTAAGGAGGTGACGAAAAATGATGCTCGCGTTAGGTATGTTTGTTTTTATGCGCCAGACGCTGCCACACCAGACCATGCAGCGTGAATCAGATTATCGCTGGCCGTCAAATTCCCGTATCGGTAAACGGGATGCCTTTCAGTTTCTCGGTGTGGGCGAGGAAAACATCACGCTTGCCGGTGTGCTTTATCCCGAACTGACCGGCGGCAAGCTGACGATGACCACGCTCAGACTGATGGCAGAGGAAGGCCGGGCGTGGCCGTTGCTGGATGGCACCGGCATGATTTACGGTATGTATGTCATCAGCAAGGTGAGTGAAACAGGGAGTATTTTCTTTGCAGACGGCACACCCCGGAAAATTGATTTTACGCTGTCGCTCACCCGCGTTGATGAATCACTGGCCGCGCTTTATGGCGATATCGGTAAACAGGCGGAGTCGCTCATCGGTAAGGCCGGCAGTCTGGCGACCAGATTCACAGGTATGATGGGGGCGGGATAATGCTGGATGCGCTGACATTTGATGCAGGCAGTACGCTGACGCCGGATTACATGCTGATGCTCGACAGCAGGGATATTACCGGCAATATCAGCGACCGTCTGATGAGCATGACTCTGACGGATAACCGGGGCTTTGAAGCTGACCAGCTTGATATTGAACTGAACGATGCCGACGGGCAGGTCGGGCTGCCGGTTCGTGGCGCTGTCCTGACGGTGTATATCGGCTGGAAAGGTTTTGCCCTGGTATGCAAAGGGAAATTCACCGTTGATGAGGTTGAACACCGGGGCGCGCCGGATGTGGTCACCATCCGCGCCCGGAGTGCAGATTTCCGCGGGACGCTCAATTCCCGCCGGGAAGGCTCCTGGCATGACACCACGCTCGGTGCGATTGTTGAGGCGATAGCCTCCCGTAACAGGCTGGAAGCCAGTGTCGCTCCGTCACTGGCCGGAATTAAAATCCCGCACATCGACCAGTCGCAGGAGTCTGATGCGAAATTCCTGACCCGTCTTGCAGAACGCAACGGCGGTGAGGTGTCGGTAAAAATGGGAAAACTGCTGTTTCTCAAAGCGGGGCAGGGGGTGACGGCCAGCGGTAAAAAAATCCCGCAGATTACCATCACCCGCAGCGACGGCGACCGCCATCATTTTGCGATTGCTGACCGTGGAGCCTATACCGGCGTAACGGCAAAGTGGTTACACACCAAAGACCCGAAGCCACAAAAGCAGAAGGTAAAACTGAAACGAAAAAAGAAAGAGAAACACCTGCGCGCACTGGAGCACCCCAAAGCGAAACCAGTCACGCAGAAGAAAGCGCCAAAAGTACCGGAAGCGCGCGAAGGTGAATACATGGCCGGTGAGGCTGACAACGTTTTTGCCCTGACCACGGTATATGCCACGAAAGCACAGGCCATGCGCGCCGCTCAGGCGAAGTGGGATAAACTGCAACGGGGTGTAGCGGAGTTCTCCATCAGTCTGGCTACTGGTCGGGCAGATATTTACACGGAAACGCCGGTCAAAGTGTCAGGCTTTAAGCGCGTCATAGACGAGCAGGACTGGACAATCACTAAGGTGACACATTTTCTGAATAATAGCGGCTTCACGACGTCCCTGGAGCTTGAGGTCAGGCTTTCTGATGTGGAGTACGAAACCGAAGATGATGAGTGATGTGTTTTATTTTATCTGTTTGTTTTATAAGGATAAATTAACTAAAATGGCAACATCAACAAAACCGGAAGAGGTGCTCGCGATGTTTCATTGTCCTTTATGCCAGCATGCCGCACATGCGCGTACAAGCCGCTATATCACTGACACGACAAAAGAGCGTTATCACCAGTGTCAGAACGTGAATTGCAGCGCCACGTTCATCACTTATGAGTCGGTACAGCGATACATCGTGAAGCCGGGAGAAGTCCACGCCGTAAGACCGCACCCGTTGCCGTCAGGGCAGCAAATTATGTGGATGTAATTACAATCAGGAAGCCCCTCAGTCGAGGGGCTTTTTTTGTCGATGTGGTCAATATGTGGACGTGACCAGAAATAAATCCTTTTATTTCATGTGATTAGATATCAAAAAATGTCACCAATAACTGACATTGCGGTGTTTCTCCAGATGTGGCCCATCTGAGGCCGTGTTGGTGCGCAGCTCGAAGGCTACGTCGAGTCTGTTTTGGCAGTCACCTTAAAGTATAGATAGCTGACAAAAAAG
>SKEM01000332.1_pt1 | contig 34246 bp, 51 predicted proteins | sample 4826731 | NCBI WGS metagenome assembly SKEM01 (sample SAMN11008809, study PRJNA524170) | human gut metagenome | biome: Human fecal sample; material: Feces; isolation source: fecal sample from pouch patient p37 | host: Homo sapiens | place: Israel: Tel-Aviv | collected 2015-07-27 | reverse complement strand
TCCTTACAAAGCTCTCCGTCGCATTTAAAAATCGCTTTGTGTTATCTCTATCATTTACTACAACTTCACATCCTAAGAAGCTATTTATAAAATAATTAGCACCATATTCATCCTCCCCTTGTCTTTTACCTTGTCTATCTAGTACATACAAATTGAATGAATCTGATTCTCTTACTGGCTTTATAAAAGCTGATTTCTGTATTTTATGTCCACTTCTAGGTAATCCAGCTAATTGACTTACTAGCTTTACACCTATCTCACCATCTATAAACTCAACCTCATGAGTAAAGTTGTTTACATAATCCATTTTTAATATTGCAATCATAGGACCTTGGTCTGTAATTATAGCTGTTACTATCAAATCACAGGATGGAATATTAACATTTCCCTTCATTATGGAGAATAATTGTCTTGCTAGCTCCTTTGATATATTTATAAAATCGCTATCAGTTCCATTTAGATAGTTTTGAACTACTTCTTTTACAACATTTCTTTCATAACTAAACTTTGCATACTTAAGTTCTTCATCATTTAAACATTTCTCTATATGCTTATATAAAAACTTATAGGTATCTTCTTCTAACTCTAATTTATAATTGTTTAATATCGGCTCTACAGCGTTATTATCCAAAATGTGAATCATTGCCTCATTTATGTTTATATCATTAACATACTCCATGGTTATTACCTTCCTTCTATATCAGTTGATTATCATATGAGAATAGGAACATATAAGTATTGCTGGATTTGCTCCTATTCATATATATTTTTATTATTTTATAAGCCTTATTGGTAGGATCATATCAGTCTTATTTTCACTTTCAATTACAATAGGGCTAACTGGTGTTGACATATAAAGCGTACAATTAGAATCATGGTACTTTAGTGCATCTAATAAATATTGTGCATTAATTGCGAACTCTATTTCTTCTCCCTCTAATTCTGCACTTATATATCTTTCAAATTTTATACTTCCTTCATTGGCTTTAGAAGATTTTATATAACTTCTTTTATTGTTGATATTAAAAATTACTACACTTCCATACCCACGATATAACTTAATATATTGAGATAATACAAACTTAATATCATCCGAATTTAATGTTATTTTTATATTCTTCTTAACATCATTAATCAATGCTCTCCAGTTTACATACTTCAATTCGCTCTTCTTATAAACTATTGTTATTCTTCCAAAGCAAATTTTCACAAATTCATTGTTCTCTTGAATAGTTGCTATGCTTGTACCTTTTATTTTCTTTAGAATATTAACAACTTCTTCTGGTATTAAAATTCTGTTCTCTGTAATAATCTCATTAATACTTCTTATACTCATTCTGTATCCATCCAGAGCAACAAAATTATTTTCATCTATACATATTGAACTAAGCTGTGGTCTAATATCGCTTTTTTCTAATGCATATTTACATTCCATTAAAAAGTCAAAGTTTGGTATGCACTTACATTCTTTAGGATTATTAAACACTATTAATTCCTCGCATTCTTCCTCATTTGATTCACTAAATGATATTTTTTGATTTTGAGTAGATATATAATCATCATTAAGTAAACAAGGCTCTTTCTTAGGTAGTAATTTAATCGCTTCTCTAGGTATTAGGATCTTTCCTTCTTCTTCATTTCCAAATGTATTTTCAGTTAAAATCACTTGATAAAAAGTATCTTTTAATTCTTTGGTAGCCGATAGTTTAATTCCATCTTTTTGTACATTGACCTGGTACTTATCCACATTTAAAAGCTTGTTTAAATAAATTAATGATTCACTATTAACAATTGCTTTCATCTCTTATTCCTCCTCATTCATTCCATATACTAACTGTTCCTCTAAATTTTCATAGGTTAATCCTCCATAACCATTTTCGTAATCTCTACCTTCAAAGTTACAGAAACCTGATGTTTTAGTGTTATTAGATGAACTTCTAGTCCAATCTTCCTTAATAGCTGCTATTAAGGCTCCAATTCTATTATTGAAATTACCATTAGAAATTATATTTAGCTTATCTAATACAACAGCAACAACATCTTTATTTTTATGATATTTTCTTACAGTCTTTAAAATAGTTTTTGCTTCTGCATCTTTACACTTAACTATTTTTACTATCTGTTGTTGTATCTCTGTCTCTATCTCTGTCTCTATCTCTGTCTCTCGTGAACATTTGTCGGACATTTGTCCTTTTTCTTTATCTGAAACGGCTATTTTACTTGGTTTTTTATTTAATTTTGGACATTTGTCCGGACTTTTGTCCTCTTTTTTACCTTCAATCAATAATTCAACTTCATTAGACTTTTGTTCTTTTAAAAGCTTCTTTTCTTCTTCTATCCTAGCTCTCTGTTCTCGTTTTCTATCTGCTTCTGTAGAAGATTTTCCAATAAAATTTTGAATATCTAGAAGATATATTGCTCCATTATCTAAAATTTCTACCAGCTTAAATTCCTCAAAAACTTTTATTGCATTTCTAATAATATCTACATTGTGTCCAAGTACCTTTGAAAGCGTTTCTACACTATAAGGTATTAGATTCGTAACCATTAGTTTTCCATCTCTTTTTAAAGACTTTAAATACATCTTTAGAAGTATGTTTGAATATTCAAATCCATTAGGTAATGATTCAATTATCTTAATCTCTTCTCTTTCGAAGAAATTTTCTTTCAATTTAAGATAATAGTATTTTTTGTTATCTGCCATTTAAAGCTCCTCCTATTTCAAATTAAGAAGCATTGTCTGATTCTTTTATTAGTGTTAAAATATTATTGTGTTTTATTTATGGTTGTTTCCCTTGCTTTGGTCGGTAGGGTTACAACCTATTTTTTTTAACTCTTCTCTAAGTAACACTTTCCAGTCACCTCCTTCCAATGCTTCTCTTTCTTGTACTTTTGGAATTACCTCATCCAATATGTCGTAAATAATCCCCATCTACTTCCTCCTTTTTTACTCCATCTAATAGCATTGCTGTTAAATAGTAATAACATTTTAGTTTTTTCACACATTAAAGCCACACTCCTCTAGCTCTGTCGTAAGGCCTTAACGCTCCTGTATGTTTGTTATAAAATACATACTCTTCTGGTGTTGCTCTTTCTATTAAGAAGTCATTAGGATTTAATCTTTCTTTCTCTAAAAACTTCTTTTGATCTCTTGTTAATTTCTTAAGCTTCTTCAATTTGCTATCCCTCCTAAACATTTAAAGCAAATAGTAGACTTAACATACTACCTACTGTTAAAAATCCAAATCTAAGCTTGTCTATTCTTCTTGTACTATCTTTATAAGAGAAAACTCCAACTAGAAAGACAATAATTAAAAAGATTACTGTTAAACCTCTTGAAATTAGGTATCCTGTTTCTGTCATATCTAACCCTACCTTTGCTTTTTATTAAATCTATCTACAAACTCTTTTAAACATTTACTACAAAGGCTTACACCATCTACACTTATTAATCCTTTAACCTCTCCACAGCATTCACAACCAGGAGTATACTTTCTAAGTATTATGTCATTGCCTTCTGTATAAATTTCTAAAGAATCTTTCTCTTTTAGATTTAATGTCCTTCTTAATTCCATAGGGATTACTACTCTCCCTAACTCGTCAATTTTTCTTACAATTCCTGTTGATTTCATTTTTTATTCCTCCTTGAATTTTGTTTTTTCTCCTAACATATGGTAAAATTATGTTGAAAGGGGGTGAAATTTATGTCTAAAACTAATAAAGAATTGGTAGTTGAGCTTACTACTGCATTTATAAGTTCATGGAATTCTAAAGATAGAACTGCTCCAATCCAAATTGATGGTGCTAAAGATATATTCAATACATTTAAATCTTTAGTTGAATCTATGGATGATAAGGAAACAAAATAGAATATAGTTCTATCATATTTTTAAACTCCGTATCACTTAATTCATTACGTGAAGCAAGTGCTTTAAATTGGATTAATAAAAGTTGATTTGCTTCTTGTAATGTTAACTGCTCTTGAACTGGTACTTCTGGAGCAGTTCTTTTCACTGTTGCATCTGAATAAAATATTTCTTTTGCTATATCTACACTCTCATCTATTTCTTTGATTGACATTTCATGCTCTATAGCATAATCCATAATTAAGTTTACTAATCCTCCAATACGCTCTTCTTTTTTCTTTAAATCTTTTTTGTAATTACACATTCTAATTTCCTCCTTATAATTTGATTTACTATATTTCACCATTTATAATTTAATTATCAGCTCTGCCAAGCTGAAATATTATAAAAGGTGGTGATTTTATGGCTGATTTAATAAAGCCTGGTACTGACAATAAACCTGCTGGCACATATATTGAAGTAGGTCCAAAAGGTGGTAAAGTTAATAACCCAAGAGTTATTGAAATTGATAAAGGTGATAGACTTCCACCAACTCAAAAACCAGGTAATAAGTGGACTAAAAAGTAATTAAATTTTTAGTTTCCTCTTTGATATGCAGAAGCTGAAACCTAAAATATCAATTTGTATCCATGCTTCTGCATATCTTTTACCGTTCTCTGTGTACTTTGTGATGTAATGTTTAATCATTTTGATTTCCTCCTTATTTTTATAAACATTCTTACTAACAACCTATTAACAGCTTATCCACATTTTTGTTAATAATTATTCTGTTAAGTTAAACATCTAATTTGCTTTGATTATTAATTAAGTCTATTTCTTCTTGTAAATGAAATGGTGCTTTGTATGATTCAGCCAATTCTATAGCCTTACTTAAATATTTTCTTTTAATAGCTTTATACTTCTTTACATTAAATTGATCCTTAACATATCTCCACACACTTTGAAATACTCTAGCTCTTAATTTTTTATCTTCATATGCCGGACTATTCTTGCCACCTAATGCCTTTGTTCCAGTTCTTCTTACTACTTCTTGTAATTCTTCAGGTTCTTCTCCTATTAAAGGTAAGTCCTTTTTAAAATCTTCAAAATCATTTCTTACATCTTGTGCTTCTTCTTTTGCTTCTAATGCGGTTTGCTTTACTTCTTTCATTTCATGCAAAGATTGAATAAGAACATCTTCTATACATGTTGGTTTAGCTTGTCCTCTCATATTAAAATATCCATCAACCAACTTCTCGTATTGTTCCCATGCAACATCATCTTCTAAAATCTTAAGAAGTTTTGCGTATCCTCTTTCTGATAGCAAGTAGATATTCTTACTTATGCTTATATCTCTATTGCTAAATCCTAAGTCTTGCAACGGTAATTCAAAATGACCGTTCTTTAAATCAACTATATCAATGCCTTTTTTAAATCTTGAAATATTATTATTAATGTTTTGATTTATTACTTTTAATTCTCTTCCATGAATATTAGCAATTTCTTTAACTAACATTGCTTTTTTACCTTCACCAAATCCTCCTTCTATATCGTGGAACTTCATTCCATCTATTTCTTTTAATCCATTAATTTTTACTATTTGTTTATTCATTGCTTGCCCTCCTTAAATTTAATTTCCTTCCCAATTCCTCACCTTAGCCCCTACTGGTGTGTGGTTTATTTGTAGAGCTCGTCCAATATTTTATTATGTTTAGTTCTTCTCATTAAGGCGATTTAGCCTATTTATCACATGTTATAATTCAGCTTTTTCTAATTTTCCCACCTTATCTATAAATACTTCTAGTTCTTCATGAGTTAACTTTTCAGCAACTATATCTGCCATTGTTTTGGCAAATCTTTCTTCTAACAATGTCGTATCCGTTGGTAATATCAAAGTTACTGTATACATAAAATCCTCCGATAAAAAACTATGATATTTTATGATTCGTATTTTATTTTTGTTACCTTTTTCTTAATCTTTAACACTATTCTTTTCATCACTACTCTCCTCCATTAAATTTTCAATTTTTATATCTAGATAAGAAGCAATTTTATAAACGCTTGTTATCGAAGGATTTTTCTTTTTCCCTGACAAAATATCATGACATGTAGCATATCCTAATCTACATTCATCTGCTAGCTTTGTTATTGGAATATTCCTCTTCTTGAATTCTTCGTATAAAAGTTTATTGTTCATATTTTTTCACCTCACTATCGTTAAGCTGATTACAATACTGATTATATGTCGCTTTAACGATAATGTAAAATTCACTATCCCTTTTATCGGCTCAATAATTTAAAATATTATCGCTTTTCTATCGCTTTCTTGCTATTTCTACTTTTTTCTATCGTATATACGATAATAAAAGGAGTTTATTTACTTTTTTGCGAAACTTTTATATTGCTTTTTATCGCGAAGATGATAAAATGTAATTGTAATAATTTTTAGGAGGATTCTTATGGAAATTTCGATATTAGGAAAAAATATAAAAGAATATAGAAACAATAGAGGCTGGAGTTTAAAAAAATTAACTGAGATAGCCGAGGTTGGATATGCTACTATCTATGACTTAGAGAATGGTAAAAAGCAAAACATAAACTCTACAACTTTAGAAAAAGTTGCGAATGCTTTAGAGGTTTCTACCAACGAACTACTTGGAATTGATATAGTAGAACACACCGTAGATGATATCTTAGATACTGTTGAAGCCATATTTGAATCTGATGAGTTAAAGATAGATGATATTAAATTGACTTCTAAAGAAAAGGAAATTCTTAAATCTATATATATAAACGGAATAGATATAATTAGATTAATGAGGTCAAACTCATGAAAAGAGTAGCTGTTTATAGCCGAAAATCAAAGTTTACTGGAAAAGGTGATTCTATCGAGAACCAAATAGAAATGTGTAAAGAATACATTACAAATAATATAAGTAAAGATGTTGAATTTACTATTTATGAGGATGAAGGCTTTTCTGGTGGTAATCTTGATAGACCGAAATTTAAAAAATTAATAGCTGCTATTAAAAATAAAAAGTTTGATATTTTGGTTTGCTATAGATTGGATAGAATCTCAAGGAATGTTGCCGACTTCTCCAGCACATTAGAAGTATTGCAATCAAATAATTGCTCTTTTGTAAGTATAAAAGAGCAATTTGATACATCTAGTCCAATGGGAAGAGCTATGATTTATATTGCTTCTGTATTTGCCCAACTTGAAAGAGAAACAATTGCAGAAAGAGTTAAAGACAATATGATAGAAATCGCAAAGAATGGTAAATGGACTGGTGGTAAAATACCAGTCGGTTTTAATTCTGAAAAAATAGAGTATGTTGATGAAAACGGACTTACACGTGTAGCTCCTAATTTAGTTATTAATAACAAAGAGATGGAGCTTGTAAAATTCCTATATGAAAAGTATCTTGAATTGGGTAGTCTTCATAAATTAGAGGTCTATATTCACGAAAATAACATTAGATCTAGAAATGATATTTTATATGAAAAGTCTTCACTGAAAACAATACTTCAAAACCCAATATACGTTAAAGCTAATAATGCTGTTATTAATTATTTAAAAAACTCTAAATGGAATGTTTATGGTGATCCAGATAATATTCATTCACTTTTAACTTACAATAAGACTGAGCAAATCAAAAAAGATGGTAAGTACACAAAATCTAAAAAAGACTTATCAGAACGCTTTGCAGCAGTAAGTTCTATAAAAGGATATATTGAGCCAGATCTATGGCTTGCGGTTCAAAGACAGTTTGAAAAAAATAAAAACACTTTTCCACGACTAGGTAAAACTCACAATGCTTTATTGGTTGGTAAACTACGCTGTGGCAAATGTAAAGAATACATGCTGGTTTCTCATGGGAGGATATCCAAAGTTACTGGCCAAAAATTATTTTATTATACTTGTTCATTAAAAAGAAAATCGCATAAAAAACTATGCAATAATGGAAATGCTAAGGCAGGAGATATAGAAAATTTAGTTTTACTTTCCTTAAAGCAACTAAGTTTAAATAAAAAAAAGTTTATCTTAAATTTAAGAAATAGGTATAAATCTAATGCTAGTGATGAAAATATGGATTTAGAAAAACTATCATTACTTAAATCGCTTAAAGAAAAAAAATCTCAAATAAATAATTTGGTAACTAAATTGTCTTTATGTGATAGTATTGATGATATTTTACTCCATAGGATAAAGCTACTTAAAGATGAATGTATAGCAATAGAGAAAAATATTAACAATTTAGAATCAAAAGCTTTAAATTTAAAAAACAGCTTATTAAATCTTGACTTAATAGATGAATTATTAGATAAATGCGCTATTATAGATACCCTTGATAGATCTCAACAAAAACTTATTATTGATAATTTGATAGATACTATTTACTGGTACAGTGACAATACTGGCAAAGGGAATATAGAAATTAAATTTGTAGGAATCGAAGATGAACAAAAAGAATTTAAGTTTACAAGTGAAGAAATGAAACAACTAATGTTGCATTTCTATTCTGATAGCACATGCTATGAGAATAAAAAAGCAACATTTTCCGAAGTATTTAAACCTATAGAAAACTCTCAATCTAATATATATATCATGTTACCAGAAAGTAATAATAAAGAGAAAATCTATAAGCTTAGAATGATTAATGGACTTACTCAAAAGCAATTTGCACTTAGAACCGGAATCGGTTATTCTTCTTTATGCAAGTACGAAATTGGATACGCTATATCTAAAAAAAATATAAGCAAGATATGTTCATATTTTAATATATCTGAAAATTACTTTGATTAAAAATGCCTAGGGAGTATTCCCTGGACATCTTTTTATTATTCTCAATATAACTCTTTTCTTATTCTTTTTTTCTTTAGCTTTTGATCCACCCATAATATCGTTATCCCTTCCCCAATATTTTTTAATACACGAATAATTTACTTAAATTATACCAAACATACATTCGTGTTTCAAATCGTTTTTTTATTTTTAAATTAGATATTTTATAGCTACAAAACTCTCTTTGCCTTAATTTTATCATGAAAAAGTGTTCCTACCAGGAACATTTCGACACGCCAATTGTTTGGTATATTTTTCTACTGTTTTTCTTGTTGAATTTTGTATATAATTTAGTTTTGGAGGTATATTTTGTTGAAATATAGTAGAAAAAAGTTGGGTATATCCCAAATGGAATTGGCTAAAAAGTTGAATATAAGTAGAAGCTACTTAGCAAAGTTAGAAAGTAGAAACAATAAATACCACAAAAATGTCACAGTAGGACTAATAATAAAAATGTCCAATATTTTAGAAGTGGATTCAGTTAAACTATTTAAGTATTTTTCTAAATCCATATTGTACTAAAATATATTATATGTCAGTATAAATCATTATTTTTCACTAATTTTATATTTCATTAAAAATCATTATACTTCGTTATATATTTTCAATATAATATTACTTTTATATTTTTTGAGGTATATTATATCTACTCTTATTCAAGTAATAGAGCCAATTATATGTTTTTTATTTATGAGATTCTGCCTTGTAATCATATATATACTAATACAGGGCATTAAGTAGTAGGTATTCGCCTACTACTTAACTTACTAATCTCTTATATTCATTCTTAAGATTCTCTTGAGAAATTTGTGCATACCTTTGTGTTGTTTCTGGAGATTCATGTCCAAGAAATTTCTGAACTCCTTGCAAGCTCATTCCGCTATTTAAAAGGTGTGTTGCTTGTGTTCTTCTGAATTTGTGAGCGTGTACTTTTTCTTCTACTCCACTTCTTTCTTTTATTACTTTAAGTGTTCTTTGAATAGATCTTGGGCCAAGGTTTGCATATGGCTTTTTGCTTGCTACAAATAAATATGGACTTTCTATACCTCTAGTTTCTAGATACTTTAACATACATATCTTTGCTCTAGTGCTAAAGTAAACTATCCTTTCCTTACTCCCTTTACCATATACTTTTATTGACTTTTCTGACCAGTTTATTTTGTCTAACCTTATTGTTGATACTTCGGATATTCTACACGCAGTACTTTCTAAAACTTCAAATAAAGCCTTGTCCCTTATACTATCACATGCATCTCTCATCTTTTCTAACGATTCTGACTTATAAGCTTCTTTAATTAACTTTGGAACTTTAGTAGATTTTAATTTTCTTGCTGGATTAGATATTATGTACTCTTCGTCTTGCAACCAAGTAAAGAAGTTCTTTAGATATGTTATATAACCATTTACAGTACTAGCCATTTTACCTTTAGACCTATAATCCAAAAACATTCTTAGATCCATTGTTGTAATAGTGCTGCATGGTTTATTGAAATATTGGTCTAACCAACTTAGAAATCCGATATAATTTTTTAATGTTTTATCGCTAAGTCCTTCAAGCTTTTTACAAGCTATATATAATCTTGCTTTTTCTTTTATATCAGATGTTGAAAGGCTTGTACACTTGGTAGTCACGTCGTATTCATATAATACACTATCAATAATTTTCTTAATATCAATTTGTTTTTGTAGGTTTATTTCTAATTCTGGCAAAAGTAAGGTTAGTTTTCCAACTAGCCTTACTGATAATTCTTCATTTAAGTTATTCATTACTAACCTCCATATTGAATTTATGGAGAACATAAGCTATAATTAACCTTGCGACGGGTGGAGCTTATGCTCTGCCTTTTTTATTTTCCTAACTTTTTTATTCTTATTTCTTCTCCATCAAAAGTCACTTCTACTTCTCTTTCTTCTAAAGTTATTCCCATTTTATCTATCCAAATTTTAGGAACGCTTATTTTAGGACTATATGCGTTTTTACTTGCTGTGCCTCCCGACTTATTAAACATCACTTTAAAAGTTCTCTTATCCATAACTTAACCTCCTTTCTTAGCTTGTATTACTATTATATATTATTGGTTACCAATAGTCAATATATAAAATCAATTAAAGGAACTAAAATATAAAGACTAGGATAACTGATATGCTTCCTGTCAATAAACAGTGGCAATTCAAAATAATCCTAGTCTTTATATATCTTTCTAAATACACAATTATAAATATTTTAAATTACTTTAAGTTATTTATAGCATACTTAGCTTCTTCTGCTGTAAACTTTTCTCCATATTCTGATACTAATTGATCATAAATAGCGCTTGGTGACATATCCATAGTTTCTTGATATGTTTTTGCTTTTTTTAATGCATTTTCTTTCCAGTCTGCTTCTACATTATCTACTGCATATTGAGCTGCTTCTGCTGTGAATTTTTCGCCATATTCAGATGTTAGCTGTTCGTAAAGTCCTGCTTTAGACATATACATAGTATCACTATAAGATTTTGCCTTTCTTAACGCGCTTTTATATTCTGTCGGAACATTTTCTTCTGCTTTTACTTCTTCATTTTGTTTGTTTTCTTCTCCAGAAGCTATTGTTTCTTTGTCTTTTCCAACAGTATCATTAGAATTACTACTTCCAGCCGCGCCACCTATCCCTATTACAATAATTACAGTTAATACCCAAAACCATACTTTTTTGTAAAATGGTTTTTTATTTTTTGCTCCACAATTAGGACATTTTTTAGCACTATAAGCTATTTCTTTTCCACAGGTGCTACAATTAATCAATTTTGACATTATTACCTCTCCCTTTTTTAACATATTTACACAAATAATTTAGCATATTTTTCAATAATTATCAATATATATACAATAACCCTTATAATGTTTATATAAAAAACAGTAAACATTGATTTTTAATCATTTACTGGATTTTTTATATAAGTATAACCTAAAAAAGCCAGCAAACAAGGATTTATCCCTGTCTACTAGCTTTTATCTATAAGTATAGTACAGAACTATTATATATTATAACCAATTATTTGGTTAATATATACTCCCAACATGCAGGACCTAATCTAGAATCGTTTTTATATCCTAATTTAGCATTTAGATTTATAACAGCTTGATAGAAACTATTCTTTCCTTTTGATGGTCCATATTCTCCATCTATAGGACCATTATATAATCCTAATGCTTTCATAGCGCTTTGAGCTAAAAATACATATGTCCCCTTTGCTCCATAATTTAATACATTCTTCTTACATTCCTTTAACAATTTTCTTTCCTCCTTAACTTGTGGTTTACTTTCTACCGGCTTAGTGTCTTCTACAACTTCATTACTAATTAATTTTGACTTAAAGCTATTCCATCTTAACCAATTATTAGCTGACCAATTAGGGCAAATCTTTCTTGATGCATCATAATGTCTTACTACATTTTCTATAGGTATTCCATGCTTTTCCATTAGATGCTTTCCTAGTTCTAAAGCATTCTTTTCGGTTTTCTCTGATACAGTTCCATCAGACCAGCAACACATTTCTACATTAAGACTATTACTATTAGTAATACCATATCTACCTTCTCCATCACCTACAGCCCATGATGCTCTATCATCTTCAACTACTTGATATATTTCTTTATCAGATACAAAGTAATGGGCTGAAGCACCTTTGTCTCCTTTATTAAAATGTTCAGCATTATCCTTAGCTGTATCTCCTTTATTCCCTGTATAGTGGAACACCAAGTATTTTATTCTTTGTCCACCTCTAGATGAATTATTATACTTACTAATCATTCTTTGAATTGGTAGCATATATTTTCTCCTCCTTCTTCACTCCGACATTAATGTCGGTACCAAAATTAAAAGAGTAGCCTATTTACTACTCTTTTATTGCTTCTTTCTTAAATTTTCAATTTCTCTTGTTATCCCTTCAATTTTATCTACTTCAATAGTCTTGCTAGGTATAATTGTTTCAATTTCAACATCTGTATTTTTGTTATTCAGCCTAACTAATAGATCATGTATAAAGTTAGAACCTCTACTAATAAGTATTCCAGTGAGAATAATACCCAAAAAAGGTATTACAGTTTCTATTTCTAGCAATGCTAATATATCTAACCTTGTACCAAAGACTATTAACATACTAACCACTAATGCTCCAATTCTATCTACCTTTACCTTTCCGTCTTGCCAAGTCATCTTAAGTGTTTCCCACACGCTCTCTGCAATAATAGCAATTACTACTAACATTATTAATTTTTCCATTTTTACATCTCTCCTCTTAAATCAATTATTTTATCAACTTTCTTATTTAAATCTGACATTTTCTCATTCATACTTTGAGATAAAATTCTATTACTTTCTGAAAGTTCTTCATTGGTTTTTGTAACTCTATCTAAAGTAAGTTCTATTCTTAGCCATATCTTTTTATAAAGAAACCAAATAAGCACTATACATAGAGCTACTGGAAATACAAATGTATTAAATAATCCTGTTATGTCATTCATTTTGCACCTCTCTTCTTTTAATTTTTTTGTATAAAAAAGAGACTTAGAATTACTCTAAATCTCTCTTAAATCTTTTATTAAGTTATGTCGTCCTTTAAGTCTTATGTGTACTAAAGTATTAACTATCCGAGTTTGAAATATTAATAACCCTGTCTTCTCCTGAACCGATTCGAGTAAAATGGATACCATCGTTATTTATAGTTACAACATCAAATGCTTGTTCGTCTATTGTTCCAACTTTTACTGGTGCAACAATAGGTTTTTTTGTATTAAAATCCATATACGCTCTATCTCTACCATCTGTCATGGTAACGATATGTGGTATATCATTTTTAATATTTATTGTATCTCCACTAGTTAATGTTTGTAGTGTATCACTTGAAGTTGTAGTTTTACTTAAAATATCCCAATGAACATCACCACCAATTGTCATAACCACATTTACATCAGGTGCATTTGAAAAATTATATTTTTTAGTCGGAAAACCTGAAAGTTCATGTGGTTGTGACCAATCTGTATATTCTATATTCTCAGATAATCCTTTTTTCTTCATAGCTGTCAACATAAGTGATACAGATTTCCAACAATAGCTATTCCACCTAGTATCTGTTGTGTCATAGTATTGCTTTCCGTCTACTGTTTCTTTAAAATTGCTTATTACAGTATTGTGACCACAAATAATAACGTTATATCCGTCAGATACTGTCATTAACGCTTTATATAGAAATTCCATTTGTGCAGGGTGGGCATATTTACAACCAATTTTACTATAAGGAAAACCATAATCAGTCCAACTCCAATCCGTAAATAAAACAATAAATCTAGTCTTAATACTGTTATCGTCAAAATAATAATACATCTTCTTAAAAGCATTATATTCGTCTATATCATTTTGCTCCCAACCATAAGTTTTTATCATTTCATCATAAGTATTATCAAAAATTAATTCATTTTCACAATAACCCGTAAGAACTCTTTGAACGAATTTACAAGTAAAAAATGTTTTACTAGGGTCTGTTAAATTATACTGATTTCTAAGTGATTCTTTACCCCAATATTGTCCATTATGGTCATGGTCGCCACAAACTTGTTTAAAATCACTTCCTATTCTTCCTACATAATCTTTATTAAATTCAAACCAATCTTTCGCCGCATCTAGTGCATATGGTCTTTCATTAATTACATCTCCGCCATGAATTATAGTTTTAATTCCAGCTTTTCTACGAACATAATCAATTAATGCACCAGAATGTTTTTGATTTTCAGGATAATGTACATCTGTTAACCATATGAAACTTCGTCCTTTTGGAATCGAATCTATTTTGTTATCTAAATAAGTTCCATACTTCTCAAAGTCATCTTCGTTTTCTAATTTAATCCAAGGGTTTGATATATCTTCATTATAAACAAAGTTTTCAATTTTACTTAGAGAATCATTATAATCTAAACTATAACCTGTCCCACTTCCATTTATAGAATTAGAATTTTTAATTAAATTCATCTCATTTTTTATATCATGGATATTAAGAATTGATTTCCTTTTTATAACAATAGGACTAATATACTTATTGTACGAAGAAATATATAATGTTATATTATTGTCTGCAACGTAGTTAAACTCCCAGGGAGCAGAATTGTATGACACTTCTAAAATATCAAAAACACTTGATGATGTTGGGTTTGTATCCGTACATACTGCAACACAAGATGATGAACCGCCAATAGTTGTGTGAATTGAATCCCCTTTAAGCAACGATATTGAGCCAACCGACCAGGTAGAAAATTGTAGAATTTTTTTTGATGATACATCTATATATGAATTAGTAAAAAGTATTTCAAGTGGGTTCTCTATTGTTAAAGTTGATAATTGTTCTATATCTGAGGTTAAACTTAATACACTTTCATTTAATGAATTAGAATCGATATACTCATAAGCCACTTTTATATTGTTAATTTTATTCGAACTTGAAATATACAAATAGCCGTCAAATGGCATTACAACTGTGTGTGTATATGGTGTCGCTGATGTTTTATCCGACACCGACAATACAGTTAACGTATCACCTAATTCAATACTTTCTCTTTCAGATACTGCTAAATTGTTAGTGTCACCTTTAGCATTCTCAACAATTACTCTTGTCCCCTTTTTTAATAAAGGAGTTTTTTTAATTTTCCACGTTGAATACTCTGTAACAATACCAGTTGAAGCATTAACATACCCGCTCATTATTTCTTCTGTATTAATTATACTTTTTTTATTTAATGCATATGAAACATCAAAAAGCTGTGTGCTGTTTGTGATTATTTGTTCATTTGCTTTTTTAAATTGATTTCGTGTAGCTTCCCCCGGACTAGAATATGTTATACCATCTGCCCCTACACATATATCTTCTAACCTTGCATCATTTATACTACTTCCATCAGGTAAAGCAATTATGCTGTCTATTCTTCCTCTTTCAACTGCCAATTCTTCTTTAGTGGCTTTATTTTTTATTGTAAATACTTCTGCTTGTGCTTCATTATCATAATCATTTGTAGATAATCCTTTACCTGCTTCTTTGTCTACTTTTTGTATCTTAATTTCTTCCAAGGACGAATTAATTTCATTTAATCTTTCTGTATATTTTTCTTCTATTGCTCCACTAGTTTCTTTAAAATACTTGTCCCACTCATCAAGTTTGCTTAAGCCTAATGTCAAAGCAGAAAATTCATTTGTACTTTCTATAGCCGCATCATCTCTTAAGGAAGCTATTACATCTATATCAAATTTTGTTGTAGATAATATATCAGTAGCCTCATATATAACTAATTCTAGCTTTAGACATCCTGGCTTAACTAACATTTGTGTAGTGAGCTGTAATTCTGCAAGTCCTCTAGCAGCATTTATTATAGTTAAGTTATTAAATACTTTTGTTCCATCTGGTTTAAGTCCATATACTCTTACAGTTTTATTTTCCAATGAAAAAGGTACTCCATTATCTAATAAATTAAATAATAAGTACCTTGCTGTATCATTTTGTTTAACCTTTATACGATCATAAAAATCTTCATTAATTTTTAAATTAATTTTATTTAAAAATTTCATAGTATATCACCCCCTCTAAGCTATTACATTAATAGATATTTTAGCAGTAATCTTCTTGTTTCCTTTGTATGACATTAAATAAGTTTTATTATCTACATTATAAAATTCAATCGCTTGCGAAATTATAGTGCCACTTAACCGTATTAATCCTTTTTCATAATCCACCTCTTGATAAATTCTTTGGTTTCCGAATATAGTTAAAGGATATGATGAAAGAATTTCCTTGTAATTACAATCTGCTATAAACTTTTTACCTTTAAATTCATTCGGTAAAGTAATATCTAACCCCCAAGTACCAGTATTGCTTACTTCTATATTCTTTAAATCATAGTAATTCAAATGATAATATTCCCTTTCACTATCTCCAAACTTATTATAAAAGCCTTTCTCTGGACTTATAACTATTTTACTACCATCAGGTAGTTCACTTTCAAATGTACCAGTTTCTATCCATATTTTTGTCATTCCATTCTTAGAAGAAAATAATCTTCCTACAATTTTATCAGCTATTAGTCCTTCTGCTGTTATAGCAGTAGTAAAATCCCAATCCTTTCCGTCTGGAGTTCTTTGTTGACTAATCTGTATTCCAGCACTTCCTCCAATAATACACCCATATGTAGGAGAATTAGGATCTAAGTCTTCCCATATAAATGCTCTTACATCTTGTAATTGTCCAATCTCTTTTTGTGCTACTAACTTAGCTTTAGTCGCATCTAAAAATCCTTGTATTTCATTTCCTTTTACTGTTCCATTGGAATTTAATATATTATTAATTTTACTTTGTACATCTGCTTGTTCTTTAAAAAAGTTAGAAATAGCATTTCCTAACTCTAAAGATATATATTCTCCTGTCATAAGATCTTCTTCATAATCTATAACTCTAGCTTTAACATCTATATCTAATCCTGGAATATAACACGTTACTGTGTCACCTTCATTAACAGTTACTAACTTAATATAATCTTTATAAGCTGTGGTATTGGCCAGATTAATCATATCTATTTTATAATTAACACTTGGCTTGTCTATACCTTCCTCATAAAGCTTATTACATCTCTTTATTAACTCTTGCCTTGCTTCCTCTATAGTGTTAAATCCCTCTTCATCTGTTTCAGATTCTTTAACCTTAACATCATCAAAATTTATAACTCTCATCTTAGGCTTTGTATACTTATTTATAAGTGGACTATCTACCCATGGAGTACTACCATCAAGCATTATTCCATTATAGCCAGTTGGAATTATTCTTGTAGCAACTTCCTCGATATTTATATCTTCTTCTATTTCATTAAGATTATATCCAAATTCAACCCTAACTCCATTATCAGAGCCAATTTTATCATTAATATAAATATCAAAGTTATCTAAAAGAACCTCTCCACCCCATCTATTTAAAAATGAATTTTCATCATTTCCCAAAATAGATTCTACTATGTTTTTTCTTACATAATAAGATGTATTAATAGTAGAAATATTACTATGTCCAGTAAATCCAGTACCTTCTAGAATTATATTTAATGCTTCTTCTCCGTTCTTTAGAGTTGGTCTAACATCTAATAAAACATTATCTATTAAATCAAAAAATAAAGGCCTTGCATAAGCTGTTATGCTATACAAAGACTTTACTACATTAAAAATTCTATAAAGTTTTTTCTTTCCATCATCTTCAACTGATATTACATTTTCATAGTCTATATACTTCCATCTTCCAAAGCTATCTATTGGGTGCTCTAAAGTAACTAAATATTCACTTGCTTTGTAAGTACAACTTATAGGGGTTAATAGCATATCCCCATTCATTTCATAATTTGTATTAGTTTTAAGATATATTTCTATCTGATTCATTAACTTAAGCACCTCCAGTTTGGAATAATGTATATTTTAAAGTTACCACTCCATGTAAATGTATTATCTCCTTCTTGTAAGTACATATCTACATAAGAGCCTTTTAGAGCTACATTGTTTATCATTCCATTTCTGAAGCATAAACCTAACTCTGTATTCACTATAACTTCCTGTCCTACATTTATTTGTACTTCCTTACCATTTATATTAAGTTTTAATAAACCTTCTCCTGTTATTCGATAAACAGGCTTTGTAACCATTTCATTATTATATAAATATTGTTCTAATTCTCTTTCTTCCATTCCATCAGAAAAATAAACATATGGACTACAAGTAAATATAACTGTAAACTTTCCTAGCCTTTTTAATACTCTTTCTGGTGTATCTATTCTTACTCTTTTAACTTTATAGCACACTTCTAGATCATCACTAAATTTTAATATTTCAGAACCACTGTTAATCCATCTCTTTATTCTTCTAAAGTCATTTTCCCATTCGGAAGGCTTAGAGACAAAATTAAAAGATATAGAAACTTCTATATCTTTATAATACAATTCTCTATATAAAGGTTCTCTACTAGGAATATTAATCTCCTCGTATTGCATTTCTGCAGAAGGTTTTACTGGCCTTGTAACTACATGTAAGTTAAAATCTAAATTTGTTTTATTTCCATATACTACAAAATACTTAGCCATATGTAAAACCTCCCTTTCCTTTCTTATAATTGTTTGTTGATTTACTAATTTTTCTTATTACCTTTTTCGTAGTTTTTTCACTTATAACTTCTTCATCTAACTTTGTAACATTAGTAAGATAAACAACTATGTTCTCTCCTGAACTATTATCAACTATCCCTTTAATATTTCTATACATTTCATTAAGTGGTACTATAGCCTCTGCATTAGATCCTTGACCATTGAATGCATCTCCAACACCAATTCCACCTAATACAGTTGGTGACTTGAATATAGCTCCTTTGTAATACCAATCTACAGATACCTTAGGTATTGATGGAGGAACTAAACTAAACTTACCAGTTATACTAAAGTGAGGTAATTTAAACATTGATATAAACCCATCCCATATACTTTTTATTGAATCAACTATATTTTGAAATGGTGCTGTTATAGAATTCCAAGCATCTTTAATTCCTTGAACTAAATTATTCCACACACTTTTTATACCTTCTACTGCCGTATTCCATTTATCAACAAAGGATTGCCATAATCCTTTGAAAAAACCTATTGTAGAATCCCAAGCATTTTTTAAGGTTTCAAACATTGTAGTAACTAAATTTCTAAACCACTCACACTTATTCCAAAGAACAACTATCGCTGCAACTAGTGACGTTATTCCAATAATTATTAATGTTATTGGATTTAAATTCATAACAAAGTTTAGTGCTGCTTGTGCTGCACTCATAGCATTTGTTGCTACGGTACTTGCAATAGTAGCTACCTTATGTGCTATAAATTTAGTTGCACTAATACTTGCTTGTACTGCACTTTTAGCAAATGATAGGCTTGCTTTCCCTAAATTTAAAACTAAATTTCCTAACGATTTAGCTCCATTAACTGTTGCATTAACCATGTTAGTTCCAACTTTTGTAGCAAAGTTTCCTGCAGCTTTTGCAGCATTAATTGCACTACTCCTAAAATTTTTAAATCCAGTCAAAGCTTTATCTCCAAATTTTTTCATATCTTTATACACTTTGACCGCATTCCTTAATCCTGCTGTAAATTTACTAACTGCTCCAAGTGCTAAGTTTATTGTAACTATACCGCCCCCTATTCCCGCAATAGTCTTTAATTGTTCTGAACTTAAGCTACTCAATACTTTTGTTATTTTACTTAATCCACTTGCAACCATTTCTGTAACTGGTGCTAAAGCATCCCCCATCTTAATAGCACTATTTTTTATTTCATTTAATGATATTCTGAACTTATTTCCATTGGTTCCACTTATAGTATCAAAGGCCTTATCTGTCGCTCCAACTACATTTCCCATATCAGCTAAAACTTCATTAAAAGCTTTACCTGAATCAGTTACTAATATCATAGCTGCTTTGGCTGCTTCACTACTTCCAAACATATCCGCTAAAGACTTTCCATTCGCTTTTGCGTTTTTATCAAGTATACTTAAAACATCTCCAACAGATTTACCACTAGCCATTAGCTCCTGAAAACTTTTCCCTGTCAAGCTTTTAATAGAATCACTTACTTTTGTCCCACTTTTTGAAAGCTCATTTAACATTGAGTTCATATAAGTTGTTGATTCTGCTGACTTAATACCCTTACTTGTCATAAGTGCATATCCTGTCGCTACTTGCTCTAGATTAACACTAGTTGCCTTTGCGGTAGGTATTAATTTACCCATATCAGCCGATAATTCACCAACAGTTACCTTACCTACATTTTGAGTGTTTATTAATATATCAGATACCCTATTTACCTCGCTTGCTTCAAGTTCATATGAATTCATTATAGTAGTTAATAAATCAAGTGACTGGCCTGCTTCTGCAAATCCTGCTTTTGCTAGTTTAGTTGATTCAGTTACAAATTTAACTGCATCTCCTGTACTTTGACCAGCTGAAATTGCATCATAAACATTATTTGCAATTTCATTTGCTGAGATTCCTGTTTGATTTGATAGATCTACTATTGCTTTCTTCATATTATCATAACTAACTATAGATTCATCAGCTATTGTCATAACCTTCGCCATACTATCTTCAAAAGTTATGCTTGCAGTGACACTTGCTACTCCAGTTCCAACTATTGCTGTACTTACTGGTTTTAACTTATCACTCATTTTGCCACTAGCTTGAGATACCTTATCAAAATCTTTTTCTAACTTATCCAATTTTAAATTAGATATTTGATTATTTACATCCTCAAGAGCCTTTTTATTCTTTAATATAGATTTTTCAGTATTATTCATTTTGGTAGTTGCATCAATTAGCTTACTGTTACTTCTCTCAATGGCTTTTTCACTTTTAGCATATTCTTCTTTTAATTTTGCTAATTCTTCTGATAGTGCCTTTGTTTCTTTACTGTTCTTGCCTGTAGTTTCAATACTTTCTTTCTTTTTCTTAGTAACATCATCTATTTTCTTGCTTAACTCTGCTTGTTTACTCTTTTCCTTTTCAATTTCTGAATTAATACCTACTATTCTATTTTTATAGATATCTATAATTTTATTTTGAGCTTGAATTTTAGCTGTTAACTCTTTTTGTATTGATGATAACTTTTCTTGAGCATTTCCAAACAGTTTTGCTTTCTCTGTAGCAACTCCACATTCTGAACTAACAAGCTTTAATTGCTTTGTTACTTCTTTCATTTGTTTTTGAAATTCACTACTTGATGCACCAATTTTGATATTTGCTCCTGGCATTTATTCACCTCCTACCCTTGAAACTCTTCACTACTATCATTTTCTATAGGGTTTCTAACCATATCAAATTCTAAATAATCTATATAATCAACAACATCCATGTCCATACACTCTTTATAACTCATCTTATGAACTTTTATTGCATACCTTATTATCCAAAAGAAAATATCTACCCACTTATCTTGGTTGTCTTCTATTTCTTCATATCCATTTTCTTTGTCGTACTCATCAAAGGCGGAAGTTTCTTTTTCTTCACTTCCGCCTTTTATTTTTTTATTAACTTTTCCATCTTCTTCATTGTTTTATTTCCAATCTCTTCACCAAGCTTTATAAATGTTGGATATATATCATCAAGATACATTCCGTCTAAAAGTTCATCAACTGAAAATTTATCGCCAAACATCTCGCATATATACTCGCACATTAAATCATAATGCTCTTGAGTAAAAATACCTTCTTCATCTGCTTGATTTATCACATCTTGAATTTCAAGCATTCTTTTTAGAGCTCTACCTCTCATTCTAATAGTAGAAAATTCTTTTATTTCAGCTTTTCCATTATTTATCATTTCTAATTTTATTTTCATATGCCACCCACCTATAAAATTTAATAAATATAAAAGAGCAGGAAAATATTTTCCTACTCTTTAAATTTTAGTTTTACCTACTATAGCTTTTCCAACCCTAGCATCTTCTAGGGGCTGACTAGGGTGTACTATATTCTTGAACTTCAGCAAACCAATCTGCTATTGCTTGAGCTGCGCTAGTATCTGATTCAAGCAAATTACTCTCATCAACTTGGATTGAATATAGATTTTTCTTCTTTCCATCTATAGTATCTTCCTTCTGTCTAGCATAAAAACTTCCCTTTAAACTAGCAGTTTGAGTTTTAACTTTATCTTCTTGAGTTTCATAATTCATTTCAGGTCTTTCAAGCTTTCCACAGTAATACCATGTAAATTCATATTTACCATTTCGCCTTTTCGCTCTCCAACCAATGGCAATTTCTTTAGCCCCATCTCCTGCAGCTTTTAATAAGAATCCGTTTTTATATAAGTTTTCATAAAGCTTTGCATAGTCTTGTGGAGCTAATGTATTTACTGCAAAGTCTATGTCAGTACCTTCATATTGTTCAACTATTTCTTCAACATTATCATCACTATACACCTTTTCTTGAGTGAATTTATCACTTACCTTTGCATTTAGTGCTCTTGCAAGCTTTACAGGTGTCTCTGTTGCATATGTTGTCCCATTATTAGTAGTAACCGCTGCAATATAAATATCCTTTAACCCACAAATTCTACTTCTTACTATAGTTTCTACTCCTGGCATTTATTCTACCTCCTCTAAATAAGTAAACCTTAATGCTTTGTGATGTATTTTAGTATCAGTTTCAAAAAAATCCTGTCCTTCAACATATCCAAAGTCATTTAATAACATTAACTTTTTTACTTCTTTTTTTAATTTCCACTCATCCTTCAAACTCCAAATATCAATTTGAATGGTATGAATAACATCTTCTTCTTTATCATCAGAAATATTGTTACTTCTATCACTCAACTCACAAAAAGTAATGTGAGTATCATTAATATTTTGGTCATACCACCCTTGAACAACTGTAATTCCTCTAGATGATATACTTTCTAATGCTTTTGCTATAATTTCTATAATATCCATGTACTCACCTACTTTAAATTTGAAATTAAATTCTTATACTCTTCTTCTACAACCCTATTCATTTCTTTTTGACTAGCCTCTATCGTAGGGTATAAAACAGCATGTGGCTCTCTAGTTGTATTCCCCCATTCTTCCCATTGCATATAGGAATATGGTGAATTTTTAGATTGATCCCACCCAACAGTAATAAATTTAACCCCTTTAATATTTTTAATCTTACTAACTTCAATATTATCTGCTGCATGTTCCCCAGTTTTAAGACCTTTTATTCCACTTTTCTTAGGATCTTTACTCCTATGAACCTTTGGCTTTAAGTTTTTTTCAACTATTTTTGCACACTCTTTAATAATCTTTGTATTAGCCTTATCAATTTCCTTTTCACTTGAAACACTTTCAAACTTTTTTATAAGCTCATCTAGCCCTTCAAATTCAATCCACATACCTTATATGCCTCCATCATGTTTAATCATTACTACATCACCATTCTAGCCTTAATGTAAACATAATCTTTTGAGTTGCCTTTAAAGTCCACATGATATACTTGATATTCAACATTATCAAATACTATAATAAATTTATTTTTATCTGTAGTTCTCATGTCCCTAACTTTATTACAATATCTAACCTTGAATACCAATACATTTTCATACTTTATATTTTGTGCATCATAGAGTTCTTTCCCATACAGCTCCATTGGAGTACACCAACAATCATAGTAATTATTAAGTGATTCTTCCCATCTTCCATCTACTATATCTTTTACTTTCTTTTTAATACTAATTCTACTATCCACTTACTCTACCTCGCTATAATTGCTCAATTTATCTAGTATAGTTGTTACAATAGTATCTTTTTTAGTATTATTGGATATTTCAGTCCCTTTTTTCTCATACATATCATGTATAAGCTTTTTCTGCAATAAATCAGCTAACTTTACAGCTTTTTCATCTCTCTTATATCCAGTTCCAACACATGAGCTAATATATTCCTCACTAATCTCAAGTAATTCAGATAAAATGTCATCATCATCTTCATAGTCAATTCTTAAATATCCTTTTATTTCTTTTAAAGTCAATATAATCACCTTCTTTATAAAAACAATGAAAGGGAAATTAATCCCTTCCATCTTAAGTAATTATTTTGTATTAATTGCTATTCATTAACCCTTTTGCTTTTAAATCTGCAATCAAGTTATTAAATGCTGTTACTACTGCTGCAACTTCTGCCCCACCATCTAACGCATCTACCTTATTTAATTTATTAATTACTGCATCTGCTCCTTTAGGCCCTTGTGCTCCCTTTATATTGCCTATCTTCTGCCAACTTCCACTAACTTTTTTATAAACATCAAAATTATCTGTTTTTAAGTATAAATCTCCGTCTCTACCTTCTGAATTGGGAATATTAGTTCCAAATAACCATCCTAACCCATTAGTTCCTGCTGCTCCTGGATCTCCTGTTTCACCTTTAGGTCCTGCCGGGCCTGGAGTAAGCTCTATATTTGCAATACCATTCTCTATGTGATTTAACTTTTCTTGCGTTATTTTTTCTCCATCAATCCATGTTTGCTTTTCGTATGCTGCCATCTTTTATTACTCCTTTCCAACCTTTGCTTCCCCAACTTTTGCTTTTCCTACCCTAGATGTTTCTAGGGCTTGATTAGGGCGTTACTTCAAACTCTATTTTCTTTATTGATCTAGTAGCACCCTTAACTACATCAAATCTTTCTATAGCTCTCAAACAATCTTGATTCTTATTGAATAAGAATTCAGTAGATTTTGTAATCTCTACACTTTTTCTATCAAAGAACTTACAAGCTTCTTTCACATTAGCTACATAATAAATTAACTTTCCATGAGAAGCTGTTACTACTGTATCTGAAAGTTCTACTATAGGTTTATTGTTAAACATAGCTACTCCATTTACATAAGTAATTAAGTTTAATTTTCTACCTAAAGAATCTTTCTTATTCTTTAAATAAACAAATCCTGCTGTATTAGTTATAGTAATCGCACCTGCTCTAGCAGATGGAACTAAAGAATCAATTGCTTTTTCTACATCATCATAATCTGTAGCTCCTTCTACTTCTGTAGCTCCACTTTTTATAATTTCTAAGATTTCTTCATTTTCTATTGCTATAGCACCTTCTGCAAAGTCTGGCATTAAAATATTCTCTACTATTCCAACAACCTCATCATCTGTTAGACTTCTTTCAATAGGAACAAATTTACCATAATCCTCTACATCATATTTTATTTGATTTGTACTTACAGCTCCATTATCTATAGGTGTATCACTTGATAATTTTGCAAGCTTATTTTGTCCTAAATTAGCTACTGGCATTTTACCTGTCTTATCTGTAACCGGAATAACATGTGCATATTTTTTTAATGATGGATATCCATCTCTTAACAACATTAAATCATTAACATATCCTTCTGGTAATAATCCTCCATTTCCTGCTACTGTAACTAAGCCCCTCTCTTCATCTGTCATTTGCATATTAAGTAAATGCTTCCCTAATGCTCTTAACTCATCTTCTCTTGTATACTTTCTTGTTTCATCTCCTGCACCAGATGGTATTTGAACACCTCTACCTTGTAGATCTCTTAATTCTCCTTCTTCAATTGATAGAGCTGTTTCTAAATCTTCTTCTAATCCTCTCACTTCTTCTGCTAATGCTCTTGCTGCAGTCATATCTCCTGCATCCATTTTTGCTCTTGCCTCTGCTCTTTTATCTTTAATTTTCTCCATTATTTCTTTAGATTTCATTTTATTACCTCTTCCTTCTTATTTTTTATATAAATTAAAGCCCTAGCTCAATTGCTAAGACTTCTCTTTCTTTTGCTAAATTTCTTTCCTGCTCTGCTTCCTCTTTAGCTCTTTTATACGTAGTGGCACTTGATTGCGAGTATGCAGGAAATGTAACTAAGCTTACATCTACTATTTTTTTGATCTTCTTTATTGTTCTTAGGTCATATCCTCTTACACCATCATCCCAATCCCATTTTTGAGCTTCTTTATCACCCCAATCTATTCTAAATCTAAAGCTACATTTATCAATTACTCCGTTCTTAATATTTTCTATTAAGTCCCTTGAGTAAGTTGTATCTGTTGGTATAGCTTCAAAAAATAACCCTTGTGAATCTACAGTTAATTTTAAACTTCCAGTACCTTCTTGCTTATTATTTCTAGCCAATACCTTATCTTCACTATGATTAAAAGTAAGAATAACATCGCTAAGATCTGTATCATCTAAAGCTCCTAAAGCTATAACTTCTCTATAGCCTAAATCTTCTGACATACTGTTAAATCTTAAAGCATACCCTTGTATACCTAATTGCTTTTCCTCCCCCATTTCTCTTACTTCAAATTGAGATGTACAACTAAAATAATCTCTATTCTTCTCCATCATTATCACCTCCTTTCGCAGTCTTCTTATTCTTGTTCTTTTTATTTTTAAGATAACTTACATTTCCTTCTAATAAATCCTTTAAAAGAACTTGTCCACTTGGAAGCGTAACTGTTCCCTCATTATCTAACGGAACACCCAATAATCCTTTGGCATATTCTAAACTATAGACACCATTTTTAACGTAATCTATGATAATGTTCTTTTGCTTTTCTGCTGTTGTTCTAAGAAGTACACCAAAATTAATATCAAAGAAATATCCTTGATTATATTTATCAATTCCTACGTATTTATAATTGAATTCTTGTTCTAAGCTCTTAATTTTGATTAATAAGGTATCAGTTAAATACCTTAAATTCTCAGCTTCTATATCTACATTTCCTGAAACATCTTCCCCTATCATAGAAGGAGTTAATCCCCAACAAGAAGCCATCTCTCTTCTACTCATTGAACGAAGTTCCTTAAACTGTGAATCAGCTAGTGATAAGTTTAAAGGACTTACATTATATCCTGCTGGTACTGTAAAAATACGTCCTACTGATGAAAACATACTGTTAAACTTCTTTTGAATCTTTTTAAGCTCTTTTTCATCCTTTATATCACTACTTAACTGAATTAACGCCTTAGAAGTTAGACCATTATTAAACAACTCAGCCAATATATCTTGCCCCTTTAAATTTGTTTTCATAGATAACTCCATATACTTCCTAATAGGATTAGCTGTTATTCCATCAGTTGTAATTCCTCCAAAGTACATAATACAATGTGCTTCTGGCACTATCTTTGTTTTGTTGTTACAAACTATTTCTATAGCTACCGGAATCCCCTTCATGCTATCTATTAATCCATTATCATCTATAAAAAATTGATTTATTCTACAAGGATAAAGGTTTCCCGTTGCTGGGCAAGCATATAAACAACTAACCCCCTCATGCTCTCCAATAGTAACTAAAGCTCTAATCATATTAATAAAATTCATCCCCTCATTCGGTCTTAAGAATTTATCATTATATCTAAACTCTTTAGCTATCCTATCTCCTTTTTTATCATCATGATACTTAACACTAAAACTCAAACTAGCAATCTTATTAGCTGTGTAATTAATACATTTAAGATAAGTAGATTCTTTTAAGTACTCCTCACTTGTTAAATTATTTTTATTTATACCTCTCCAACTGAAGTTTTCAACAGCTTCATTATATGTGTATTCTTTACCTTCATGGTTAAATAAATTTTTTAGGATCACTTTATCACATCCTTTCTAGTTATCAGTATCCTCCTTAAAAGTATTTTTCTTGACTTGTGATGTTTTTGCTTTGTGTATTAGTAAAGCTAATATTATAAATGTTATTCCTAATAATATAAGACCTAAGTTAACATTGATATTAAAAATAGCTTTAAAAATCAGAAAAAAACCTCCTAATATCATTAAATCTGTAACATCAAATTTTTTAATAAATTTCTTAATTCTATTTATTATTTTTTTCATATACTCACTCCCAATTCACATTATCTAATGCATCTATTGCTGTATAACTATCATCTGGTAACACAAACTCAGTATATGCAAATATTAATACAGCAACCATATCTATTCTTTGCTTGTTTTTATCTTCTTTAGCCAGCATTTCATCATCTGACTTTCCTTTGTTTGTAATAGCATTTCTCATATTCCAATCTAATAGTTCATTAGCTTCATACTTAACTTGCTTATCATATATCTTTTTTCTAAATTCTTTAGTCGAAGGACTTAAATTTGTATAAGTTTGTTTTAATAAAATTACATCATAGTCTTCTGATAATCTTTCCATTAATTCTTTTGCATTCATAGGATCTGTTACAATAGATTTAATTGTGCAACCATACTTTTCTTCTATATTTCTTATATATTCCTCAACCTTTGTATAATTTACAGTCATCCCTTTATGTAAATCACAGTATCCTTTTTCAGCATAATCTCTATAATCAATACTTTCTCTTCTATCTGCCAAACTTTCTTCTGGTAAGAATCCATGTGATTTGCAATAAATTATTCCATCTTCAACATACATCATAGAAACAGCTGTCAAATCTGTTGTAACTGATAAATCAACTCCAACAACAACCTCTTTTCCTTTAAAGTCAATTTTGTTAACACTGCATTTCTTCCAATACTTTATGTTTACATATTTATTTAACTCATTACTTTCTAAGAATATATTAAAATTTTTGGTAAATAACTCTTCTTGTTCACTTGTTTTAATTTTTGCAGTCTCTCTATCTGCTCTAATTTCATTGTAATTTTCTTCTATTCTTAATGGATTAGCCTTATACAATCCTTCTTCCTCCCATACTTCTTCTTTATTGCAATAATATAAAAGGCAAAATAATCTTTTATTATCTATTGTTCCTTCTAAAATTGCTCTATCATACTCCAATTCTTCTGGCATAATAGAATTACTTTCAGCATATGCAGTAGTTATTTTAAACATTATAGGATTCAAAACAGATAACTGACCTTTTCTCATAGCTTGTATATTCTTATTATCAGTAAAAGCACCTACTTCATCACAGCAAACTGCTGCTGGTCTTATAGAGTTATTCTTATTTGCTTTTGCTGTTCTCGGATAATAAAAACTATTCGTTATCTTACATTTAATAATCCCAATTTCACTATCTGATACAACGAAATGTTTTTTTATTGCTGGACTTGCTTCTATAAGTTGAGCCATAGCTTTTCTAAGTTCCTTTGCTAAATCTCTATCTATGCATATAGAATAGAACTCACTAAATGTTTGTTCTGTTAGCATAAGTAATAATAAAACTAACGCTATTATAAATGTTTTTGCATTTTTTCTAGGAATAAATAGGACTACATCCCTATATCTAAATTTCTTTTTATTCTTTTTATATCTCCATCCAAAAATAGCCGCTAAAAAAAGGCATTGAAAACCTTCCAATCCCTCTAAAACTTGTTTTCCTGCAATGAATCCAGTAGCATAATTAAATAGCTTTAATAGATTATTTATCTTTTTTAACTTTTTTTCACTAAAACAAAATTCAAATTCATCTTCATATTGATTTATATAATAATCATCTAAGAATATTTTACATTGTAATCTCACTTCATCTGTAGTTATTTCTTCTCCTGAAACTACATCTTCACAATATTTTAAAGCTCTGTCTAATAAAATCATTCATCATCATCTTCTAACAATGCTTTAAGTACTGGATCTTCACTTTCATCTTTAGCTTTTAATGATAGACTGCCAAACTTTGCTCTACTTTGTGGTGATAATGAAAGTTCGTTACAACACCTATAAAAATCTTTATTATATTTATCTTTAGCACTCATTAAATCCTTATTCATTATTGCCTTTGGATTCTTATTTATTATTTTTTCAATATATTGCAATCTATCAATGGCTATACTACAAGTTGCTAAAATATATACATCTAAATTGCTTAATATTTGACTTGCTTTTAACTCTTCAAAAATATATGTATATATAAGCTTTTGTTCATCTGTTAAGTATTCTGGTGGAGCTTCTATTTTATCACCTAATCCCTTTAACTTTTCCTCTGTTTCTTTTCTTTTTTCAATTTCTTCTTTTGAGTTATGTCTACTTTGACCTTCAATACTTTTGCATGGCCTAGCCATTTTTCAAATCACCTTCTTATAAAGTTTTAAAACTTTCATTTTGGGATATTTTTATGACTGGTAGAGCACATCGGACATTTTTTATCTCTATATAAATTTTCTTGTATCCCCCGGGTATCTTTTGCCTTATCCAACATCAAATTCTTCTTTTATTTTTCTTAAACATTCAAGTAATATTCTTTTCATCTTCACTTTCTCTTTATCTGACTTTAGATAAGCTTTATGAACTTTTATATGGTTTGATTGTGTTAGATATATTAAGTTACTTTTATCTAGAGCTCTTTCCCTACACTCTTTTAATTCATCTATATGATGCATAGCATATCCTTCTACTATTTCACCAGTAGTGTAATACTCATACCAGTCAATCTTGAGTAATTCTATTTTTCTAGATTCCTTGCATTCAATCCATGTATTACTCCTATAAAATGCTTGCTCATATTTATCCTTCCTTTTAGCTTGATATTCTTTGTATCTTTCCCTAGTATTATCAAGCTGGCACTTGCAAGTAACATTCATAGGTATTCTTTTACCACATGAACCACAACGTTTGTACAGCATACTTAAATAATAACCTTGCTATCTATTTCCCTTTCTTTAAGCTTTAACGACTTCTTATCTATATCTATCTTGTGAGGATCATTCTTCCAATTAGCCTTCTTCTTATTCTGCAACCAAAACTTTTGAGCGTTAACATCTGGATGACTATACTTTTTAACTTTCGATATAACCACTTTTTCTTCCACAACAATTTGTCCATCAACCACTTTTTCTTCTTTAACTTTTGTTGGTACTTCCTCATAATAATGAAAGCCTGTTGCCTTTTTAAAAACCCCTTTTTCTACTTCTTGATTGAGCTTATCTTTTCCAGTAGCAATTACGCCCTTAAGTGCTACGCTTTCAGCTTTGTATTTCCTAAATGTGGAATATCCTATTCCTAATTCAGATGCTATTTCTTTATCAGTGCAACCTCGCTCAACCATTGATTCTATCTTGTCTAAGCTACTATTTATCAGCTCTTCAAAACTGTCTTTTCTTGACATTTTATCCCTCCTTTATCGTAGCACTCACTTTTTAAAGTGCTATGATAATTTTGTATATTTCCCTTCCAATTTTTCAGCCTTACATTTTGCACTTTTTTATACTTTTATTAAAATCTATCCTAACCCTTGGTATTACTTGCTTTGAAGTACTTTTTCTATTTTCTATTGAATCAGTAATATAGGTGACGATTACGCATACCATTTTTTTAATGCATATATTAGAAAGAATTTTTTATTTACCCCTCTAATAAGCACCATTTCTTTTTTTACTGATTTAGCCCTTAAACAGTAATTTAACCTTATATTCCTGAATCAGCTATTCTTGCTGCATCTTTTGCCATTTGTTCTTTTAATCCTAAATATCTTTTAGTTTCTTCAATACTCTTATGTCCTAATGCTATTCTTACCGCTTCTAAATTCCCCTTAGTTTCATTGTAAATTTTAGTAGCGTATGTCTTTCTTGGACTATGTCCTGTAATATGCTCTAATCCGATAGCAATGCCAACTTCTTTTAATTTATCGCTATAAGATTTTTGTGTTAATGCTTCATTTCCATTCCCTTTTTTGCTAGGAAATGCAAATTCCGACCTTTTCTTTCCCTTGAGATATTGTTTTAAATGTTTCTCTAATGTCGGTCCAATTTTAGCAACTCTTTTCTTCGGCTTTTTTCTATTAGGATTTTTAGCGACTTCACTTTGCCATTGCTTGTACTGCTTTTGCTCTTGAATTTCAAAATATCCTTTATCTAATGCATCTTTTATTTCTCCAACAGTCAATTCTATTATGTCTTGCATTCTATATCCAGTTGCTCTAGCTAGTAAAAATAACATTAAATTTCTCTCTGGATATTCTATACTTAATTCAACTAATTTTTCTTTATATCTTTCATACTTAGAATCTGGAATAGGATTTGCCGACCCTTTTTCCCAATCTCTTTTTTTCATTTATTCCACCTGCCTTAATGCTCCTCCACTTCTTTTATAACTTCTTTCTTTCATACAATCTCTAATATTGTTAGTTGCTTTTTCCTTAACAAATTTCTTACTACCACAATGAGCACATGATAAGTATTTATTGTTCCTTTTTGTGTCCTGAACTTCAATTTCTAATAAAATATTTGATTTTCTACACTTCTTACAAATTAAAATCACATAAATATTTTCCATCTACTCACCTTCTTTCTAATAAAAAAAGAACTATGAAAATAGTTCCTCTTTCTTTCTATATTCTGATTTCCTATATCCTGACTTCTTTATATTTCTATCTATTCTTCCACTGCTAAATTCATTTACAAATCTTCTAGGAGTATCAAAACTTACTATTCCAGAAATAGCTTTATTTAACACTATATCTCCATTCTTATTTGTTTTATAAATAGATTTATTCCTTCTGATAAAATCTTTATCACTCATATATTGCTTTGCTTCACGCCTGGTTACCTTCTTAACTTCCTTGTTAAACTCTTTTGCTATATCATGGCTTTTTTTCAATAATCGCATATTTCTTTGTATACACTTTTGCACTGCATGCTTTGATACATTAAGTCTTTTGGCGATATGAGAGGCACTATACCCTTTTAAATACATTTCCTTAACTTTTTCTTTATCAAGCATATATTCCTCCTAAAAAAAGATATAGTTATTCCATACCATAAAAGTGGACATTTCTATAAGAAATATAATTAATATTTTTACTTAATTACTCATTTGAATATATTTTAAAACATTTTAAAACTTTTGAACACGACATTTTAGGCGACATTTTAAAAAAAGAGATAGTTTTTTTCTATCCCTTTTTAATACTTCACATTTTATTCTTTAACTTGTTTTCTATCCTTTGTACTTGTCTACGTGAAATTTTAAGCATTTCTCCAACTTTTTCTTGAGTATATCCCTTATCTCTTAAATATTTTACTTTGTCTTTGGTTCTACTAAATTTAGATATATTCATAAGATCTTCTTCTATTGTTGTCATAATAATTTCATTATTGGCTACTAAATAACATAACTTTCTTAATACATTTTCGTTATTCTTATCAACATTATTATCCTCGCAAAACTTTCTAAACTTATCTTCATCTATCTTCATGAGCATTCCTCTCCTATGCTGCTATATGCTGTAACATACCACTTTCCAAATATCTCTTTAGTTAATAAATAATCTGTCGTTTGCCACATGGCCGTTATAGTATTAAAGAATTTAAGTTTAACTATACCAGATTCAACTTTTAGTAATTTATAACTATGTTTAGTATTTAAACTAGTTATAATATATCCTTCAAAAAGCTTGTCCCAAGCTGTAATAAAATCATATTCATTTTTCTTATCAACCTGTTTAAATATTATATCTTGCAAGCTAACTACATCCTTACCCTATTATTTCCTAAATCTTAAAGGAACTAACCTTCCGCCACATTTATAGCACCTTTTGCTTAACAGCTCTTCCTTAACTCTTTCTATTTCCCCACACTCATAACACTGACATATCAAACCTTTTTCCCATTCATTTAATACCTTTCTTACCGTTTCAACGTATTTGCTAACTGCTCTATTTATAATCTCTGCTACCTTAATCACTTCTTTTTGTATTAATTTATAATGCTTTTTTCTTATTCTTGCTGATTTGGTCCTATTATATATTTTTACTGATGGCTTCATCTAACTCACTCCTTACTTATTACGTTTAGGTCTGTTGAAAATAAAATCCAACTTCTCTTTATTTACTTTTTCTTTCACATCTTCTTCTGATTTTCCACACTCTGAGCAACAGTAACTATCGTATAAAGGATATTCTCCACTTGCTCTGCATGCTTTCATATCAATTATTTTGTATCCATGTTCTCTTTTAAATTCTTTGCCACAAAATCTACATTCACGCCAAAACACTATAGGATAAATAGGTTCAATTATTGGATACGTTACTTTATCTCTTTTCATTATTTACTCACCTATCCTT
>SKEM01000329.1_pt1 | contig 34281 bp, 38 predicted proteins | sample 4826731 | NCBI WGS metagenome assembly SKEM01 (sample SAMN11008809, study PRJNA524170) | human gut metagenome | biome: Human fecal sample; material: Feces; isolation source: fecal sample from pouch patient p37 | host: Homo sapiens | place: Israel: Tel-Aviv | collected 2015-07-27 | reverse complement strand
TTATTTCCGATACATCTTAAACTCCAAGAACAGATCGTTATAAATTCCTAAGTATTCTTGACCTAAATCTTGGTAAACTTCTAAATGTTTGATGGTTTCATCATCTGGATAAAATTGTTTATCTTCGGCAACTTCTTTTGGTAATAGTTTTTTAGCTTCTTTATTTGGTGTGGAATAACCAATATATTCTGCATTTTGTGCCGCATTTTCTGGTCGTAACATAAAATTCATAAATGCATAGGCGCCGTCTTTATTTTTGGCCGTCTTAGGCATCACAATGTTATCAAACCAGAGATTAGAGCCTTCACTGGGAATCACATAATGTAGATGTTCATTGTTTTCTAGCATTTCAGCAGCTTCACCAGAGAAAGTTACAGCAACTGCACTTTCTTCATTAGCCATGTACATTTTGATTTCATCGGCAACAATTGCTTTGACATTGTTCGTTAATCGGTTTAACTTATCGGTAGCCTGACGTAATTGTTGGTCGTTTTTACTGTTTAACGAATAGCCTAAACTGTTCAAAGATAATCCTAACACTTCGCGAGCGCCATCAATCAGCATGACATTATTTTTTAATTCCGGGCGCCATAAATCATCCCAATGTTGGATCTGACGGCCGTCAATAAATTTATCATTATAAATAATCCCCAACGTGCCCCAGAAGTATGGAACGGAAAACTTATTTTTGGGATCAAAGGATTGATCTAAAAAGCGTGCATCAATGTTTTCTAAGCCTTTTAATTTGCTGTGATCAAGTGGTAAAAGCATCTTCGCTTTCATCATTTTTTGAATCATATATTCAGAAGGAATGGCAATATCATAGGCTGTACCACCTTGCTGAATTTTTGTATACATAGCTTCATTAGAATCAAAGGTTTCGTAATTGACTTTATAGCCTGTTTCTTTTTCAAATTTCTTAATCAAGGCCGGATCTATATAGTCTCCCCAATTGTAAATGGTTAAGGTATCTGCTCCTGCCATGCCACTTGCTTTCTCCAATTGGCGCACGCCAAAAAACAAGATGACAATAATAGCGATAATTCCAATAAAAAGTGACTGTAATTTTTTCATTTTAACTTGGCCACCTCACTTTGTTCCCGACGCATTTTCTTTAAACGTTTTGGCGTATTGTCTTTACTGATAAAGTAATAACCGACAACTAGAATCATTGAGAATAGGAATACTAACGCACTTAAGGCATTGATTTCTAAACTAATTCCCTGACGTGCTCGTGAATAAATTTCAACAGATAATGTTGAAAAACCATTGCCTGTCACAAAGAATGTTACGGCAAAATCGTCCAACGAATAAGTAAAGGCCATAAAGTAGCCAGCAATAATTCCTGGCGCTAAAAAAGGCAATATAATATTTTTAATCACTTGAACATTATTGGCCCCTAAATCCCGTGCCGCATCTACCATAGAATCGTTCATCTCTTGTAGTTTTGGTAAAACCATTAAAACAACAATCGGAATACTAAAGGCAATATGCGACAATAATACACTTGTAAAACCTAAACTGATAAACCCTACTGCCGTGAAGAAAATTAAGAAACTGGCTCCAATAATAACATCTGGTGAAACGAGTAAAATGTTATTAAAGCTAAGCAACGTGTTCCGGTTTTTACGACGTTTTGTATAATAAATCCCCATCGCGCCAAATGTTCCAATGATGGTTGCTATTAAAGCCGATAAGAAAGCTAGCAAAAACGTATTTAGAACAATGGTTAACAAGCGTGTGTCTTCGAAAACGTTCCGATAATTATCTAACGTAAAACCAGTAAACTGATTCATCGTTTGCGTGTCGTTAAACGAATAAAAAATCAAATAAAAGATTGGTGCGTACAGTAGCGCAAAGACAACGAATAAATACACATAAGACCATTTAAACTTTTTCTTTTGCATTATTTGCCACGCCCTTTCTTCTTCTCACCCGTCAGCAACATCACAATAAACATGGCAACAATTAAAATCACACCAATTGTTGAACCCATGCCCCAGTTTTGCGTTACTAAGAAGTGCTCCTCAATCGCCGTCCCCAACGTAATCACCCGATTGCCGCCAATTAAACGTGTTAACATAAAGAGCGAGAGCGAAGGAATAAAGACAGCTTGAACACCACTTTTCACACCGTTCAGGGAGAGAGGAAAAATGACACGGCGGAACGTTTCCGCACTGCTAGCTCCTAAGTCCCGACTAGCACTAATCAATGAAGGATTCATCTCTTCTAAGGCATTAAAAATCGGCATAATCATAAATGGAATTTCAATATACGTTGCGACAAATAAAAAACTGAAATCTGTAAACAGAATTTGGTGCGTGCCCAAACCCATAAAACTCATAAACTGATTGATACTCCCATGAATACTGAAAATCCCAATAAAGGCATAAGCTTTTAATAATAAATTCACCCACGTTGGTAAAATAACAAGCATTAACCACAACTGTTTATGCTTGAGCTTTGTCAAAAAATAAGCCGTAGGATAACTTACCAATAACGTAAAAATGGTAATCAGAAAAGCATACCAAACCGAATTAATGGTCATACTTAAATACGTTCCTGATGTAAAATACGTTTGGTAATTCGCCAAGGTAAACTGGCCATTCATATCGAAAAATGATTGATAAATAATCATTAGCACTGGCGCAATGACGAATAAAAGTAACCACATTACATAGGGAATCGAATAAATTCGACGCATTGTTTTCATTTTATTTTCCCCTTTCGTTTACTCGTCGTAACTTTCTAAACGGGCATCAAAGTCTTCTTCTGATTCATTGAAGCGCATCACGTGAATATCTTCTGGCTCAAAAGAGAGCCCTACTTGAGCACCTTCTTTGGCTTTTCGAGTGGAATGGACCATCCATTCGTTTCCTTGTTCATCAAAACAAATAATTTCATAATGAACGCCGCGGAATAACTGCGTGTCCACCGTTACAGTTAGCTTGCCTTTTTCAAGCGTGGTAATCGTTAGGTCTTCTGGACGTAAAACGACTTCTACAGGTTCATTTTTCCGCATGCCGCCATCGACACATTCAAATTTTTTGCCCACAAATGAAACTAAATTATCTTCCAGCATCACGCCGTCCACAATATTACTTTCCCCCACAAAGTCAGCAACAAAGTGATTAATCGGTTCATCATAAATATCGACTGGTGTGCCACTTTGCACGATATGACCTTTATTCATGACAAAAATTTCATCACTCATCGCTAATGCTTCTTCTTGATCATGGGTCACAAAAATAAAAGTAATTCCTAAACGTTGTTGTAAATCACGTAGTTCATATTGCATCGCTGTGCGTAATTTCAAATCTAAAGCGGATAACGGCTCATCTAAAAGCAATACTTTTGGCTCATTGACAATCGCTCGTGCAATTGCGACCCGCTGACGTTGGCCCCCAGACATTTCACTAATTTCACGTGTTTCGTAGCCCGGTAATTGAACCAAACGTAATGCCTCTTTCACTTTTTTTTCAATTTCTGCTTTGGATAGTTTTTTGATTTTTAAACCAAATGCAACATTATCAAAAACATTCATGTGAGGAAACAAAGCATAATCCTGAAACACGGTATTGACTTGGCGTTTATTGGCAGGTACATCATTTATTCTTTTACCATCAAAATAAACATCGCCAGAAGTCACGTCATTGAATCCCGCAATAATACGCAAAATCGTTGTTTTACCACATCCTGAAGGTCCTAATAAGGTATAAAATTTTCCTTCTTCAATTTCAAAGCTGACATTTTTTAATACTGGTTCATCGTCAAATTGTTTGACAACATTTTCAAATGAAATCACATGGTTTCTCACTGGATAAACTCCTCCATTTCGTCCTTTATAAATACGATTCTGTCGCCACAATTAACGCACGACTTTTTCCTCGACCATTGTTGCTAATTTGGTGAGGTTCTGTTGCTTGGTAATACATGGTTTGACCTTTTTTAGCAATATACGTGGCTTCCCCTAATGTCAAACGAATGGAGCCATCAATCACATAAATAAATGTTTCTGATAGAGAAGGTTCAAACGTTTTGTATTCGCCATTTTTATCAAAAGTAATAATGACAGGTTCCATTTCTTTTTCATTTGAGGCTGGAATTAACCATTTTAGTTCATAGCCATGTTCTTCATCATAATAGAGGGTACTTTCTTCTTCATTGTAGACAATTTTCTGTTCAAGCGGTTGCTGACTAAAAAACTGCTCTGGCGTCACGCCTAGTACTTCTAAAATTGAGAAGAATGTTTCCATTGATGGTGAGCTTAAATCCCGTTCCAATTGGGAAATATAGCCTTTGGATAAATCCGTTCTTTCACCTAATTCTTCTTGTGTTAAATTTTTCTGAATGCGTAAATTTCTCAACTTCTCACCAATTTCCATGGCACACCTCGTTTCTATTTTCAGCTAATCTTTTCAACAAAAGTTTTGTAATACTAAACTTACAGTTTAGTTTTACCTTTTTTAGTATACGAACTTTTTGAAAAATTTCAACCATTTTTCTTTATTTTTCTAGTCTAATTGTCACACAATCTTTCTTTTCTGTATAACTTACTGTTTATAAGAAGAAAAATGATACGAAAAAATCAGAATATGATAAAATAAGACGAGTTGCTTTTTTACATAATTGGAAGGAGCGTTTTTATATGAATTCATTTCAAGCATTTACGTTAAGAGAACAAGATACATCTGTCATTGGTCAACTAGAAACCATTACTTTAGACGATTTATCAGAAGGCACTGTAGTAATCAAAGCAGCCTACTCCTCAGTTAACTTTAAAGACTCTTTAGCTTCAAAAAAAGACGGCGGTGTGATTCGCAATTATCCAATGATTCCAGGAATTGATGTCAGTGGCACTGTTGTCACATCGGAAGATCCTCGTTACAAAGAAGGCGATAAAGTGATCGTAACAGGCTATCAATTAGGGGTTAGTCATACTGGTGGTTATTCTGAATATGTGCGTGTTCCTGGCGATTGGGTAGTTCCACTTCCTGAAAAAATGAGTCTCAAAGAAGCAATGATTTTCGGAACTGCTGGCTTTACGGCCGGATTATCTGTCACAGCTTTAGAAGACGATGGCTTACGAGACGACAAAGAAGCCCCCATTATTGTAACTGGTGCGACAGGCGGTGTTGCGACATTGTCTATTGCGATGTTGCATCAATTAGGCTACACTTCAATCACTGCATTAACTAGAAAGCCAGATTCTTTTGAGCTTTTAAAAGAGTTAGGTGTTAGTGAATGCTTATTAGTAGAAGATTTCTTAGCAACTCCTGTTAAAGCATTGATGAAACAGCGTTTTGCTTTTGCAATTGATACCACTGGTGGGGAAATTACTTCTGCTGTTTTACCACAACTTCGTTATGATGGCCGTTCAGCCATTTGTGGCCGCGCTGCTGGAATTACATTAGAGACAACCGTTTTACCCTTTATTTTACGGGGCGTTCATTTATTGGGCATTGATTCGGTTAATGTTGGTATGGACAAACGAAAAATAGTCTGGCAACGTCTTGCCACTGATTTAGACATCACTGAAAAAGCTGTGTATCAAGAGATTACTTTAGAAGAACTTCCCCCTGTTTTTGAAGCATTACAAGCAGGCCAACATATTGGACGGACCATTGTCCGAATTTCTTAAGGAGGCGTTTTGATTATGGATGTTTTAGTTACTGCTGGCGGAACGTCAGAACCGATTGATAATGTTCGTTCGATTACCAATCATTCTTCTGGCGGACTAGGAAAAGCAATTGCTGAAAGTTTTTTAGCTGCTGGACACACCGTAACCTACGTAACAACCAAACATGCATTACGTCCAACCCAACAATTGGACTTATCAATTAAAGAAATAGAAACAACGGTTGAATTAGCCACTACGTTAGAACAACTCTTTGCTGAAAAGCAATTTGATGCGATTGTTCACGCAATGGCAGTCAGTGATTTTACGACGGAAACCGCGCAAACGGAAGAACAATTTATTGATTCTTTTGCTCAACAATTAAGCGAACAAACATTGCCAAAGACCAAAGAAGCCTTGGTAACTATCGTTCAAAACACATTGAATCAGATTGCTGATATTCCTCAAACAGCAACAAAAATTTCATCTGATACGGACCGATTATTAATTTTTCTAAAGAAAAATCCTAAAGTCATCCAAATGATTCGTGACAAGCAACCCCAAACTGTTTTAGTGGGCTTTAAATTACTTGTCAACGTTTCACAAGAAGAACTTGTCCAAGTTGCACAAGCCGCTTTGGTTAAAAATCGGTGTGACTTTGTCTTAGCCAATGACTTGATGAACGTTCATGAAACAGAACACGAAGGATTATTAATTAACGAAACGGGCATTGTCCAAGAAGCTTGTTCAAAACAAGGGATTGGTTCAATGATCGTTAAAAATGTTGAAAAGAAATGGAGAGAACAACAATGAAAACTATTTTATTAGGCGTCTCTGGCAGCATTTCTGCATATAAAGCAGCAGATATTACAAGTCAACTAGCTAAGCTTGGCTACAATGTGGAAATTTTAATGACTAAAAGTAGCACAGCGTTCATCACTCCGCTGACCTTACAATCACTTTCTAAGAATCCAGTGCATACGGATGTCATGATGGAAATTGATCCCAGTAAAATTAATCACATTGAGTTAGCTAAAAAAGCGGATTTATTTTTAGTAGCACCTGCTTCGGCCAATACAATTGGGAAATTAGCCCATGGGATTGCCGACGACTTATTATCAACAGTTGCTTTGGCGCTTTATCCTGAAACACCAAAAATTATTGCGCCCGCGATGAATACGTATATGTACCAAAACCCCATTGTCCAACGAAATATTGGCATTTTAAAAGAAGTCGGCTATCAAGAAATAATCCCACGTGAAGCTCTATTAGCTTGTGGCGATTATGGTCGTGGCGCACTTGCCACTGTTGAAGATATCATTCAAACAGTGATGAAAATTTTAGCATCTGATAACAAGGAGTAATTTATGAATAACACGAAAAAATTTACGTTAACAGCAATGTTCTTAGCTATCTTACTTTTACTGGCTTTAACCCCGCTAGGATTTATCACATTAGGTCCTTTAAATTCGACCACGATGCATATTCCTGTAATTATTGGTTCCATTGTTTTAGGGCCAAAAATCGGTAGTATGTTGGGCGGCACGTTTGGGATCATTAGCTTAATTAAAAATACGACAGCACCAACACCTTTGTCGTTTGTTTTTTCTCCATTTATTCCTGTGATCGGTACCGATCATGGTAGTTGGAAGGCACTTTTAATTGTGCTCATTCCGCGGATTTTAATTGGGGTCGTTCCTTATTTCGCTTACAAATGGCTAAATAAATTAACGAAGGAAAAAGCGCAACCTGTCTCCTTATTTGTGGCTGGTGTTTTAGGCTCAGCAACGAATACCATTTTAGTCATGAACATGATTTATTTTCTTTTTAATTCAGCTTATGCTGAAATTATTGGTAAAGCTGGAACTGCTGTTTACCTAGCTATTATTGCGACGATTTTCAGTTCTGGTGTGCCAGAAGCTCTTGTTGCTGGTGTAGCTGCTTCAGCAATTGCTAGCGTTTTGCTTCGCTTAATGAAACGGAATGCAACGCAAAAACTATAGAAAAAAACACAGGGACTAAAAATCAAGTTTGATTTTTAGTCCCTGTGTTTTTTATTTATTTTTTTTGTTTTCGTAATTTATAGGCATATTCACTGGCTTTAAATAATAATTTATTAACCGGTAAATCGAATTCCCCAATAAATTCATTAATCGTTGGGTTGAAGTTCGCTTTAAACTTAATTAAGCCATCATTTAAACTACCTTCTAAGCCGCCCATATTACAGCTTTCGCAGCCACGGTTAAAACATTCTTGAATGGCATCTCGCCAAGTCACATATGTTGGCATGTAGCGTTTATAACGATCATCTAAGCCAGCATAAAGGATTTCACTTGTTGGACCAAATGTCACAGCCAAAGCGCCAGCAACCGTGACGATTTCACCAGCTTCTGCGATATTTTCTTCTAATTCTTTTAGTTCCCGAGTCAAGGAAGCATCTAATTCTTCTAAATTATGGCGCTTTTTCACTTGATTTTCTTTCAAATTACTCAAGTCTTTTTGATTTTTATCATAGCGTTGTTGCGTGCTATCTAAACGTTCCTTTAAATTGACTTGCGCCAGCATAATAAAGGAGTCTTCTGGGTAAATGTTCAACAGCTTCTTAAAGTAATCACTATTCCGCAAAGAAATATGTTGGCGTTCCATGGTTGATTGAATGACTTTTTCAAATTCATCAACAAAGTCAACATGCCCTTGCTGCACAACGACCCCTTTTTTTTCAGCTGTTTTAATCATTTTCTTGGTACTTTTTGACAATTGTTCCTCACTAAAATCTTCACGATAAATATTCGCTTGGAAGCGGGGCTGGATGGTGGCCCCCATATCCATTGTCAGTCCTTGATATTTGGCCCCTGCTTCTTTCAAGGTCTCAATAATAGCTGTCGCTTCAGCATGCGGTTGATGTTCTTCTCCCAAATGAAAATCTTGATAGTGAACCGCTGGATCCATTTTTATAAATAAAGCTCGTTTTTTCTTGCCAAATTTTTTCAATTCAGCCATAAAGTAGCTGACCAAACGTTCATTTGTATAGTCCATTACTGGACCTCTTGGTGTATATAACATCGTAAAACCGGCTGGTAATGGTTTGATTAAAACTAAACTTGATGCGACTAATGTATCCTTTTCATAAACCCCAACAATTTCAGAACCCCAGTTATCCTTGACTTTTGCCCATGAAGATGACTGTAGTAAATTACATAATGGGTGATTTTTAACAAATGTATCGTGTACTTCTGCCGGAATACCGATTTTAAATGTGTACATGTTCAAACTCCTCTGCTGTGACTTTCCAATAGTCCGTTTATCTTACACTATCATAGTGTATTCCAACAGACTAGTAAAGTTTTACATGAAAATTTTTAGAAAAAATGTAGATCTTATTCTTTATGTAAAAAAGACGAGGTAGAAACAGTTCATTCTATCACTTAGCTCACTAATAGCAACGACACTTTTCTTCACTGCCATTCAAAGGATGAATCATTTCTATCCACATCTTTTCAATTAAATACGTGTTTCAAATTTTAATGACTTGTTGATAAAATACATGATTGGTGCTGAAATCGTCATAATAATCGCTTCACTTAATGCTAACCAACCATAAGTTGTCCAAAATGCTTGACCGCCACTTGGTACTAGCATAAAGGCAATAAAAAACATACTTACAGTAAAAAATAGACTATTTAGACACATTCTAACAGGAATACTTGGTACCTTTTTTTGTAAAAAAGCTGTTAAGCTCAACGCAAATAATGTTTGCGCTCCACCAAACAGAGCATCCATTACACCAAAACCAAAAAATAAGTTAAAAAAGATAACGCCGCCTAAAACACCCCACATCAATTTGCGATTGAAAACGACTAGGTGATTCAAACTTTCTGAAATTCTAAATTGAATCATACCAGAAGAAACTGGCCGAACCAATAAAGAGAGGACAATATATAAGCCCATAATGATACCATTGGCTAAGACTGTTCTTAGCTTTCGATTGGCTTGAAACGAATTTTGCATACTTTTTCCTTCTTTCTCCGAGTTTTTTTACAAGGGATGGTTGATGAACCTTGAACTAAATTATAACATAACCTGAGTTAACACTAAAGATTGATATTACAATGTTTTATACACTTTAGCAAAACTAACGTTCCCCTTTCTTTGCTTAGCTTAATATTTAATTGTGGCAAATTTGTGGCAAAAAAATATAAATATTTGTTTCGTGCAAATATTTTTGTCTTATGGTATTATTAATGTATAAAAAGGACGTGCTACTGACACGCCCTCGTGTAGAACCGTTTAAGACGGTAGCAAGTTTTAATTACAAATTGTAACCAGTTAACTCGCCAAAGTTAATGACTGGTTACTTTTTTTTGTCATTATTTAGCAATTTCACAACCAAACTAATCAATGCAATGGTAAACATACCAAAAGCAAAAATTGTCTGAATTGTTTCATACGCAGACAAAAAGGCATTTCCTTTCTAAAGATTTTAGCACTCACTTTCATAAGCACCACCACCTCTCAAAGATAGCCACCGTCATAACTTTTCTACCCATTTATTATACCACAAAAAAGCAAAAAAAAAGAACACCGCTAACAAGCAGTGTTCAAAAAAAACGAATTATTTACTCACCAGGTATCGATAATTACACATCAAAAACCGAACATTTCAATACTCTTGTTTAATAGTATTATAGGTCATTTCTGAAATTTTTCCGTCCTTCACACTTGCCAACAACAACACCCGTATCGTTCTACCAGATTGTTTACACGTCAAAATCACGGCATATTTATTATCTCCTGATTGGTAAACAGTTTCCACATTTCCCTCACTAGATAATTGAACCGCTGTTTTTACATCAATCCCATTTTTTTTGATACATTCGGCAGTCATTAATTTTTTTAATTTCTCGTTACGATCATTAATACTACTATAATTCGCATAAGCTTCCCCAAACGACTGCAACAGTTCTTTGTTATTTACTTGCATTTCTTTAACGCTTGATTCAGTTGTTTCACTAACCGTATCTCTTGTTCGTTCCTCTGAAAAACCCTTAGAACCACTCTCTGACAACGCAAAGTCAGTAGTTTCTGTTGTATTAACACTTTTTACTTGTTTTGAAGGTTCTTTCTCTTTTCCTACTGGTAAAAAAAACACCCCCAACATCAACAAAATAAATCCTACACCAAAAATTACTTTTTTCATCATTTTACATCCTTTCTAACTAAACTTGTTGTAATTGGAAAATCTTTCTGCCATTGACGTAAATATTTTTCTGCCGTCTGTCCTTTTTCTGCATTTTGCTCATAGGTTGTGTATTTTCCATTCCCTTCCACACTTGCCACGATACCTGTATGACCAAATTCACTAATCGCTACACCGCCTTGACCAAAATTAATTACATCACCAGCTTTTAAATCTTCATATTTTGAATTTTGAATAACCGTCCAATGATAATTTTTCCAATCATAATCACTGCCAATTTGGCTAGCATACATATGCCCAGAACCCATCAAAACTGGACCGCCCATTTTCTCAACATATAAAGCCGTCAACCCATAACACTGACCACCATTTATTGTTTGACCTAAAACAGCTTCAAGAACATCAATCTTACCGCCACCAATATTTGCTGAACCATTTCCAGTCGTTAAACGTTTATACCAGTTCATAGCGCTTGTTTTACGTCCAATCTGTTCTATAGGATCATCTTTTGTTCCTGCACGTTCCCACAATTTCAAAATATCAACAGCTAGTTTCTCAACGTCTTTACTCTTAGACATATTCTTTAACAACGTACTATCCGCCCCGTCATGATTCCACGCATAGTCCATTTGAAACTCTACTGTTTTCCAATCCTTATTGGTTGTTTTCGCAAGTGTTAGCAAATTAACACGTCTTTCACTATCCCATTGTCCTAAAGCAAAAGCATAGCCTCCAACAGAGGGATTAAAGGCTAACGCTTCATTATATAGCTTATCCCCTTGAATACGTGAAGGAATAAGCCCACTTTCATGCTCCAAATTCCCCAACCATGCAGCCGCAAACTCAATTGTTCCTTCATGAGAAGTCACATAACTTGCTACTTTCTGCGCAACTCGTTCTTGTTCATTTTGAGGATTAAATCCAGAATCAGTTGTATCTACTGTAAAAAAGCCAAGAATCATTATAATTGGTATAAAAAACAACGCTATCATTACAGCCACACTAATAAAATATTTCTTCAAACATGTCCCTCCTCATAAACAAAAAAAGCAATGCCTAAATAGACACTGCTTTTTTCTATCCATATTTCAAAAAAAGAAACACTGCGTGTTTACAGCGTTTCTTCCATATTATTCTTTAAATTTTCCTGACTTATAAACAAGCTCATAGTTTCCACTTGCCTTTTCATCGTTAAACTCATAATCTTGGTAGAGAGTTTCTAACTCTTTATCCTCTGTAAATTTATAGAAATTCTCCATACTGTTTGCTTTTCCTTCAAACGGAGCCCATGTATCAATCAAATAATTGTTCGAATCTTTGTCCTTATAAATCAAAAAACTAAAATCTTTTTCTGTATACTTATAAGGCTTTTGACCTTCTTCTAATGATACGTTATCAACATTTGTTCCATCTTTTACAACCTCATCAATCACAGCTTGTGTATTTTTGTCTACTTTATCACTACTTCCACACGCTGTAAACACCAACAACATTCCTAACAAAATAACTGGTAAAAACTTTTTCATATTGCACCTCTCTTTTTCTTTTATTGTACCATTTCCACATGCCTATGAACAGTTTTTTTCGTTAATTTTACAAGGTTTCTGTCGTTTTTCCGCTCTCTTTTTCAGGAGATAATTCTTCTTGAATCTCATGATCTTTTCTCAAATTATCTTCTGTTGAATAACGAACAGTAGAAGAAGTTTTCCCCTCTTCTTTTGCTTCTCTTGGTGTTTCCTTCGGCTCTTTTGATAACGGCTCTTCTGGATTGTATGAATAGCTTTGTGTCCATTCTTTTGGTTCTGTTTTAAACTCATCAAAATGTACATCGTATTCGTAAGGTTCCCCACGAAGTTTTGCCAAACGCTCCTCAAAACTTTCCGTCGCACCACTCCATGAACTATTACGACGATACTTCTTCTCTTCTTCTTCCGATAGGTGCGTACGATTTTTCTCGTTCCCCTCACTATCAAAACGGGTCATATTATCAAAATCATCATAAGCCATCGGATCGATAGGTGCTTCTGGATCATTCACAAAGCCATGTTTATCGAAAGCCTCAAATTGCCCCTCACGATACGCATTCGATATAGAAGAAAAACGATCATTAAAACTTTCTTTTGGATTAAATCCTTTCACTTTATCAACGCCATTCGCCAATTTTGAATCTTGATACAATTGACTCATACCATCTTTTAAGCTTCCACCTAACCCACGTTCAGAAAAGTAACCTGCTTTTTGTGCTAATTTTTCCGTTCTCGATGGCTGAACCTCGTCCATTGTTGACCCTAGAATAATATTATCCATGTAGTCACTTTGACCATTATTATCCGAATATCCTACTGGTTCTAATACTTCTTTTGGTGGTCGACTGGATTGAGGCGAAGTTCCTTCTTCTTTTGGTGTCACATCTTTTCTGAAATGAGGTAGTTTTTGTTTTAACGGTAGCTTATCCACTTTTTGGTGTTGAATAACAGATACAAACCAACGCCAATTTTTGTAAATCAAAACAGCTAAAATGACTTTAACAAAAAGTGAAGCAATAACTGTTAAAAAGGTTGTAGCACCAAACGCTGAATCTAACCAACCTAAAGTCATAAAAATAAACCCAAAACCAAGACCTAACAACACTTTTCCCGCAAAGGAGCCAAAAATCAGCTTCCCTGCATTCATTAACACATGCTCATTGTCTGGCAATAACGAACGAGCAAGAAAAACGGGCGACAACAGAATTAACATTAGAATGAAAATTTGTAACAAGAAATTCATTACCGCAATTAACAAAATTACGCCTGCCACAATCACAAAGTCAACCCCTGAATTAAGCAACACTGCCCACTTCTGACCCAATTTTTTTATTGTTAAATAGGAATTTTTATCTGATTTTTTATCGACTTCTCCCTCTATTTTTTTCTCTTTATCTTCTGTATACTCCCCTCGTTTGGCTGTAAAATCTTGAATATCTTTCGTTGAAACATCTGTTTTTCCAAAATTCATCAGTAAAAAAGGTTCAATCACAAAACGATAATACATCATGTTTTGTACTTCCCCTGTTACGGTATCAGGTGGCGTTAGCTTTAAATCTTCCACTAGCTGCTCCGCTGGCTTTGACACGTTCGGTGCCATAATACCCACCAATTCTGTTTGTGCATTCGTTGAGACCGTGTTTACTTTCTTTAAAAAGTTTGCACCATTCGAATAAAAACCTGTTCCAACCACAATCAAACTGCCTAAAATCAATAAGCGAATAAACAGTCGTTCCATTCCATGACGAAAGAAATCTTTGATCCCATAAATAAACACCATCATCACAAAAAACGTTCCAAAGGTTTTAAAAAGGTTATCCCATACTGCATTACTAGAAGAAAACGCACTGTCAATGCTCTTGTTTAATATATCGACAGAATAAATTTTATCGACTAACACCATACTAGCTTCCACAATGCTTTTTCCAATGGAAAATAAAACATTCAAAATCCCATTAAATCCACCTACCATTTTCTTATCAAATCCACCTATCCATGAAACTTGCTTAATTAATGATAAAATGGAATCAATATCAAAATAATCTGTTAACATACCAAAACCTCCCTTCTATGCCACAAATTTTTCTTCCGCATTCGCACTTTCATTACGATTAACCGTACGGAAACTTTCTCTTACTTCTTCGAATGGGCAATACACCAACATTCGTCCTACACGACCATAAATATCTAAATACAAGCAATGATATTGAGGCATTTTCCGCAAAAACTCAATATTTTTTTGAGTTACTTCTAACCCAACATGTCTCAAAATCAATTCTCGTTCATCGTCTTTATCAAACGCAAAAACACGTCCAAAGTTCCCAGAATCGTCCTCCGACTGCGTATCTTTAATCGATTGCGTGATTAAAACCATCATATTATTAAACGTACGTCCTACACGTCGCATCGCTTTAATTACTTTTTTCCCACCTCTAGACGAGCTAAACACCCATGCTTCGTCAAACAAGACAAACGTATTTTCTTCTGAATCTTTCAATCCGAAAGCTTCACAGAACTTCCCTAAACACATCATTAAGGCTAATGATTTTTTCTGACTAGACGTGTAGTTTCGACTATTTTCTTCCGCATCTGGAATATCTAAACCAGCTACTTCTAAAATAGTGACGTGTTCCGTCAAGTTCAATCCGTTATTTTCTCCTCGTGAAAATGCCAATTCTAAGATTGATCCGTCTACTCGTTCTAAAATAGCCTTTCCTGATTTTCTCGCTTCTTCGTTGCTACTTTGAACCATATAATCTAAAACATTTAACAGCCCAACTTGTTGACCTTCTTCTTTTTTTGCAACAACTGACTTAATCCCTTTTAACATTTCTGTTCGAGCGTCCTCTTTTTCTGAAAAATCATAAATCTGCTCAAAGATTGTTTCTAACGTATCTTGTACTTCTGCCCCTGATAAGTAATTCAAGGGATCAAGAACACCTGCATTCTCCTCTTTATTCGGGTCTAACGTCACAAAATGGAACGAACGAATATAGTCAATGAATAACGGGTATTTTTCTTGATAATACGGGTTTTCTACGACTTTCATTAACCATTTTCTATATTCTGATTTCGGATCAATATATAAACCCTTCCCATTTAACAAACTACAGTAAAAGAAAATCAATTTTGCAAGAAATGATTTTCCTCCTCCAGTCGGTCCAGTAATCGCAATATGAGGCGAACTAGAAGCTTTTCCAGCCACTTCTGCTTGATTGGCTAAAAACGGATTGAACAAAACAACTTTCCGACAGGCACGTGCAATTTGTTCTGGTGTTAATCCCTTCACGTTCCCCAACGTTGACACCCGACCAATAGGATAACCTACACGATCCCCTATACGATTATCTGTACCAATCATCAGTTCTGTAACACCTTGTGCCGTTGTATAGTGTACCCAATTTTTCATTAAGTAGCTTTCTTGCCCTGCCAAAAACGAATGGAACAAGACGTCTTGATCAGCCAAACCATTGACAACTTCCACTTTCATTGATTCGCAATAATCAATCACCTGTGCCGAACGTTTCCTGCATTCGTCCAACGTCGAACCAAAAACTGCAAACAGACCAAACCATTTGATAATCGGCTCTTTCTTTTCAATCTTTTCATCTAAATTCATTAAAATATAGCGGTTTAAACGTCCACTTTTCTTTTCAGAATCTCCCATTTCCAGAGATTCTTGTGCAGAGTTCTTCAGACGAGTATTGGCACGCTTGCTTTTTCCTTGAAGTCCATTTGCACCTTTCAAGGGAACAAATTTCCCTTTTAATTGAAATTCTACAGGAAATGGCAACTCCTGAACTCGTGAAACAACATGATTTAACCACATATTGACAGGAAATTTATGAATCGGTAATAACGATACATACGACTTTCCAGCTTTTGTTGACAGCTCAATATATCCTTGATTTTCTTTGGTATCAATAATACTATCTGTCAACGAATGAATGCCTTCGTTCATATCAGACATTTCAGATAAGGCTCTATCTAAACCACGTACAAATGGATATTCTATATGGTGGCGTAATTCTTTCTGCGTTAAACGTGACCCACGAACTGCACCAAATCGTTGGAAGATCATTTCTTCCGTCATGCTGTACCGTTCAAAAAATTCTTTGTCTACCACTATTTCATAGTTTCCTAATGCCAACACCCGATACGCTACTTGATCTAACAGCTGAACTGCTTTTCCCTTAAACGTACTTGCTGTAAAACTACTACTTACCTTCACACCAATAATCAATCGTTCACTCGTTAAAAATTTCAATTCATCATTTAAAATTTGTACCGTGCGTTCTTCAATATCTTTTGCTAAATCCTCATGTTCACTCGCAAACTCTTCCTCTAAGGAAGCAACACGTTCTGGCAATTCAAATGAAACAGGTTCCACGCTTAACTCAAATTCTTTGTATTTTTTTAACCCTTGCAAAAACTGTTCCATTGTTTCCTTGTACTCTTCTTGTTTTTCTCGATTTTGACCTGCAATATTTTCTAATGGTACACGATAGTATGCCCAAACTTCATTGGTATGTGTCACTAATAAATTGCCAAAAATCTTTCTCGCTGGAATCTTAAATTTTGTTGCGCTCATATCCACACTCCTTTATAAAATAAAGAAAGACAATGAAATTCATTGTCCTTCTTCTTGTTCTTGATATAAACTTCCATCAATAGAAAGCTCTTCTACTGTCGCTCGCTCATATACAGTTTCTTTTTTGTTTAACGTAATCAATCGTCCATGTTGCAACACTTTCCCTTTTGTTTGATACAAAATAAGGTAATGAATGTAATCCTTCAAAAAGATATGCACTTTCTTTCCGTCAGGTTCTACTCGATTAAATAACTCAACCATTCCCCATGAAAGCCCTAACGTGACAAACACCATCATTTGACTAAAGCCACTTACTAGATACCACACAGAGCCAACAATTAAGGCAGTACCGAATGCCACATAAATCGTTTGAGCAGCCACCGCATTTCTTAATTTTAGTTTTTTTGTAATTTCTCGTACCATTTGCGGTGCTTGAAACGGTTCCTTGTAATCAAACACTTCTTTTATTGGTTTTTCTGATTGCTTACTCATACAACCACCTAGAAGCCCATCTTCGTTGGAATACTTACTAAACTATCCAAGAAACTGCTCGGGTCTTTAATGAAGAAATACCCCACTGCCCCTAAAGCAATCAACCCAATTGCTTTTACAAATTTTTGAGCGATCCCTTCTTTAAGCGCATAGATAACAACTGCTCCTGTAAAGATAGGCGCTACCCATTTACTTAAAACATAATCCACTAATCCTTGTGCGCTAGGTTCTTTTTCGGCTGCCAAAACTGGTAACGCCCAACAAAAATTCATCACTAATGCAAAAAAAACAATGCTGACTTTTTGCCAAATGCACATTGCTTCTTTCTTAACTACTGTATTCAGTTTTTTTACTTGCTTCATTCTACTATTCCTCCCAAATCATGTGCGAATTTATCTATATAAAATTTGCCGTCTTGACGAACAACTGTTAATACCACGTATTCTTTATGATTGTTTCCACTATTGCCCTCTTGTATCGTTGGCGTATCAACAATCAAATAATTTTTCCCGTCTTTGTAAAAAGCTGGCTCTCCTTGTTTCACAGTAAAGCCTTTACCTAATACCACAGGATTAGCCATTAAATAAGATAGTTGTTTTTTATCATCACTACCATACAATTGATAAAATTGTTTCAAGAAATCTGCTAATTTCGCTTCTTCTTGTTCGTCCACACGATCAAATGAATTGTTTTGTATTGTTTTTCCGTCCATATCCCCTGCTTTTAGGCTAGGAATACTTGAATAATAAGGTAATGAAGTAACTTTAAACTGCCCATTTTTTTGAATAAATGGAATCATTAATAAAACAGTTCGCTGACTACTTTCTTGTTCTTTGTACTTTTGTTTTTCTGTCACTGTCTTTTTACCTTCTTTTTTCGTCACTGTTCGTTCTTTTTCTACTGGATACGAAACAGTGTACGTGACTACATACTTTGCGACATACGTCTGCTTTTGCTTTTCAAAGGTAAAAAAAGAAGAAGAATCCAACTTTTGTGTTACAGCCGTTTCTTCCTCTTTAGGTAATTTTTTTGCCATATAGGTTGCTAAATTTTTATCACGATCCGCACGTGCTTTTTCATCAGACGGTTTATTCATGTAGAGTGGTACAAACTCGCCTAAATAACGTTTTGCTAAATCTTCATTTAACGTTTCCTTTGTATCGCTAGCCAAATCCTTTTGAACAACAGCTAACGCCTCCTTATTTTGTGTTGCATTGACATTAGCATTTTTCGCCATTAGAAACGATAAAGGAACCGTTGCGACTAATAAGCCTAACGCACTTAAAAACACGATACGAGCCGTTTTAGGGCTTATTTCTGCCTTATCCTTTAACAACTGTTGTTTTGGTGGTTTTTTCCGTTTAATAAACTTCATTTTTTCCTCCTCATCGATTGTAAATATTTCTCGAAATACTTTAATAATTTGCTTTTATCTGCTCTCTCCAAATAAAAGTATTTTTCTCCTGTCCTCTTATACCAAGAGTAGAATGTATAGTAATAACTACTATACATTTTCTCCCCAGTAGGTAAGCGTAAATAATGCCCCTGAACAAAGATACTTTTATTTGCTGACAGTGGATATTCACCAATAAATTCTTTCCTAAAAGGTATCGTTACGTTTACAATCCCCATACCCTTCAGATATTCTTTGTATTGTTCAATATAAACAATATCTTCATCATCAATCGAGTTTTCAACTACAGAAAATCCATGCTCTCTTAGCAAGTCAGGAACCGACCGCTTGGAATAGTGTTTGTAAAAATCAGAGTGTGGCTTGAATACTGGTAACAAGATTGCCCCTCCTTCCGTAAACGAACCAATAGCGTATAAAAATCTTCTAATGTAAATACACTGTAAACATCAAGAGGACTTTTTAAAACCCACGATCCTTCATGAAAAAATACTTTTCCCGACCCTACCTTGATATAGCCAAAAGCTGAATCTCGTTCAGACAGTAGCACAATATCCCCTTTGACAATGCCTTGAATTAATACCCATGATAGATTTTCTTTTTTAACTTGAAATGCCAACCAGCCTTCTAAATAAGGCGTTTCTTTTTCATTCATTCGTTATCTCTCCAATCTATACTGCCGATAGTACACTTGATAATTTTCATAAAATTCTTCTAACAACTGTGCTAATCCTTGGTTTACTACATCTAAGGATCGACTAATCATTAACTGTTCATACCCCAACGGATAATCATCATGCTTTCTAAAATACTTACCTGCCACTTGTTCTTCTCGCTCCAAAATATGGTAATAACTATCTGGCAAATAATCCTCCATTCGCATTTCCCTTAATCTTTTTACTCGATCAACATGTGACTGAATAAAATTAGCCTCGTCCATCACCATTGGCGCACGAGCAAAAACAGGCGCACGCTCGATAAAGTTTTTCTTGACTTGTTCGTCCAAGGTTTCTTCATCAGGCGCACGCCCGTGTTGTTTTTTAAATTGTTCATAAAATAAAGCACATAACTCTTTTTCACATGACAACAAATGCTCTTCACGTGCAGTTAATTCTTTTTCTTTGTCTGACATAAGAACTAAACGTGTAAAATTAGACATATAACGTATGATATACACGTCTTTTTCTAGTTCTGTTCCTAATTTTGTTAACATAAACTATCTCCTCTCTAGTCAATCCTACAGTCACAACAATTAGTTCTGTCATTTTTATCGCTTTTTAGGTGTCTTAGCTTCTTTTAAATTAACTCAAACCCACCCACGAAAAAACTCGTTCCAAAATCGAAAAAGTAACATTTGTTTTAAAAATTAAATCTAAAATGATAAAAGCTATGACAAAAAGTCCAAACCAACACTTATAAAACTTTTCCATAGAATCAGTTAACAAATTTGAAATAATCATTCCAAATAAAACAGAAATAATCATTCCAAACAACACAGAAACAAAAGCAATTAAAGACACTATTTTCAGAACCCCTCCGTGTATCAAACCATTTCAGCAATCACAACAATTCGTCCATCAGTTTTTGTTGCTTGGTCGCAGGTAATTAAGGTTAAAGTTGGTTTTCTCGTAAGGTTTAAGATACTTGTCTCTGTCATGTTCACATGTCGTTGTTCTTTAACTTTATAGTTATAAACATGTCCTGAACGGTCTTGTAACGTGATTGTTTCACCTACTGCTACATTTCCCAAGGAACTAAACATTAATCCGTCTACACCTGCATTATGCGCAGCTAACGTATAATTCCCTTTTCCCATTGTTTGTTTTGGTAGCACCGTACAAGCGCCATACAACATTTTTTCAAAACTATCCCCTTCAAGAATTGGCATTTCTAAACCAATAGAAGCAATACGAATCGTTCCTAAAATATCATCTTTTACTTGATCAAAATTTTTCTGTGCTTCTTGCAGTGTTTCAACTGTTGGTCGTTCCCCTTCAGATAATGCAACACCAGTAGGAAGAGCTGTTTCTTCTGGTTCAACAGGTATTTCTGCACCAGTCACTACCTCTGGTTGAGAAGAATTTGTTTTACTCGTTTTTGTTTCCACTTGTTTCTTTGGCTTTTTTGCTTCCTCTAAACCAGAAGAGAGAAGCGTTTTGGCTTCTCTCGTAAATTCTTCTTTCTGATTTAAATTGGCAAAAAAGAAACAAAAAAGAGCAATCATACCAAAACCAATTGCTCCCACAAGATATTTATTCTTTTTTAGCCATGTTTTCATACTATTCTCCTTGCTCTTGTTTACCTTTGCGCTTCATCGCAACCATTGCACCACTCAAACCAATCACAACCAAGGCACCTACCGCAAGTCCTGTACCATTACCAACATTCAAGTTTGTATTTGGTAAAATTTCAGGCTTTGCTTGTGGCGTTGTCACATTCACTTTGTTAGAATCTGTCGGTTCATCATTAATCACCAATTGTGCCACGTTTGGAATCATGATGTTCCCTTTATCATCAACATATTGAGAAAAATCTGCGTCTTTCAATTTACCTTTAATGTACACAAACAATTGTTTTTCTTTTAATTTGTTTGGTTCATTGGCAGCCCAAGAAACTTTTTGTGTTTTTTCATCAACACTAATTTTTCCTTGATCCGTAATATCTGTTCCATCAGCAAGAGTGACTTTTACTTCTTTATTCGCTTCTAACACATCTTCTAAATCATCTTGAATGACTAAAGACGTCATATCTTTGGTGTTTGGTACTTGCACATCTAATTTGAATGTCACTTCATCGCCCACTTTGGCACTAGTCAAGTCCACTTCTTTATCGCCTTCAAGGATTTTCTTAGCGATAGACGGGTCTTTTGGTGTGACAGTGGTAGTTGTTTCATCAGTTGGGACTTCTTTGTTGTTTTGGATAATTTTTGCTTTATTTGGAATTTGTAACTTGCCATCAATAAGGTACTTATCTAAGCTGGCACCTTCACGAATTTTTGTTTGGAAATTGAATTTGTATTCGTGATTATAGAAATCCGCTGTTTTTAATACGTCAGCCTTTGCAACCATACGTACTAAATTGCCTTCATGCTTCGCTTCAAATTTATTGGTAACGTCCTTTCCTGCTTCGTCCGTGACTTTCACATCAGACACACGTTCCAATTCAGGAATCAGTTCGTCTTGCATTTCATAGTTGCTATAATAAAATTCTTTCATTTCATCAGGAACTTTATGTGTGATCGTATAGCTATATACTTCGCCTAATCCTTCTAACGTATTTTTATCAACATTTGTTTCATCACTATCTGTCACCGTTTTAGTAGGAATCATTGGCGCTGTCCGAACTGGTTTTTTGGCACTATAGCCAAAATAGCTGTACTGGTTATTATTTTTTGGCGGTAAAGGATACCCTAAATTCTTTTCACGTGTCGCGAAATCTTCACTGTACGTGAAATCAAATCGAGAACGATTAGAATACAAGAACGTAAAATCACCACGATTGTCACCATCATCTAATGGAATATCGTCAGAATCGTAAAAAGTTTTTCCACCGTCTTTTTCTTCTTTGTATTTAACAATTGTATCTTTCGTTGGTACGTACAATTTATCGATTGCTTTGTACGAATCTTTGTCAATCGTCATTCCTTGTAAATTATCAATATCAATCCATGAATAGTAACCACTGACTGGTTTTTCTTTGTCTGTGCCATGTTCTAGGTACGTCCATGTTTGTTTCACCCATGAGAAACCACCTTGGTAGGTTGCAATTGCGGATACATTGTTAAAGGCAACGATATTATTTGACACCATATTTTGTGCATTTTTATATTGTTCCCAGTCTTGAATGGTAATTTTTAAATCAATCGGTGTCCCATCATCAGCTGTACCAACGTTATTGTAACGAATCCACGATTGCCCTTTCTTCGTTTTCGTTACATCAAGACCGATTTTCCCGTCCCATTTTTGTGGGGGCATATTAACGTAAACATCATTCGTCCACCCATCACCACCTGTTTCAACCGTAGTGACACCTTTAATAAACTTTGCAATAAAGCTATACTTTGAGCCTGCTTCATCATCTGGTGTCACTACAGAAGCATTCGGCGCATTAATGATTGAATTAGCGCTTGCACGTTGGAAAAAGTCAGCTTTAACTGTTTGTGGTACTTGTCCGCCTTCTTGTGCTTGAACCATCATTGGCATTGCCATGCCTGCTAAAATGATTGTTGTTGCTAATCCTTGAATAATCGTTGTTTTCTTCAAAATATTTCCTCTTTTCATTATTAATTTTTTGTATTTCTATTTCATTTCTCCTAGATTTTGCATAAAAAAAATAGGAGAGCCACGAAAACGCTTCATTGGATCACCTCTAAAACAGTTATTCAATTCTATTATTCAAAATCAACCCTTTTCAAAACCTTTAACACATTAGTTGGCGCATGGATAATATAAATTTCTCTCGATACCTCATTCTTTATACGTTTTTCCTCTTTCGCCTTATCTTTGAATTGTGCTTCTTTTACTTCAATAAAAGGATTTTTCCCACCTTCTACGGTTTGATAGAATACATTATTTTTTTCTTTGTCTACATGTATTGTGTCTGATAACTGGTGTTTTTCGTAACCAAATTCTGTTTTCGTAAAATAATAAATCTCATTTACACTATATTTTTCTTCTTTTAATGATTCTTCATCACTTAAAAAGAACTTACCTAACACAGAATTTCCTTCACGACTTGAACTCGTTACTTCCTTATCAACTGACGTTAACTCTTCAATTGTTTCTTTTTTTATTATGACATAAGATATTAAACGATCATCAGCAAGTTCTTTTCTCAAAGAACCTGATTCTGACAAATAAATAAACCCATTCACACCACTAACAAATAGCGCAACAAAAATTACAAACGATATAGTAAACTTAAATATATCTTCAACCATCGACACTCACCTACCCAACTTAAATGTTTCCCAAAGAATAAACTGTGGTCTAAAGCTCAACAGATCATGTGAAATGGCAAATATAAATCGTTCTAACTCATTAATTACTCGATAACATTCTCTAATGTGAACTTCAATGTTTACATTGTCTAAATCACTATCTTTTATCCCTGACAACAAGCTTTCTTGTCTTTTTAACAAAAAAAAACCATAATCTAAAAATTCTTTTCTTTTCAAATCAATCTCATGTTTTTTCTGTCTTAACAAATAATCTCCCCCGTTTCTTTAGCAATTAACCGTCCATTATCGCTTAAAACCTCCATATTTTCTGCCAAATGCCATTCTAAAACTTTTTTATTTTTTTCATTCAATTCCACATCATTTAGCAATTTTCCTAAATAATCAAAACCTTCCTGTTCCCCACCTAACTGAACAACTTTAATTGTTTGTAAACACGTATATGCTAACCAATTCAACTTACGATAAAAACTAGGTTTTACAACTTTCATACTTAAATCTACATACTTTGTTGCACCCAAAAATCGTTCCCATTTTGACCATTTTTTCAAGTCACCTGTACGTGTCTTTTCAAAAAAACAAATTTGTTGAGAAATTACACTTCTTGCCGATCGTAACAAAAACGTATCTTCCATATAATGTTCTATAAACTTATGTGCTTTTTCGTCATGTAACCGTACTTCATAACGATTTTTGACTTCCACTTCCTCAATAGGAATTTTTTCACGATTGGCAATTTCATGATTTTTTTGATAAAAGCAAAAATAAACTAAGCTATTTCTTGTCCCAAAATAAATAGTTGTTCCTTCACTTACACCATCAACAACGTTTCCAGAACCAACCACTCGATACTTCTTAAAATTTGTATCAAAAAGTTCTGTACGAATTTTTTTTGCTACAGTGTCTAAAGAAAAATACTCAATATAATCATCAATTGCTATATCAATACGTTTCATTACCCCATCAACAAATAAACAGCGCCCAAAAAAATCTAGCCACTGTTGATCTAACTCATTCAAAATGTATTCATAGTTTCGGCAACCTTGACCAGATAACTCAATTAATATTCCTCGATCATCACCTTTTTTCGAAAGTAATACTCGAATATTATCGTACTCATACATCAAGCGATAACCAAACAATCCCGTTGGCTTTTCATAAAAACTTTCAAAGTCCATCAGTAAAACATCTTCAACCACACGTTTTACATCATGTGAAGGGATACGAATACGAACATAATCAAAAATTGCTTCCAGTCCCTCGGTTTGGTTCATTGTATTGTAATATTCCATTAATTCTTTATACAGATCATCAGGACATTTCTTCTTTCCATTTTCAATCAAACTTAAATATGTCTTACTTAATTGAAATGTATTGGCTACATCAACTTGTTTTAATCCTAATTTTAGACGTAAATCTTTTAAATTCCTTACCTCTATCAATTTAATATCACATCCTTTTTTTACAAAATAATCCATATAATGTATAATTTATTTAAAACAATATATAAAAGGAGAATTATATGAATATATTTTTAAATTTTTTAGGTTCAGGTATTTTTTCCAACATCTTAGCTATATTAGGAGTTATTCTTGCCCTACTTCCTCAAAAAGATACTATTTCAATAGACAATTCTACAAATTATTATTTTAGAACTACTTACAGTAATTCAAATAGCACAACTTCAAATATGGAATGGTTTTTCGGGTTACTTATTCTCATTGGTACTTATATTTTTTACGCTCTTTTACAACCATACTTTGTTGAAGTATTAATTATTCTTGCTTTTGCGCTCATTGTTAGATATCGCTATTTAAAAATAGCATTCAAAAAACAAATGGTACTTCCATTACTACTTATCATTACTACAGCTATTATTCAACAAACATTACCTGAAGAAATTATAAACTACTGGAAAAATGCTTACAAAATAGACTTCAATCATGTAGATACGCTATCTCAAATTTTACAACAACTTAAAGCTCCAATTACTGAAATATACAACTTTATTAAAACCATAAGTACAAGTCCTTTATCTGTAGCCATTTTATCAAACATAGTTTTTGTAATTTTTTCACTAGTGTTCATGGTTAGCGATCTATTTAGAAAAAAAGAAAATATAAAAGTTGAAAAATTAACTTCATTAATTCCTATAAGTATCATTTTCTTTATCGTTATTTCTTTTATGTTCTATACAAATCCTAATTCGCCAGCAAGAACTATAGTTACATTAATTACACATTTTCTAACAAACTAATTAAAAAGAACAACATACACCAAATACTAAATAAAAATACACTAAAGTTTATTAGCAACCTTACATTGTCATTTTCTGATTGAGGTCTTACACACTCAAAAAAGCTCTTTTGTATTTTAAAACTTTTATCTGAAAAATAGCTTACTGCTATTAATGGTATCCAAGGAAAAACAAGTAACATTATATACATCATTTGAACTAAAAATTTCATTTATTTTATCCTTTCACAAAATTATTTATAAAGGTAAACCTTACAAAAAAGAAACTGCAAAAGTTTACCTTTGTATCAAGGCTTCAAATGCAGTCATATCAAGGTTACACCCTCGTTTTTGAGGGAGAAAGCTAAGAAAGTTACCCCCCTATTAGAATATGGGGGTTGGAGGGCGAGGGGCGCTAACGCGCCCCTCGCTGTTCTTGCACTTGTCGCTCAACCGCTCCCACGTGCAAAAGCGCCTACGCTCATTCGCTGTGGGCTTAACGCCCACTTACGGCGCTTTTTCTTGCGAACAGTTCCCACCATCTAAATAGCTTTTACATATCCTACCCTATATGCTTTGAAGTTTACATATCTTTTAGCTTCAATCAAAGTTTCTTCTTCAAACACTTAATATACCCAATCACCATTAATCTTCTGATAAAACGCTTCAAAGCATACAAATCCATATTCTTTCATTTTTTCTTCCTCCAATGACGAATTATCAAAAAAATACTAATTAATTTAGATAAATACATTCTTTCACCCTATGCAACCTTAGGAACCCTTGGATCAGATTGTTCAGGAAATTTTCCAAATTCAATAAAGACATCAAAGGTTTTCGTATCAATAAATGGTGCATAAAATTCGCCAACTTGTGACGTGCCAACATCAATATATCCTCGTCCTTTTTCATTTGTATTGAAAAAATCTTTATCATTTGTTGCAGCAGCATTCACCATATCATAACCAGTTGGAGAAATTTTCCCAACAATCGCTCGTAAACCTAATTGATCACGTATCCCACCATCAAAATACTTCTGATCTGGACGTTGCAATCCTAAAATAACATATACACCGCTTTGACGTCCTTTTAAAATTAATTGTGACAACGAACTTAGCACTTGACGTAATGTTTTCATATCCTTTTCAACCGAATCATAAAAAGCTGCCCACTCATCAATGACAAGGAAATAAGGTGCAAAATCATAATCTTCATAATCAGTTAATCCTGTGGTGTTGTTGGATTCCATATATTCATAACGATCATCCATTAATGTTTCTGCCTTCTGTAACGCTTTTACAATCCCCATATCCCAATAAACTTTATCTTTAAAAACAGGTAGTTTATTTAACTGTTTTAAATCTGATTTTTTGGGGTCACAAATTTCTACGTGTGCGCCTGCTTTTAACAACGCATGAATAATACTAAAAAGAAAAAACGTTTTTCCTCCACCAGTACCACCAACAATCAATCCATGAGGCGAAGATTTAAAATCCCACCAAAGATTTTTCATTAATTGTATCTTTGTACCAACGACCTGCATATCAACTATGTTTATACGATTAACCTTCACGTCATGCAAGAACTTGTAACAAATAAAACCGTCTTCTCTCACTTCTTCGGTTAAATCGAGTTTAAACGCTTGTTCTAATTCTTTTCCCTTTTTGAGAAACTGCTGTTGAAAGTTACTTAAATCCAATGGAAAACGAACATAGATATATCCTTTTTTCCGTTGATAATAAATCTTAGGAAAATAGCTGATTTTATCCTTTGTAACTGTTTTTCCATTATTACTAGTTGTATGTCTTTTCGTTAGATAATACCGATTATTAATAATCATACGACCTAACGTTTGCCGTTGATTGACCCACAACATAAAGCCATGGTGTGTCCGACTAAATCGAAAAAACAAACCAATCAAAACAGCAGGAACGAGAAGCATTCCTGCCAACACCAAGCCATACGGCAATAACACAGTCCAATCATAAATGTTTCTTTCTACCATTGGACGAACAACTGGATAGATTTTAAAGTAACAAAAAAAGCCTATCCCAATTAAAAATGGTAGATACGCCATGAAAAAATATAACTTCACAATGGAATAATGAAGTTTTCGTATTCGTATTCCTCTATATTTAAAACAATTTTTCCACCACTCCTTTAACTTTACTTTATACTTAACTACATTTCTTTTTGTGATTCCCAATCTTCTGCATACTTCATAACAAATGCTTCAAGATCACCATCAACATACTTTCCTAATTCTTGAACAGATTGTACACGTTGCACTTTTGAATACCAATACTGACTTGGTACATATCCATAAGGCTCTATATTACTCAGCTGTAAAACCAACTCTTCTTTAAGATTTGTAAGAACCTTTTCTGAATCAATACACTTCTCGATTTTTGGCTCAAAATATCCATAATCATAAGATACATGTACAAATTCTTTAATATCAGTTTCTAATGATTCACTTAACACATTCACTTCTTTTACTAAATCATCAAAACCTAAAGCAACTTCTTCGTCACGTAACACATACAAATCAATATAAACGAACTTTTCATTCATATGATTTTTTTCTAAATAATTGTCTTTTGCTGACTGTAAACTTTTTAACATAACTTCCGAAAAAATTTGTTTTGCTTCTTGTGTTTGTTCTTCATACATCACACTACACCTCTACTCTCTCATAATTTAAAAAAGTGCATTTTTTTAATACTTATACATCAGGTCTAACACTTAAAAAATCAAAAAAGGAAAAGACTTATTTATCCTTTCCTTTTTCTCCTTTATTTTCTGATTTCTGAGGTTGGTTAACAGGTGGCGTGTTTGTATTGCTTGGTGTATCATTTAAATTCACTTTACGAATCCCTGTTGCAAGTACCGAAAAACCAGTAAATGCGTTATTAATATTTTGATCACCTGCTGGCAATTGCGCCCACGGTTCAGCTTCTTCCACCCCTTCAATTTCAATCGTATCTCCAAATTTAAATGGGCTTAAATCAAAATCAGCTGGTACGTCCACATTAAACGTTTCACGTTGCGCCTCACTAGATACTTCAATACTTTGCAATCGAACAATATCCGTATAATTTCCTTCTTCGTCACGTTCAAATTTATTCTCACGTTTTGCAACAAACGTTACTTTTCCAACGGTTTGATTAAATAATACTGGAATTTTATTATCGTCAAAAATAATTGGTTTTTCTTGTGGCATTATGCTTTTCCTCCTACTAATTCAATTTTATCTGCTTCTAAATACAAACGATTGCGTGCTTCGTTACGCTCAAAAGTTTGATTAAAATAAGGCGCTGGTCGATTAACAATTCGAGGATTAATCAGCCGAATTTCTTTGTCATAAAAATCCCCTTTTAATGCACCAGATACTGGTACCCGTACACTTAAAGAACCTTTCTCATTTTTCAAATCGTAAATCTCATGTGTAGCAACCGTTACAGAACGTCGACCTCTTCGTTGCGACTTTCCAATCGATTCTACGTGTTTTACAAAAAATAATTTACCTAAAGCCTCAGGGTTCACTAAAACATATCTTAATCCCATACTTTTACTACCTCTTTCTTCTCATTTATCGTATTTCATTTCACTTACAAATTTTCTTATTTAAAATAAAAGACCGGATAAATCACTCCGTCCGCTCGCTTACGATACATTCGGTATATTTCCGATATTTTCAATAACTTACTCTCCATCAACAAACGTAGCATATTCGTCCATTTTACTGACTTTTTACCTTGCTTCTTCTGCTCTTTATCATAGGCGCGTTCAATATCAGCCAGACAAAATGCTCGTTTTTTTCTCTTCATACGTTCAACAAACCTTTCAACAAAAAGTAATAACTCTTCTTTCATTTTATCCCCCTTATTAACTTAATAACAAATTCTGTTCTTTCAAATAAAAAAAGCACAACTAGAATATTCCAGTTGTGCATACTTAAATTAAGATTAGTTATTCTTTTAGAAAAAAATCTTTTCCACTCTTACAAATAACAACCTTAATTGTACATCAATTTTAGATTCTAAAATTCATCGTAGTAGAATGTGCATTTTTGCAGATAACAGACTAAAAGTTCGCCTTAGCTATGAAATAGCCCCTTATCCATTCGTTTCATAGAATCATTTTTCAACGGCTAGTAATTAAAATTACATCACGGCACGTTAGATAGACCTACGACATACGGTGTACAGCGCGCCTCCTTTTATTGAGCTTGCATAGATTTTTTTATTCAATCTAATTCAGCAATTATTTCTAACGTGTCATCACGACATGGTTATCGGAAATAATCTGATTCTTTTAAATGAACACCCTTCAATCACCAAGCGGAAATTACTCCATTGTTCTAACTGTTAATATTTTACAAATACACAGCATGCGAACCTAGTCCTCGTATGAAAGCTAGAAACCTTCCACCTAAAATTCTTCATCAATATGGCTCTAATTAAAGATACTACTGCCACCTTGTGTCCCATTCAACGGCTGGCACACTCCACCTCAACAAGACTTATAACCTCGAATAAAAATTTCATTCTTGTATTATTTCGTCAAATACCGTAGAATAAAAGTATCTATGTTTTATTTCACGGCGTTTGCGAAACAGAAATTCATTTTCTTCTCGTGAACGCTTTTTTGTTTATTTAATTTTATTAAGGCTTTTTTTGCCTTATAAAAGTATTCTATCCAATTGATTTATTTGTTTTCTAAAATTTAAAACCTATCACTTATTGATAAAATACTTTGATAAAGTAAAAATTTTTCTTCTGTTATTCCCACAGTTAACAAAATCCCTTTCAAAACTCATCTAATATTTGCATATTTATGAAAGAAGAGAACCTTCATCACCTTCACAGGCAGTAACAAAAGAAAACCGACAACTTTCAATCCTTGTTTCACAATGTACAGACTAAAACTAAAACATACAATTAACAATATCATAATTACTTTACTCATTATTTCATTCCCCCTTCATCAATCAATTCACATTAAAACTTTCCTACTAATAATCAGGTAAATCGTTAAACAATCTTTTAAGAAATGGTCGAATACCATCAGCATCAAATAACCATTGCCCACCGTTATCTTTCTTTGCAAGCTTATTACGTTTAACATAAGGATCATATACAATATAATCCATTATCCACGCCCTTTTCCGACGAGTGATTTTTTCCATATCAGCTATCGTCAACCATTGCGGTCTTAAAAAGTTTTCACAATATTCTTTGATATATTCTTTCATACGTTCATCAAGATACTTGTTATCCACTTGAACATTTACTTGTACTGGCAATTCTGGTTGTGACAACATATTTACACTTCCTCTTTAATATTGGCATATTTCCGATCAATACCTAAAAAATCTGCAATTTCTAATTTGTAAGAATCTGCTTTTCCACCTTTATAAAATCCATCAATAACATGACGTGCGTATACCGCTGATGTCCCAATATATTCAGCAACTTCTTTTAATTTAATATGTTTCCGTTTCATCATAACCTCTGCTAACTCTGCAAAATTTGTTATATACATTTGATTTTCTCCTCTCTTCACTTTCAAAATTAGTTAATTTATTAACTAAATCGTTGACAATAACTAATAAATACATTAGTATAGGTACATAGCTAAATAAGACTACAGAAAGTTCTGCGAAACCTTTTATCCGTCGCCAAACGTTAAGGTTAATTCATACGATATTCTCTTGTCTTTTTTAGCTGACTAACTAGCTTATAAACATAGTATACTAATTCATTTATTAGTTGTCAACAGAAAACTAATATTTTTTTTAGTTTTTGTTTAAGCTTACTTTTGAGGTGAGACTTATGAATTTGTTAGAGAGAATTAAAGAGCTTTGTAAAAAGAGAAGTATTAGCGTTTCTCGCTTAGAAGAAGAATTAGGGTTTCCAAGAAATACAATTTATCAATGGAAAAATAGAACACCTGGAACAGAAAAATTAAGTATGGTTGCTGACTATTTCAACGTAACAATTGACTACCTATTAGGACGTACCAACACACCACAGTTTACTCGTAAAGACGAAAAAGACATTCAACACATGCTTGACGATATGATTAACGGACTAAGCGATAAAAACTCGCTCGCTTACATGAAGAACGGTGGAGAAGAACTAGACGAAGAAGCAGCCGAACTTTTGCGTGATTCATTAGAAAGAACAGCTAGACGTGCCAAAATACTCGCTAAGGAGAAATTTACTCCTAAAAAATATCGTAAAGATAATAAGTCAGAGTGAGGTATCCCCTATGCTTAGAAAAAATATTAGAAAAAAAGTAAATTATTTAGTAAAAAAATATGAAACAAACGATCCATTTGAATTATGTAATTATTTGGGTATTGATGTGGCTTATGATCACTTACAAGATGGTTTAATGGGGTACCGAACAGTTTTGTATCGAATTTCATGTATCGTTTTAGGGATTGACAATTCAGAACAAGAAAATTTCGAAGTATGTTGTCATGAATTAGGTCACCATATTTGTGGTCATAACACAAATACCGAGTATTTAAAAAGTGATAATAGGTTATTTGTTTCTTACGGTGTAGAGTATGAAGCCAACATTGTTCTTGTTGAGTTATTATTACATGATGTAAACTTAGCGGAATATCCAACACGAGAATGCTTATTGCGTAGTTGTGGTATTCCTGATTGGGCAGAACATTATGTAGATTGGCAATATTTAGAAGAAACAGCAGTTTTTGATAGCTTTAACAGCTATTATTAATTTTTCCATAAATACGAACATACATTCTTGAAAGGGGTTTTATAAATGGCAAGTATCAAACAACAAAATAACGGAAAATGGCGTTATCGAGTACGCTACAAAGAAAATGGAAAGTTTAGAGAAATTTCAAAAAGTGGATTTAGAACAAAACGTGATGCACAGTCGGCTGCGATTGAAATCGAAAACAAAATAGGAGCTGGTTCAAATTTGCATGGTAAAGATATTCTAGTTCATGAATATCTTGATACTTGGCTTAAAATAAAAGAAAAACAAGTTAAAAAATCTACCCTTGCAAAAATAAAAAGAGCAATACGTATACACATATTACCTAAATTTGCATATTACAAAGTAACAGAAATACAGCGTATTGACTGTATAAACTGGGTAAATGAAATGTGTAATTATTTATCGGTGGATTCTGCTAAATCCTATTGCGCAACTTTTAGTACAGCTTTAGAAGACGCAGTAAATGACTACAAATTAATAGAATCTAATCCGATGAAAAATATTAAATATCCAAGAAACCAAAATCAAAAAAAAGATATTCAATTCTTTGAAAAAAATGATTTAAAAAGACTACTAGCAATTTCTGAAACTTATAAAGGAACAAAACCTTTTATTAACTATCAGTATTATGTTCTTACCTATATACTATCAAGAACTGGGTTACGTTTAGGAGAAGCACTAGCATTAAAGTGGGAAGATCTCAAAGAAAACACCCTCGCTATTAACAAAACTCTTTATCGCGAAAATCATACTAACTTTATTACAGAACCAAAAACAGATTCAAGTTACCGAACTATTCTACTTGATAATAAAAGTTTAGACCTTTTAAAAAAATTCAAAATTCAAAAATTTGAGTATTCCTTAAAATCAGATTTTTTTATCCTTAATAAAGAATACATTTTTACCGATTCAAAAGGAGATTTTCTAAAACAATGTAACTACAGAACATACTTTTCTACAATATGCAAGCTTTCTGACGTACCAAAATTATCACCACACGCATTAAGGCACTCTCATGCAGTTCATCTTTTAGAAAGTGGTTCTAACATAAAATTTGTTTCTGAACGATTAGGACATAGCACAATTAACATGACAGCAAATGTATACTTACACGTATCTAAAAAAATGGAAACCGACTCTATTTCCAGATACGAAAAATTTTTTTAATTTTATTGTGGCAAATTTGTGGCAAATTAAAAAAGAAACAGAATATAAACCTTATGTATCAACATAAAATACGACTTCACACGATTCGGTTGATGAACCTTGGTTACAATTGCAACAGTTCACATTCTAATATGGAAAGTCAAAATAGTCAATGAAAGCCCTGTTTTACTTTGCACTTATTTGCAGTTTTCACCTCTCATGCATTGTTTCGTGCCTTTTTCTAGTCATTTTTTACTTTTTTAAGCAATCTTTATTCGCAGAAGTTCCTCCCTCTGGTATAATGGACAATAGCGATTCAAAGGAGGAGCTCAATGAACATTCACTAC
>SKEM01000323.1_pt1 | contig 34395 bp, 31 predicted proteins | sample 4826731 | NCBI WGS metagenome assembly SKEM01 (sample SAMN11008809, study PRJNA524170) | human gut metagenome | biome: Human fecal sample; material: Feces; isolation source: fecal sample from pouch patient p37 | host: Homo sapiens | place: Israel: Tel-Aviv | collected 2015-07-27 | reverse complement strand
GTCTCTAAGAAGGATAGATGACGATATGGCAAACGCTTTAGACTTTTTGATTCGTGATTAAAATAGACAGAACCTTTGATAGTTTGTTAAGATTATAGACCTTTTGAATTGTTTTTTTCAATTTCTCGATCTCTAACATTTTCTTTGACACCCTGATAGGTTTTATATTTCTCAACAATGTCATGAAATCGTTCATTTAACACTTGTCTTTCAAATTTCACTTCCTCGATAGTTTTATTTAGATCACCTCTCTTAGTCGATTTATCAATTTTTAAGTCTGATAGGATTGCTTCAGAAGTTTCAACTTTTCTCAAATCATCAGAACTGAGACCATCAATTGCACTGATGATTTTGTTCAGACGAGAAATTTTTTCATCTAAAACAGACAGTTCTTTTTCTGTTTCATGAACCTGTTTTTCAAATTGATTTTTCAAATCTGAAAATTGTTGACCAGTTGAAACACCTTTTAAAGAGAGATACTCAAAATCTTTGATGATCTGATCAAGTTTTGATATATATTGATTTTTGTGAAGCACTAAATGCTGATTATCATGAGACAATTGCTTGGCAACTGTGTTACCAGTCATAAATTTATTTTTAGTCGCATCATCAGAATTTGTGAAATAGAAAAAATCTTTTTTCTTGATAAAAATATTATAGTTGCCATCATTAAGTTTATTGACTTGGTGTGAGGGCACTAATATAGCTCCACTATTAAGTAGACCATAATCAATGTCAATATAAATACCGTTTTTTGTTTCCTCTTTTACCTGCCAATCTTCCACTAAAATTTTCATTTCAAAATCATCACTTTTTTCGACCTTAAATTTTTCATATTCGTTCTTTATTTCGGATTGAGAGAATACAGAAATATTTTTAGAGACAATTTTTTCAATATTAGATATAGAATATTTACCACGTTTTGAGAGAGTGTCATCACGTGTGTTTCTTTTTTGTTCCATATCTGCAAGACGATACTTTACATTTTTACCTGTATCATCAATTATCAGATTGAGAGCTTTAGCTTTTGCTTTAAAATCATAAATAGAAGTAGAGTGCTTCAGTAAAAAATTTAAACGTTCCTTTATTTCAATTTTAAAATTATTTTTTCGTTGATAGGCAGAATATTTCTTATGCGAGTTTTTCATTGTGTTGCTTAAAATATTAGCACCTGCAATGTCCGCATGTTTATCGGAAATATTTCGTAGGCTTTGAGTTGTACCCTTTTGCCATCTGAATTTTTTAAGGGTTGTAGAATTTGTTGTATTAAAAATAATATGGTGAAGTAGGGAGGTACCGCCTTGTTCACATTACTGTGACTGGTTTGCACCACCCTCTTCGGGAACCGTACGTACCCCTCTCGGAGTATACGGCTCTGTTATTGTTCGTTCGTAAAAATTCACTTGTGTTTATGAATCACGTGACGATGACAATGAAAGCATACAACAAGAGTTTTACGTTGTTTCGCTATCATTGCCATTTCCCATTTTTCTTTGCCTTTAAGATTTTTGACCTTATTGACATGGTGAATTTCATAGGAAGTATTTTCATCAGATGTTCCACATAATTCACAACATTTAGCTTTTAACCTGTTTTCAAGAGTATTCCGGGCATAGCCATACAATACAGGAGCTTGACTTATCTTATCCGTAAATTGATAAGGGGATTTACATTCACTAAAATTTGCAAAATAACGGCGCTGCTTACCTTGCTTTATCTCATACGGGATGCCCCACGAACCACTTCCATCTTTAAACATGGAAATGGTTTTTGAAAGTGTTCCCTTATGTTTGGAGGCTATCGTTTTTAGACAGCTGTATTCCATAAGATAAGCAAAATAATTGAGCTGGTTAAAATTACTTGCTAGACCGTAGTAATTACAAATCCCTCTTAATTCAGAATTATAAATTGTGATGATTTCTAAGTCTGTTGAACGAATAAGATATTTCCTGTGAACTGGAAACCATGAGCTATCTTTCTTTTGGATAGCTATTTTCTTGTCAAAAATAAATTGACGAATTTTGTCTTGAAGAGGAATAAGGAGTTCTACACTCCCATTGAGTGTTCTCTTTTTGACTTTACCAGATCGTTTTATCGTTCCACTTCTCCTTACTCGTATATCATATCCCAGAAAACGAGCGGGTTGACTGCTATGTGTGATGAGTGTTTTTTCTTCACTCAATTCCATTTTTAGCTTGTTATGAATAAAAAGTTTTAATTGTTCTTTTATCCATTGACAGTCCTCTTTGCTTCCTTTAACAGAGATAATGAAGTCGTCCGCATACCGGACGTATTTCAATACTTTATTTGTCTGTGAGGTACAGGGGAGTGTGGGTAATCTTTTACGTTTTTCTTGATATTCTAAAAGAACTTTAGCTTTTTCTTCACCCTCCAACTTCTTGAGACGGTGAGAAATTCTTTTTATCTCATTGTGAAGTTCCCGATATTCAGGTGTTATTCTTTCTGGACTTTCTCGGTCAAACTTCATTTTGAGTTGTAAAACAAACTTATCCAATTCATGAAGATAGATGTTGGCCAAAAGAGGAGATAGAATTCCACCTTGAGGTGTTCCGCTGTAAGTTTTGTGATACTGCCAGTTTTCCAGATAACCTGCTTTTAGAAATTTATAAATCAATTGGCTCATTTTCATATCTTTGATTTTAAGATTGATGAGTCCAATGAGTGTAACGTGGTCTATATTATCGAAGCAGCCTTTTATATCTCCCTCCACAAACCATCTTGCGCCGCCAAACTCTCTTTTGATTGTTTTCAAAGCCGTGTGACAGCTTCGTTGAGGTCTAAAACCGTGAGACACATCTTCGAATACCGGTTCATAGATAGATTCAAGAATTATTCTCACAGCTTCTTGGATCAATTTATCTGTGAAAGTTGGAATTCCTAAAGGTCTCATCTTTTTAGAATTCTTTTTTGCAATATACATTCTTCGTACAGGTTGAGGATAGTAAGTTCCGTCTTTTAAAGATTGAATAATCTTTTTTATTTTTTCTTCACTAAAGCCATCCGCTGTATCATCTAATATTCCTTTTGTGGAAGCTCCTTTATTGGAATATAAATTTTGATACGCCACGTAATAAATATCTGGACGTAAAAGATAACGATAAAGTCTTGTAAAAACTTCGTCTATATTTTCTTGTGAATTTTTACTGATTCTTTCTAAAATTGCCATTGTTGGTTTCATTTTGAGGTTTTCCTCCCTAATCAATTTTTAATTTTAGTACACAATAACTGTACCCCTTCGCCATGTAAAGGGCGTTACCCTTCTCAGACTACTACGAGTACTCCGTACCCTTGCAAGATTTTCAAGCTCTAGTGCTATAGCCTTTTTCCTCCTTTCTATTAGGCATTCTTGTTTAGGGTATCCCCAGTTAGTGTTAAGTCTTGGTAAATTCAGATTCTCGGCATCGCTTTCGTTTCGTTCCCATAGGTTCTCCTACAGATTGTACAAATGTGGTGATAACAGATAAGTCCACAACCATAACTTACCTTTCTTTGTACTAGAGGTTTCAGACACTTTCCTCTATCGACACATAACCGAAATTAGAAACTTGCGTTCAGTAAACACAACTTATACCTTATATCTGATTAACATTGCGACTCAGTCGTACCCGATTGTCTTTAGGTAACTCATCGCTTTCCAACCGTGCTCTGTTCCCGTATCAGCTTTCGCTTTTCGGTTAGGTTGGCTGTTTTCTGTGTTATCTTACAGAGTAGTACCTTAAACTACTTGACTTAACACCCTATCTGGGCGCACATTATGGATATGATCTTGGTCAACATGAGTTGCTACTATGAACTCATGATCGCCACCAGTCAATTCTAAAACTGTTTTTCTCCCTAGTTCATGAATTTCTTCAGGAGTTAAGTTTTCATCAGGGGCAAATGATTGCACAATATGATGTGCCATTACTCGATTAGGATTGTTCATGTCAGAATTATCAGGATTGCCATTGCTAGCATTAGCCATTATCTTTGTTAGAAAAAATTCTTGATCAGCATAATTTACATTTGAAATTTGATGCCCTGAAACCAATTGCATCATTTTTTTATCTTCAGTAAATGTGACTGGAAAATCTTTTTCAGTTTCTACATAAGGTACATTTGTTTTTTTAGGGTTTAAAATATATTTGACAGACCTTGTTAAACGTTCAGGTGTTTTTATTTGCATTGTTTTTACAACTACCATAATAACCAACTTTCAGTTTCTATAATTTTTATATTCTGTTTGAATAGTTTGATAGACAACTTTTTCAATTTCTTTGAGTAGATTTTTTGTTTCATCAATATCACTCTTTGAAACATCTCCACTTTCATTTACTTTTTTTGCGATCTGATTGATATTTTTCCCTACCCTGTCAATCGCTATTTTTAGATCATTCAAAGTTTTAAAATCTACAATAGTCACTTGACCCTGTATCAACATTTCAAGTGCAAAGGCATTGAAATTTTTCCGACCAGCATTATCCATTTTATTTATAATATAGTTATTTTCATCAGGTCTCAATCTTATTTTCTTTTCAATATATCTATTTCTTTTTTCTTTTATCATGTGCAATAGACCCCCATAGTTTATAATTTCCAGTTGTTACAAAACAGTTACACCATGGTAAACTTTTTATCTGGCAAGCATAGCAAGTGGTACCCCACTTGCTGTTTTATAAAAAGGTCAGGAATAGTCAAATTGACTACTCCTACCTTTTTTATAAATTTTTGGGGTGTTCCCCAATCCCCCTTTTTGAAATCAAGATACTAAATCAACTTTGATGATTGTATCTTTTAAAGTTTCAAAATCATCATCAGAAATTGATTTTAAATGCTAAATAGTTGCCGCATATTCAAAGAGTAAATCAATGCCCAGACTTTCAATTTCTTTAAAGTCCTTTTCAATATTGGCAAGCATCTTTTTCCGTGTAAGTGTTTCAGCATTTTCTCGTGGCTCTATTTTTCCATTGACAGACATTGCCATTAAATAGTCAAAGAGTACAGTTTGTGTGATTTCAATTTGTGTCATGATATATCCTCATTTTCTTTTGTTTTTTTCAGGTCAGTTCATAAGCCGTTGGCTTTTCCTAAATTTTGAGACAAGTTATTACCCACCTCCTTATCAGTTTTTGATTGCTTAAAAGATGAAAATTTATTCTCAAAAGTATTTTCAATAGTACCCTTTTCTTTGATTTTTTCAAGTTTGGCATCTACTGTACCAATGATTTTTTTAGCTTCAGATTGAATAATTGATAGCTGACTTTCAAAATCAGATAAGCCTTTTTTATCATCAGACCATGATGCTAAATATCCAAAACTATATGCACCAGTATCAATGCCAAAATGGTTTGAAACAACATAGGCAATACTTTCAGCTTGTAATTCTTGCAATTTGTAGGCTTCAGATAATTTATCAAATGACCCATCTTTATGTAACCTTGAATGTGCCATTTCATGTAAAATTGTTTTAATTGTATGTGTTGAAGATAGCCCACTTTTTAGAACGATTTTATTTTCAGTTGGACTATAATAACCCTTTGCTTCAGGAAGATTTTTCCACTCAATATCAATTTGACTTTCTTGTAATGTGGCACGTAGAGACCTGTAAAGGTCTTGATAATCTTCCTTTGTTTCAGAAAGTTCATACAGGGCTTTGGGTATATCTTTACCGTTAGTTTGAGAAACATCAAAAACCGAGCCTAATTTAAAACCAGTAAATGTGATTGGTTTCCCTTGATCATCTAGTTTGATTTTTCCGTTTTCGTCTTTTTGTTTAACTGTAAAAGGCATCCATATTTTTAAGGATTTTTCACCTTTATTGACAGTGCGTTGAAAATCTTTTTTCCAAGTATTAAAACCTGCAACCATTGAAATATTTTTATTTTGTGATAAAAGAAGCTGAATGTTTTTAGGCGAATAGTTGTGAAGTTTGCCCATAGCTTTTAAAAATGTTGCATACTGATCAGATTGTAAATAATTTTTGATGCCTTTTTTCATATGCTCCGATAAACCTTTTGTATCTTTTTCAAGGATCATATCTGATACTGATTTTTCTTCTGACACTTCACTAGGAAATTCAGAGTCAAAAGATTTATCCGATAATTGTCTACTTTCTTCTTTTAGTATTTCAGGTTTATTTTGATCAAGTTCTTTTGTTGTAACGAGTGACATTAACTCTTTTCCTCCGTCAGTAATATATTTTTCATTGATTGATAATTGGTCAACATGATTATTTGAAATACGAAATACTCCCAGTATTTCTTTTTCGATAGCATTCGCATCTAGCTTTAAATTAATTGACTGATTTGGCTTCAGTAAACTTGCAGGGAATGTTTCACCGTCTACTGTACGTAGAGCAAGCAATACATCTTTATCTTCAGAGCGGATAGCTTTGTCCGTGTTTAATCGACCAAACTTTTCAACTTCAGATAAGTCGTCAAATACAAATGAAGTGCTTTCAATGAGTTCAGGTATAATTGGTAAAACTTGGAGCTTGCTAGAAAAACCCTCACTAATAAGAATGTTTTCATATTGACCTTTCCCCTCAACAAAATCAATCAAGGTTTTTTCGGCTGATTGATTTTCACTAATTGGGAAAATACTAGTAAGGTGTATAAAATTCTCTCTTTTGAAAGTAACTTCAAGATTTTTGATTTCACCATGATCAAGATACAAATAAGATATTTTAGACCCTGCTAGAGTATCTTCATACCATTTAGCTGAGTCTTGAATAACAGATGCGTACCTATTTATTTTTGTCAAATCTTTAGGTTTTGCTTTGTAGTAACTGGGCTTTCTTATTGACTTTTGAGGGTTAGTAATGCTAAAATGTAGTTGAGCATTGGTAGGAAAAGTAGGTTGAACTTGTTCAACAGGTTGGGGTACTTCCTTGACAGCTTGACTGTCTAAAGAACTCGAAGTGCGGTTAAAAGTCCCGCTCCCAATGTTAGGCTCTTGACTTAGGTCAAGGGCTTTTTTTTGTTTCAAAAAATCGTTCCAGTCCATTTTTTCTTGATTGTTCTCAAGCGGTGGCAAGTCAATATCGAATTTAATATTTTTGCTTTTTAACTTTTCAATAAAGCCTAGACCTGCCTTGTCATTATCTACAGCTAAAGTGATCAACTCACGATTAGCATCCAAATCAAAGAAGTTTGTATTTGCTAAAATAGGGAGTAATTTTTTGGCATCATCAAGGTTAATATCTGTAAGCCCCTCTTTTTCAGCTAAAAGTTCGTATAGATGCCTTGAAATAGTAGTATCTTTTAAACCGTCCATTGAAACAAGTCTTACGTTTTCTAGTCGATTTTTATTAAGCTCATAGTAGCTCATTAAGTCAATAGGAGCTTCAAGAAATATAAGTCGTTCAGGTGTACCAATATCAATATTGAGACCAGTAGAACCATCACCAAGTACCTTTTTAAGTCGACCATGTTCATGTCGTAAGAAGTTTTCGTGAATACCTTGCAGACTACAGCCAATGATTTTTTTATCTTTATTTAAAAATTTAAAGACAAGGACAGGTTCAAATATACCATCAGAACCTTTTAGCCTAGCTTGGACTAACAACCCTTTAGAACGAAAAGTTGTGATAGTGTCCTCAGAAAGCCCTCTTGTGTCGCCTAGGAACGTTCTTCCTTGTTTAATATGATCATATTCATATGGTGCAAGATAGTACTGAAAAGGCTTTTTAGGGCTATTGTCGATAGAAACTTCAGGTAGATCACCAGACTCAATATATTTAATTGCATCTCTAAATGACACTTCTTTGATAGTTTGAACTAAAGCAATAGCATCACCATGAATTGATTGAGAAAACCAAGAAAAAGAGTTTGTGTTTTCATAGATTTTAAATGAGTCATGTTCAGTCCATTCATAAATATTGCTTGATACTTTTTTTAGTTCAATACCTAGGGAGCTTGCAATTGAAAGAATTGAAGTTGATTTAGCTTGTTCTTTAGTAAATGACATAATTCTCCTTTATAGTGATTTTGATTGGGTATGCTTGTTGTCAAGGTTGTCTAAGTTTTTAGTGGCATCAGGATAAATCACATAATGATCAAGTTGATGGTAGATTTTTTTAATACCTGTTAGAGGACTGTCTAAATTTATAATACTGAGATTGACAGGATAAGTCGCTTCAATTTTTGAAATTTTTTCATTTTCAATATCAATATGATTAAGGTCTGCAACTCTAACTTCACCCAAAGTACCTTGGAAAGCACCAGATACCTGATTATTAAGATATTTGAGTACTTCTGATTTATTTTGTTGATCAGTGTCCATCAGATAGCTTAAAGTAAACTTGCTGTTTGCTGTTTGTTCTTTGACATCAAAGAGAAGTAGTTCCGAGTTGCTGTCCTTTAATATGTGATTGATTTTTAGCAAACGAGTTCTGACAAATTCTAACGCACAATCATACAGTAAATCTATTTTAAAAGTGTCTGAGAGCAAATCTGAGGTCAAGACTTCAGCAGTACTTGTTAGTTCTTGTCTCAATAATTTAGATAACTCAGGAATATGTAGATTTTCTAAGTATAAAATTGTCTGTATGCCAAATGATACATTTTCTTTGTAGTCAGTAATCAATCTACTATCTGATAAATAATCAGACTCATCAGAAAGTGAGTTTGATAGGATCAATACCTTATTATTCAATTGATCAATAGCAATCACATTATCTAAAATTTGATCGTCCTCTCGCACCTCAAATTTTTGTAAAGCGTTAACCAGTCTATCAAATTCTTCAGCATTAATTTCTTCTTTAAAATCATCAGCAAGATTGACATCACCTAACACAAGGTCATTTACAAAAGAAGTTCCTGCCATAGCAACTAAAGTATTAGAGATTTCACCCCCCTCTTTAAACCAACCAAAGTATTTTTCATACTCTTGTCGATCCGACTCTGTACCATAAGCGCCCTCAGCAAGTAGTCCGTCTATCAAATCATCAGGCATATAACCGAAAGAATAATAATCAACTGAACCAACATACCAGAGTTCTAGCCCTTTTAAAAACTCAATTTGAGCATTTGCTGTTTCTATAAGCACCTGCTGTTCAGTCGATAGTGCATAGCCTTCTATACCAAGTGAAATGAGATCATCACGAGTTAGTGGCGCAATGTCAATTTGCCACATGTCCTCAATAAAGTCTTTGTCGAACCAATCAGGAATAACATCAGGATCAAGTCCTTCTGCTTCTTCCTGATTATTCAAATAGTCAGACCATCTAATCTCAATGATCGCTTCAAGACTATAGCCTGTTGCATAGTCCATGAAGCCATCAGACTGGACTTGTAAGTCATGAACGATATAACCATATTTATCATCAATGACACTGTTTGAGCTTATAGTCCCTAAGTCTTTACGACCATTAAATTGAAAATTATTATACTGTTTTTCAGAAATTTCAACGGAATTAACAAGCATTTTAGAGTCTAATTCTCTTAGTTTATGTGGATATGAAAACAGATAAGGCATCACTTCTTTAAATTCTTGATAGCCCATTTTTTTAATGGACTCAGTGATCACCATATTTTCAATTGCTGAATTTGAAGTCTCAGAGTTTATCCACCCATTTAAAGAAATTTCTTTAAATGCTTCAAAGACAATATCACCTGAAATTTTATTAAGAATTTCAGGATAGAAACCGATACCCAAAGCAGTTTCCTCAGATACTTCTTGCTTCATTTTTTTGATATTTTTTTTATTTAGAGAAACCACTATTTCCCCCTTTCATAGCACATTAAGCAGAATGCTCAACACTTGACACATCAAAGTCATAGTAGGTTTTAAGTTGACTTTCATCAACATTACTTTGCCATTCTGCTATATCTGTCATATACCGCTTATATTGATACCAGTTATCATCTGTGTGATGATTAGCTAACTCTTTAGCTTTAGGGTGATCAAAAACACTAGCTTTTTTGTCTTTTAATACGTTTTGTTTTGCAATAAATAATAGGGCTTCATCAACACCAATACGTGCAATTTCATCAGGAGTCATGAGTGGGCGCATTTGTATTTGATTACTTTCACTCATTGAACCGTTTCTACCTCTTGACACGGATCTATTTTTAACGTTAATAGTCTGTTTACCCGATCGCATTGAGAAATACTCCATTGTCTCTTTATCCTGAGTACCGAGATATAAAATAGTAGCACAGTTGTTAATGATTGTTTTCCAATCATTATGGTACATAGCTTGCAGTTGACTGATAGCTTGAATGATGATTTTAGCGGACATCTCACGACTTCTTATCGATGCCAAAACTTCGTTAAAGTTTGGTATTTTCCCAATATTGGCAAATTCATCAATGATAAACTGAATATGAAGCAGTTCTTTATCTTGGTGAATAAGCCCCTGTAACATATCATCAGCTTGGTGTGTCAGCACATCAAACATCATGGCAAACATAAGAGATGCAAGGAAATTAAAAGCCTTGTTAGTTTCAGGGATAGTGATGAAGACAGCTGTTTTTTCTATATTCCATTTATCCATTTCCATAGTGTCACGTTCAATTAAAGTTTTGACTTCTTTGTGATCGAACACAGCATATCTTGCTGATGCCACAGCTAAGACACTGGTACGTGTCTCGGATTGAAAGTTATTATTGAACAGCTCCCACTGCTTACAGGCATAATTATCAGGTAATTCTTTATCGAGGGCTTCAAACATTTTTTCAACTGGACTAGGTTTCTTTTTATCAATCCTTTGAATGTTTCTAAGCATATCAGATACATTTGATAGGTTAGGGGTGTAGCCAGAAATTTGACTATCAAAATACAGATAGCCTAATAGTGACCGCATCAATAACAGCTCCGCTTGCGCCCAAAAGTCCTCACCTTGTTTATCAGATTTTTTTGTGCCGTCAACAATTGCTTCAGATACTCGGTCAATGTCTAACTCAGATTTCATGTAATTGAAAACATTAAAGGTGTCAGAATTAGTTAAATTTACTAAGTCAAACACCTTTATTGTATAGCCATCATTTTCAAGCATTGAGCCTACTTCACGAACTAAAAGTCCTTTGGGGTCTGTTATAACGAAACTAGAGTTTTCTTGCATGATATTAGGCTTAACGTAAGTGAAAGTTTTACCGTCACCTGGAATACCAACGACTAAACTATTTTTGTTCAGTTGTTTAGGATAGGGGAGTCTCTTATTAAACAAGCCTATTTGTCCGTTCTTAGTGAATATCATGTTGTTTTCTGGCTCTTTATCTCTAAAGCTAAGTAATTCTTTGACTGTTGCAAATCTTGCTGACCCCTGCTCCTCACCGTGTCGATAGACACCAGTGTCAGATACTCGAAGAAATGCCATTAAAGCTATAACAACCCCTACCAGTCCTGTCAAGATTGAAAAAGAAGTAAAGTGTATATTCAAGAATACTTTATAAGTGAAGTTATTGATAAGCCAATCAAATTTAGCGATACCAAGCATATCTGTAGAACTGCTTAGGTCAGGAGCTTTTTGATAAAAAACGAAAAGACAGTGGAATAAGTAGAAAAACACAATACTTAGCAGAAAATAAGGTAAGAACTTCTTTCTTTTCCTTTCAGTAATCATAAAGACCTCGCTTTCGCAGGTGGAGCCTTTACGGTTGCTGATTTACCAGTGTTCATTTTTTTGAAATGAGTTTTTGAAATTGCTTCAGGGGCTTTTTTGTTTTTGTAGTACCTGATTTTTTCGTTAGGCTTCATCTTTTTTGGTGTTTGTAAGACTCGCTTATTGAGGGCTTTAGGATCAGTTGTTAGATCTTTTAAAAGACCTTGCATAGCAGTTTCAACTATCTTTGTGTTACGTACATCAAAGCAAAGAGCCACTTCACCTGCTTTAGGCTCGTAATATGAAAAAGGGAGCTTGTAGCGATTAAGTTCAGTTTTTAAGAGGTCAAGATTAACTTCAGAGGTGAGAAAGGTTTTAATATCTTTATCGCCTGAAGTTGCTAGAAATTTATTCCAACTTGTATCACCAACATAAACCTTGTTTGAATTTCTATAAGCTACATAAGAGCTAGATTTTTCAATTAAAAGCCAAAGTGTCTTTAACAAAAAGTCGCCTGATACTTTTCCTGCGTGGATCACTTGGGAGACAATTCTTTCATCATTCATATAATGCCTTTCTAAGTTATATCAAGCGAATTATTATAGTTTCACTTGTTTATGCTTGAATAAATTTAAAAGGGAAAACTTGGAAGTTTTCGGTTCTTTTTTCCCAAAACCATCTAATACTTCTTCAATTATCCCAGTAAAGGGAAGTGAAATGTCTATTTCATCAAGGATAGAGTCTTGATCTCCTACCTGATAAACTTTTAATTCAACAGTTTCACTTCTGTCTTTAGCACGTGCATTAGTACTTTCTAACTCTGAGAACAAAGTATCTTTATCCTCAGCATCAATTTGATAGCCATTGGCTAGACTCACAATTTTGAACATCAATTACCCCTTTCTTGATTATTGACTGGATTGCTGTCTGAAGATAGCAACTCTTTTAAATCAGTGATAGTTAAGTTATTTTCTAAAATCAACTCATTGATAATTGATGCGTTAGTAGCTTCAATTTGTTGTTTAATTTTAGAAATTTTATCAATGTAGACTTTTTTTTGTTTTTCGGCAGCCGCTAAATCTTGATTTAACTTATCAAGTTTAGCAGTTAGCACATCAGATTTTTTCTTCATAAAAACTCCTTAATTTTTGATGGCAGATGATTGAGTAACAGCTGAAGTACTTGGTTGACTTTCAGTAGTCGAAGCACTTCAACTAGAGACGGGTTCATCTTCACTGTTATATGATGCTGTGTCAGCATCACTTAACACAATTGGTTTAATATCATTGACTAGAAATTTCCCATTAACTTTGTTATAGCTTAAGCGAATAGTTGCAGTGTTGATTTGATTTTTCAAGGCATTTTTATTGCTCCCTTTTTCTTGTAAAACACTGTTTGAATATTTCACTTCAGCAAGGACTTCATCAGTTGTAGCATCAATATAGATATTTGCTGACTCAAATACTTGATCCACTACAAAACCTTTATAGGCTTGATTAACAGGCTTGTTTTCTTCAGCAATCACTGAATTATATAAGCCATCTGTCATAAACGATTTATAACGTGGTCTATTTTCTTCTAAGTCCTTTTTCGTATAGTATGAAATCAAGAAATCTCTCACATCTTTTTGAGTGAGATGAATTTCTGAACTCTTAGTCTTTTCCTTTTCCTGCTTAACGATTTCTGAAGCATCTTTAGGAGAAACTTTACCAATACTACCAATTCCCATACCAACAAGAACTGCTAGTATAACAAGCAGACCAACACCTACTCTTTTTGCTATTTTTACTAAATTTTGATTTACCATTTTTTCCTCTTTCTTTAAGGAGTGACAAAAATTATGCCATTTTGTGGTGACAGAACTCGCCAACTCATTTTATATAGACCGCCTGCATTCATTTCACTAATTAAGAATGAACCATCAGGATTGACATACTCACAAAATGCAACGTGACCGTATATCACTGAAGAACCTGCTACACCATTTTTAAACACGACAGCAGACCCAACTTTTGGTGTACTACTGATTGAATAGCCTTGTCCTTGACCTGTGCTATCCCATTGATTAGCATTGCCCAAGTATGGATAGATATTTTTGCCAATTTGTGCAAAACGATTATAAACATACCAAGTACAATTACCTAATTCATAGGCATTGCCTGCATAGCCTTGCCCCATTTTAACTGCTTGATCACTAGGCAAACCAAAAGGCAATTTATCTTTATACTCGCTTGGAACTTCTACACTTGACTGGCTCGAATTACCACCATTTTTTAGGAAGTTAAACCATTGTTGTGCAGATGATTGCCTTTCTTTTAGCTTGTCACCCTGATTGCCCTCCCACTTATTAAGAAACAGCTTTGTAAGAGAGTTGACATCATCATTACTTGTAATGACTTGTCTAAGCACTTGCTGATAATAAGGGCTATCCCCATTTAACATGAAATCAAGTTGCAACTCTAAGTCATACCATTTTTTATTTCTTGTTTTGGCAAAATCTAATAAAGCAGTATGACGAACAGCACCGTCAGAAGTATCAGTCCATTGACCTAAACCAAGCCCTCTATGAAGAATATTTGCAAATTTGCCATCATAAATTTGAGATCCACCTATAGCAAGCCAATTTTCATCATCCCATGAACTAGCTGAAGCCCCCACAGGTGGGCTTAAATAGTCTCCCTCAGCTCTCTTGGGATTGAGTGAACTCTCGGTAGAGAAGTTACCTAAAACGGCTGAAACACCTTGAAAAGTTGCTTCAGGGGCAACCTTTTTTAAGTAGTCATATATCTGTTTAGCACGTTTTGCCATATCACCATCAAGGTTAATATCGGACATAACGCTTGTTGTCTGTGTATATTCAACATTTTGGAAGTAAAACCCAACATTTAGATAAGTCCATATTTTACTGTCTCCAAAGACATCACTAGGGTCATAATGATATTTTTGAAACGATACAACTTGATTACCACTGGACTTTACACTACCTATAATATCTCCCGAAGTAACTTTATCACCGTCATTAAAACGAATACCATCAACTTTTTCATAAGTAAATTTAGTATCATCTGACACGATCGTGACAGTATTATCTTTCACCTCAACTTCACCTGACATAACTGCGTACAATGTTTGTCCGCCATTTGCTTGAAGTGTCGAGGTGTTGGATATATCCTTCTTATTTTTGTAACCAAAACGATCAACTATCCTTAAAGGTAGGTCATATTTGGTATCACTGTCAAGATAAAACGGGTTCTCTAATTCTGTCATATTGCTATATTTACCATCTTCTTCTGACTCCTCTAGCATATCTTTGTAGTCTGCTAGATCGTCTGAAGATAATTTATAAGGTTTTTCTTTGGTGTATAGGTCCGACATAGTTTTCAAATTGGACGTGTCACCGTTTAATTTCTCCCACAAATTATCAAGATAGACACTACCTTTTGACAAATTGACATCATTTTCATCATGAACTGGCTCACTATTTTTGAAATCATCAAACCTATAATTGACATACATTAGCATATCGTCAATATTAGTCCAATAGTCCACTTTTTTACTAGATTTTTCTCGGTCAATTTGACTAATATGTAGCCACGTGTCATTTAGATCAAATTCATCTTGCTGAATAGGGCTAGACGAGGACATAAACATAGCCATGATAATCAACAATACAAACCCAATAGCAATAGAAAAAATTGATAGGGGGTTCTTCAGTATCATCATTAAGGGTTTAGTTGCTACACTAAAGACCCTATTAGTAGCGCTAAATGCTTTACCTGCTTTAGAAAATTTGACACGTGATCTAAAATTTTTATATTTTTTGGCTAACTTACCTTGCCATGAGAAATCTTGTGGGGTTCGTGTAAACCCTCTACCACGAGCGAAATTATAACCCCTGTTAAGAGTGCCATAGCCTTTTGAAATTGACCATTTCCCAATGTTCTTAGCATATCTAGCTGATTGTTTAGATTGAGCTATTGTGGATTGAGCTTGTCTGACTTTTTGCCGACCACTAGCAATTTCTGAAAGGGTTTCATCTTCTTGTAAAGTACCGTCTAAGTTTTGTGTGCCAAGTCGGTGACCATTATTTTTAAGTCTACGACCTGCCTTTCTTTTGAACGAGCCACCATTTCTCTTAATTGCTTTTTTATGCGCCTTTTTAGCAATCAACTTATCAAGTTTAGCCTTATCAAGCTCTACTTTTGCTAACTTGACATTCCCCTGACCTTTTTTAGAGAGGATATAAGACCGTTTTGCAGTCTTTAAACTGACATCTGATACTTTTACCTGTTTCTTTGCGTATTGGACTGCCTGCTTGGTATTATGACCTTTCAGATAGCTTTGATGTTCACTATGACTGATGCCTTTCTTAATAGCTTTTTCTTTATCTATTTTTTGGTCAAATAGATTTTTGTCAAACTCATTATCAGTCATAAATTACCTCCTAAGCATCTGTTGCGACTAATTGATAAAGTTTTGTATTTTTCGGAATAGGGTTTTCAAATGGCACTACCGTATTACCTGCGATAATCAAACCTGTGCCTTTAGCTTTAGGCTTAGACACAAACTTAATTTGTTTTTCTGTCAGATTGATTGTTTCAGCAAGGACTTGCAAATCACTTACTTTCTGTTTGAGCAAGATGATAAATTCACTATTAGATAGCAATTTTCTCCCCTCTTCACTAGCAGTTAGTGTCTCAACGTTTTGTGTGATCCCTGTTGGGATAGCCCCGTATTTACGTACACGTGAGTATAATTCAGTAAAGAATACGGCTTGATTTTTACTTTTGAACAATAACTGCATTTCATCAAAATAAATACGGGTTGTTAATATACCTTGATTATTGACAACCTGATTCCAGATGTAGTCCTGAATAACCATCAAAGCAAAAGGCTTCAGCTTACCTGATAATTTTTTCAGGTTAAAGACGACAAAGCGATCACTAATATCAACATTGGTATGATATGCAAAGATATTTTGTGAACCAATTGTATAGATTTCAGATTTTAAAGCTAAATTTTGTGCATCTTCTTCAGGTTGTGATTTCAAGATATTATGCCAATCTACTAGAGTTGGTTTAATATCACTATCTTTAAACTGCTCATATGTTGCACGAGTTGTGCGGTCAATGATTGCAAATTCTTCATCTGAGACTTCACCTAGTATTGTTTCAAAAAGCCCCATTAAAAGATTAGACTTGTTGCCAATAGGATCATTATCTTCATCAGCAAGTAAGCTAACATCAGGTAAATCTAATAGGTTCAAATGAGTTGCTGAACCAATAGAAATATCAATCAGTTGCGCATTAAATTCTCGCCCAATATCAGAATATTCATCTTCAGGATCGACAATTAAAATTCTATCTTCAGGATATTTCAAGAGTGTTGGAATAATCTCACCTGCCTTAACGGTGACAGACTTACCAGAACCCGAAGAACCAAGCACAACACCTGAACCAGTATTAAGGTCTTTCTTGCGATCCAATGTGATTGCATTGTTAGACAACTGATTTTGACCATAATACAAGGCTTTAGGACTGTCACTGTGCAAGTCAACATTTGTAAAGGGAATTTGAGTCGCAACATTAGCAGTTGTCATATCTCGCATGAAGTCTCTTTTAACATCCAAGAAAGTTTCACCAATCGGAAGAATTGTATTTAACGCTTCTTCTTGGAAGTAATACAAATTTTCAAATTCAACTTGTAATTTTCTGCCAGTTGATCGTATTTTTTCCTCATGTTGTTTGAGTTGTTCTTGTGTGTCAGCTTTAAAATAAACTGCAATCAAACCAGAAAATATTTTTTGGTCATTCTCAACGATTTCTTCTCGCCATTTTTGTGTGGCTTGACTAGTTTCTCTTGCCATACCTGAAATAGTTAATTCATCAGAGATGCCTTGTTGGAAACCTTTACGCTGAGACTTCACCATTTCAGTTTTAATGGTTGTGTCCGTTGTATTGATTTCCTTTAAAATTTTGCTTGGGTCATATGGTTCAGCTTGAACAGTAACTGCTATTTCAATACCAATATCGGTAAGATTTTTAATCAGCTTGTCACTTAAAAATGATGGATATTGACGAACATATAACACTTTTGAGGGGCGCTCATCAATATTGATCCAATCCTCAAAGAAATGGATTTTGTTTGGTGCAACAAATGATTTAGTAGATAGACCTGATAATTCAATATCTCTATAGTCATAAGAGATATATGGATTATCTCTTAGTAACTCAGAGAAAACTTTAAGTCTATCTAAACCATTCATATCTACAAAATCAATATCCATTTCCTGATATTGATTTCTTAAAAGCGTACCAGTATCAAGCAATTTTCGCTGTGCCTGCTTGGCATCAAGTGCATCAGTTGAAATTGTGATATACTTGTTCACTTCAAAATTATTCGAGTCGTCAGAAAATCTACTTTCAATGACTTCATTCAATTCTTCACGATAATCATCAAAACCATCACCGGTTTTATCAAATAAAATATTGTTGATCTTATCATCACTAACTTTGCGATTGATAACGAGTAATTGAAAATTTGTACCAACATCAAGTGAGTTAAGCCCCTCAGCATACGTATCAATGACATCAATTTTGTCATTTTCTTGTGCAGTGATATAGGAAACATCACCCAATTTATAAGTACGTGAGTACTTATCACGTACAATGTGCATCAAGCCATTTTCAAAAAGGCTTGTATATTTCAGTGTGTTTTGAGTTGTAGGACTTAATTGTCGTTGCAACCTTTTAGCACGTTCCTTTTCATATTTTGTCAGTTTCTTTGACTGATTTTTCCTGAATAAACTCATTAGCTTGATACCCTTGTCCTTTTCTAGTTTCTGTTTGGTAATACCGTTTTTGAATAGTGAAAGCAAATTTCATTTTTTCTTTGATTTCAATATCTTTTTTCATGCCATATATCACGAAAGGCGGTACAATAATGCCCCCTGATAAATACATAAATATATCAGGAAGTCCTAATATGATAACCGTTGTAATTGCAATACCACCAAGTACAACCCCTATCATCATCACTAACTGCCTTTTAGTGAGACTGCCAAAGACTGGACGATCATAATCACTAAAAGGCTTTAAAAATTCTGAACCTAATTTATTCATCTTAGACCCCCATCAATTTCTGTGCTAATCTACCAGAGCCAACTAACAAAGCAATATAGATAATTCCTTTAGCAATTGACATAAATGCTGTTGTCAGTACACCAACATCACTACCTGCATTTAATAATTCATCTGTCAACAAGGCAGGGTATATTTTGACTATGATAATCAAAATAAGACCTTGTAAGGCATAGCCACAAAACTGTTTTGCAAAGTTAAAAGCAATTGGTTTTAAGCTATCCTGCATATAAAAAGCAACCATAATAGGCGCTATTGCCTTTAAAATAAACATCTGGAAGAACCGTAGCATAATTAAGAGACTTGCAATTAAGTTACCTGCATAATATATGCCATTTCCAATCAATGAAAGTATTTTCTTAACGATCCCTCGTGATTTACCAACATCAAACCCTGAAGTGAATTTACCTGCGGATACTGAGTGATTAGCTATATTAGTAACCGTATTGAAAATTTCCAATATTGCCCTGAACATTGTTGTGGATTGCCAAACAAAAATATAAGCAAGTAAATATTTCAAACCAATTTCAAGCCATAGTTTTGGTGTCAATCCGCCCCCCTCCCTTTTCAACAGCTGATGCCATGACAACATTTCAAGTAAAAAAAATACGCTAATCAGAATATATCCTAATGGACGTATAGCTTTTACGATTAAATTGACGGCATCATTTGCGACTGGGCTATATTCGGCAAGACTTTTTGTGAGATTATCTACATCAAAAGTCATATATTACCTCTTTCTTTAGAACTTAATATTCCCCATAGCTACAACAATTGCTGCGGCGACTGAGACCGCCAAAACTGCCAAAGCTCCGCCTGAAATCATTGAACTCATGCCTTGATCTTGTCTATTCGGATCATTGTTTTTTCTACCTGAAAAAAAATCAAATGCTCCATTAAGTATCCATGATAGTCCAATGATTGCAATAATGCCGCCAACTGCTGTGATTACTTTTTGTGCTGTTTCCATATTTTAAAATCTCCGTTTTCTAGTATTTATTTTTTATAATTTGAATAAGGTTATTAAATGCTGTCTCATTGAGCGTAACACCTTTACCTAGACGATTTTCAGGACTCCACGTTCTAATATCAATTAGGGGTGTTTTCCCATTGAACGAAATTAAATTTATTTCTTTTCGCCAACCTTTGCCATCAGTTGAAAGCACTCCGATTTTTTCAACAATTTCAAACTTGAAATCATTATTTTGTTTTTCTGTATGTGGCATGTGTTCCTTTCTAAAGGGCTTCACACCCCTTTTGAGTATTCAACTAGTTACTGTTTAGCAGTTTTATTTAAATCGATTGAATAAGTTAATAATTGATTTACGCTTAACAAAGATTGCTACACCTGCGATCAAAATCAAACCTGCAATACCTGCAAATTTTGCTTTGGTTTCCCCTGTTACTGGTAAGGTTTCTTTTGGTTTTTCAGGAGTGGTAGCTTTTTTCGGCACAATAGATTGTTTTTCATCTTTACCGTCAAAGTTGTGTTCTGTATCTTTCTTGCCGTCCTTATCGTAGCCAGTTTCCTTGAAATAGAAAGTGGTGTTCTCAGGATATTTAGCAGTGTCAACTTTTTCAGTCACAACTGTTTTGGCAAACTTAGAGTCTGAAACTTTGTAGTCAATTTTTCCTGACTTCCAAATGTCTGTTTCTTTGCCATCAGGAGTACGAGCCACGAGAATGGTCTCAAATGAACGCTGAGTGCCATCTAAGATGTCATCATGTGAAATATCCACATCATCATACATCGCCACTACATCGCCACGTGTGAACTCCTGAGAGCCATTTTCTAAGTGGGCTTTAGTTTTGATAGTTACTTTTGGAGTTTTAACATCAATCGTGTCATTTTTGATTGTGACATTGGTTGTTTCGTTGTCTTTAATCTCAATGATTTTAGTGCCAGTTTCAGTAGCATTGGCAGTATGACCGTCAGCGTACTTCACTTCTACTAATTCGTACTTACCTGCAATCAACTTATCAGTCGTTGCTTTGTCGCCAGTTGTGATAGTATATAGCACATCTTTGTTGTATGTTGATAGTCCACGCAGTAAGAATTGTGTGTTAGGAATGATAGCGCCAGTTTTACTGTCAACTTTGTTTAATTCAAAAGTACCAGTTTTCAGGTCATTGTCTAAAGTTCCCATATCCAAAGCGAAAACTTTAGTTTTGTTTTCGGTATCATATGGAATTGTGAAAGTTGCTTGTTTGTCATAAAGTGGACGATAGTTGTTAGGTACATCACGTTCTACCAATTTATAGGTATTTTGAGCGCCAATATAAAAATCTTTAGTTGACTCAAAGTCACCATCAGCATTAGTTGTGAATGTGTCCGCAATCTCACCTTTTTTCAGAACTACTTCCCCATCAGGGCGAGTAATATCGTTTTGAGCAACTTGGTCAAAAGTAACATTTGCAAGTGGCACCTTATCATAGACAGACTTACCTTGCTTTTCAGACTCGGAAGCATTGTAAACTTCTTTTTCTTTATGCCCTTTGACACGACCTTTTTGCGTGTCATTGTTCATAGAGAGCGTAATCGTTTCGCCTGCTTTGATTTTACCCTTGACTGGTGCTGTGTATAACACATATCCGTCCAAAGTTTTAACTTCGGTATAAGTTACTTCAGTATCATGCAAAAATTCCTTATCGATAAAACCAATGCCTTTTGAATTAGTTGTGACATCATAGTCTGTACCATCAACGCTCATTTTAAATTTGACACCTGCCATTGGTTTGCCAGTTTCAGCGTCCAATTTTTGAATTTGTGATTTTCCTGTTTTAATAACTTTTAGATTGATGTTGTAAAAAGCAGGGTCAGTAATTTTTGCGACCATTAATGTTTGACTACCTGATTTTTGATAAACAACAGATGTCCCGACAGCAACTGTTTTAGCAAATCTTAAAGTACCGTCCAATTTAGAATCAGCTTTTGGAGTGATAGATAATTCATTTCCATTAACTGAATAATCAACATTAGCAGAGTTAAAACGCATATTGTCAAAGGTATTCAAACCTGAGTTATTGCTATCAGATAGCTTTACAGTCTCCCCTAATTTAACGGTAACACTTTGTCCATTAAAGCTAGGTTTCTTGTTGTAGTTATCTACAGCTTGATTAATTTGAGACTTGATATTTTGATAATCAGTATCACTTAATCCGTCAATACTATAGATTTGAATGCCGTTGACTTGCTCCCAAATCATCGTTTGAGCGACACGATAATACCATATATCAGCACTAACAGTGTTCCAAAGCGTTGCAATCTGCTCAGTACGTGCAGATATGTCAGTTCTATCTTTTCCTACATAGCCCGAATTATCTCCTAGCGGGGTGATTGCGTCTGGTTCAATACAAAAAGCTAGTTCTTCTTTTCCATTTGTCTTAATGGTTATCTTTCCAACATCATGCACTCCTGTTGAAGAATTAACTTTAACGTAGTCGCTAGAGACGTTAACATTTTCAGCTACAGTGTCAGCACTCACTTTGGAAATGCCTGCACTACCTTGTAAGGCAAGTAAAGCAAGCATGAACATAACGCTTTTTTTAGCCTTGAAGCCTTTGAATAGATTTTTAAGTTTCATATTTCCTCCATAAATTTTTTATATAATAGGTCTAAAATCCTTGGGGGGTTCTCGCTGTTTGATACTCATATCTTTTCCTTTCCATCAAAAAAAGACTTTTTTCAAAGTCTTTTGTTTTAATTATTCTAATAAGGTCTGATCCAACCCTCACCATTTCCTGTATAACCACCATATCCTCTATCCATCAACCAATTGTCTAACTCTGCACTTCCCTCAGGATAAGGCGCTCTGATATATCCTGCGTTGATCCATTTTTGATCATTAGAAACAGTTGGTGTAGGTGTTACTGGTGTCGTTACACTAGCACTAGCATTGGTGTTGCTTGGTGTAGAAGCCGTATTTGAGATTGTAGCAGATGTTGTTTCAGCAGGAGCAGTATACGTTGCTTGCGCTTGCACCTGCTGAGATACTACTGCTTCTGTTTGTTGTGCTTCAGCTACTTGTGATTGATCACTTTTAGCACTCTCAGCTTCAACATTTGCTTTAGTAGCATCAGCATTTTTCTTATCTTCATCACGTTTACGAATTTGTTTTTTGGCATCAACAACTAATTCTTCAATCGTTCTATGGAATTTTTTGCCTAGAAGTTTTTGAAAATCAATATCAATTTTATCTTCAGTTAAACCATCAATGATAACACTTTTAGTTACTGTTGACCCTGATAAAACTTGTGTCTTGAAGTAAGAATTGACCTTTTTTAAATTGTCAAATTTATTTTGTACCTCAGATACTTTTTTATCAAGACGATCGTTATCGAGTTCTGTCAGTTTTGAGTAATTACCTTTTACTTTTTTCTTCACTAGATCAATCTTATCTTGACTAATTGTAGCAATTAAATAATCACCCTCAGCATCACTTAAAGCAGAAATTTCTTTTGTTAATTTACTCAAAGTGTCCGCATCTGTTTTATCAGGGCGAGTGTGTTCACTTGTTTTTACTGTTTCAACCTTGCTTTCAGTTTTTTTAGAACTCATAGCTGAATTGATAGCGAAACCACCCAACAAGATGATACATGCACCAGATACCGCAATAATTACTTTTATTTTAGTTGTTAAATTTTCAAATTTTTTCATCTTAAAAGCTCCTCTGTATTTCATTATAAAGTATTTTACTACTTTAATCTATTTGTTCTCTATTTATCGCATTCAGTTTCTGTCTCTACTATATCCTTTTCCCGTCAATAATAGAGTCTTTTTTTGGGGTGATCTTCTAGCAATTAAAACATCATGTCTTTTGATCGTTCTGATATTGCCATATATTTTGGAATAACCAACGATCATTTCAACATCAACTAGTTCATCATTAACTAACCCCTTACGATCAATAGTTCCAAATTGTCTTTTTAGAGTCACTTTAGTGCCATCATCAAGATAAGCAGTTGCACCGCCTTGCAGTCCAAGCACCTTTAAATCATTTATCGTCATTTTCTGACCTGTTAATTCATTCATTTTCTTTCCTCCCTTGAATGAAAGGGTGAATTTACACCTATGCCGAAGAACTCCGTGGAGTCTTACTGTATTTTTTACGCTCGGTTTATAGTCTAAGAACCGAAAACTTCTTCAGGTTGCCTTTAAAAAAAGACCCTTTTACGTTACTGTGTCAACACCATATATTATGAGAGATGGTGTCACCGCCCCTTTTCCTCTCAATATGCTAGACACGCTATTCAGGACAGTGTTTTTCTATTAACTTTTCAAGGATCAAATAGTTTAATGACATCACGGTCAATGCAACTAGCAGGACTCGAACCTACAATGTCTGAACCAAAAACGTGTTATCTAAAGATACGTTTAGACATAGTCGCTAAGGTAAAATGATATAATAAACATAAACAATTATTTTCTCTATCGTATATCCAAAAAAAACTTATAAAAAACAAATTTGAAATCTGTATTTAGTTTAGCAATTTTGTTTGTTTTTGTCAATAAGTTTAGAGTAGGACAATATGCTAAATAAAGAACGCTTGAAAAAAAGAAGAAAAGAGATGAGGTTGTCTCAAAAACAAGTAGCTTCTCTTATAGGACGAACTCAACAAAGTTATCAAATATTAGAGACTAAAGACACTTCCTTTACAAAACCCAAAACTCTAGAAAAGATTGCTAAAGTATTAGATACCACAGTAGAATATCTTACTGATACAGAAATTTTACCAATGTATCAATCTTTGACTGAAGAAAATAAACAAAAGGCGTTAGAGTTCATAAGAACTCTTACGGACAGTAGCAATATCTCACAAGATAATTAAGTTAATTATCATTATAGACACTTTTGTGTCTGTTGTCAACTATTAGCATAGAAAGGGGAAAAATGAATATATCAGATAGAATTAAAAGCCTTCGAATTGAAAAAGGGAATACTCAATTAGAGATAGCTGAAAAGTTGGGTATTATTGTTGAATCATACAGAAAATATGAACTAGGTAGCAGAATCCCTGCAAAAAAAAGTCTTGAAAAACTAGCAAATGTATTTGATGTGTCTGTTAGTTATTTGATTGGTGAAACAAATATCAAACACATAGACAAGATTAATCAAAAAATAGATTCTTTGTCAGAAAATCGGCAACAAAAAGTATTTGACTATATAGACAAACAATATTATGAACAAGAAATAGAAAGTAATGTAGTTCATTTGCGCAATGATTTGATACCGTACCAAGTCATATCTGAACAGTCGTTATCGGCAGGGTATGGCAATGGCTACACAGATGAACAAGAAACTTATACAGTATATTGGGATAAAGATGTTAGATATGATTATGCAGCTGAAATTGAGGGTAACTCAATGGAACCCAAATTTCATAGTGGAGATATTGCATTAATCAGAAAAACACACGTCAATGATTATGATGGTTGTGTGTGTGTGATTGATGATATAGCAAATCAAAGAGTGTATATTAAAAAAATTCATATTGAGGATACTCATGTTCGATTGGAGTCATTGAATAAAGATACTTACGATAATGGGGAGCTAATATATCCTGATATTCTTTTGGAGAATACAGAAAATTTAAGGCTCATCGGAAAAGTTATTGATAGTTTTAAACCAATAGAAATAAAATAAAAAAAATGAGGCTATGAAATAGCCTCTTTCTTTATTTATCTTATATATATTTGTCTTTTGTTCTTTTGCGTACAATAAAAGTCAATATTTATAAGGGTATTTTGAATTATAGCGTATCAAAAAACTGTGTATAGCGTATCAAAAAACTGTGTATAGCGTATCAAAAAACTGTGTATAGCGTATCAAAAAAATGTTCAATGATACGCAATTGTGGTATAATAAAAGCATAGAGAAATTCACTCGGAAAAGTCTTTTCTCTATGCCACCTATAAACACGCAAAGGAGCGTATTTCTATGTCTAGTATAACAGAAAATCAAGAACAAAAAAAGCAGGTGAAGTCTATGGACGAATTGAAAAAGCGAAAAGTCGTGGAACATAACGACCTTATCACAAGCATAGCGAAAATGGATAAGACCCCTTTGAAGATTTTTGAATTAGCGGTGTCCTGTATTGATACGGATAATCCACCAAAGGACAATATCATCTATCTTTCAAAAACAGAACTCTTTGCCTTTTTTGAGGTATCAGATAATGATAAACATTCTCGGTTTAAACAAGCCATTGAGAAAATGCAAAAGCAAGCCTTTTTTGAAATCAAAGAAGAAAAGGATAAGGGATATAAATTTAAAAGCATTGTGCCTATCCCTTTTGTAGAATGGACTGATTATAATGACAAAGTAACGATCCAATTTCAACCTCAAATTATGCCTTATTTGATTGACTTGAAAAAGAACTTTACGCAATATGCCCTATCTGATGTTATGGAGTTAAACAGTAAGTATTCAATTATTCTTTATAAGTGGTTGTCTATGTACTATAACCAGTATGAGCATTACAAGGCAAAGGGCGGACGAAGAGAAGAACAATTGGAACAGTACAGCAATCCCTCTATTTCAATCAAAGAATTAAGACTATTAACTGATACAGTAAATTCTCGTAAACAATTTACAAGATTTAACAATGATATACTTAAAAGACCATTGGAAGAAATTAATGCACATACACATTTTTTTGTGACTTATGACAAAATCAAAAAAGGGCGGACAATCGATAACATACAGTTCCATATAACGAAGAAAGGTCAGCCACAAGAATTAAATGGCGAGTACAAGATAAGAGAACAAGACTCTGCATACTTGCAAGGTAAGGCAGATAAAGAAGTAAATCAGCAGGCATTATTTGCTGAGGCAATGCAAAGTCTCTATACCACTAGTCTTTTAGAAAGTAGTTTATTATCTCCTTTTGATATGCAAGATATTACTTTAATGGCTAATCTTCAACAAGAAGTTTACCCACTCTATAAACAGTTAGAAGAAATAGTTGGTATACAAGGCATCAGAAAACATCTAGAATATGTGTCAAACAAGAAGTTGGACTATTCTAAACCTAACCTCGTTAAGTACCTAAAAACGGCTGTTATGCGCTACCTAGAAAGTGGTGATACAAAGCAACCTGAAGAAGATAAAACAAGGTACCTCAAGACAAAGGGAAACGTTAAAGCTGTCAATGGAAATAAAATACCTGACCACAGATATAAATCTGCATATGTGAATGAAACGACTCCAGAAGAACAAAAGGAACTAGAGAGAATAAAAAAACAACTTTCAGACTCAATGAAAAAGTAGGAGATTATCCTACTTTTTATATATAAATATATAAGTATACTAGTATATTTATATATTGACAAACTAGTATATTTGTAGTATACTATATTAGTAAACAAAAAACGAAAGAGGAAGAAAATGAATAAAACATTGTGGTCTCTGTCAAAATACCATGAAGGTGTTGTTAATAAAATTAAGTCTTTGCCAGTAGCGATCGTACTTACTTTAAACAATTTTAAAGGTGGAGTAGGAAAGTCAACTTTGATTGCTATATTTGCATATATAATGGTTCAGTTAAAAATTAAAGTGTTGTTGATTGATAGCGACCCTCAAAGAACATTGACCAAAAAAATGATGAAAAATTTTGAGGTTAAAAAAAATGCCTCACTGAGTTTTATGCAGGGAATTAGAAATAATAGTTTAGAGAACTGCATTACACAACTTGATGATTATCTATATATTATTCAAGGAGATTGGGAGCTAGCAACACTTGATAAATTTGCTCGAACAAATTTAAACCAAAACAATGAGTATTACTTATACTCATACCTAATTGAGGATTTAAAAAAGGACTTTGATTTAATTATATTTGATAGCGTACCTACTACTTCGTTATACACACATAATTGTATTGTCGCTAGTGATTATGTTGTGGCGCCAACTCAGGCAGAAGAAGAAAGTTATGAAAATACGATTTCATATTTAAACTATCTTAATGACATGAGACAGTATAATGACAAAGTTGAAATACTAGGTATAGTTCCTTATTTAACAAAAGATGATAATGCAACTAATAAATCATACTTAAAAAAATACTATGACACCTTTGGAGATTTAACATTTGAGAGTATTATAAAGTATAGTGCAAGAGTGATGTCATGGGGAACAAATGGTATTTCAGAAAATAAAGGGTATGATAAACAGGTCTTATCAATGTATTTTGATGTTTTTAGAGAATTTCTTGATAGACTAGATAAGTAAATAAATTGACAAGTGTATTAGTATACTAAGATACAAAGGTATAAACATACAGATATATAAATAAATTAAAATACAAATAAACAACAGAAATGGTAGACTTAATTATGGGATTAGACGATTTTATAAAAAAAACAGGTAAAATAGAAACACCTTTTGAAAAAAAGGAGAATATAAAAAAAACAACAAAACTAGTTAAAATTGACGAAGATTTACACAAGGAACTGAAAATATATTCAGCATTAAACGGAACAAATATTAAGGATAATACAGAACAAGCTATAAGAGAATTTCTTGAAAAGTATAAAGGGCACCTCTAATAACTACCAATTAATTCACCTCTAAATGAAATTAGAAAAAAACACAGAAAACTAAGCATAGTCTACTGTGTTTTTCTTTATGTTACAGACGCCACTTGACTGTTTATTCTTATTTTAGACAGATTACCTCCATGTTTTGAGATTTAAACGTTTAAGCCAAATACATGTTCAATACGGACACGTATTTTCGAAATGATTTTATTAAACATTTTATCGTCTGCCTTAAGAGATTTAGAACGTGTGTTTTTAAGACAGGTAAAAAGTTCAGCACCTTTAGGTGTTGCTTGATTTTGATAAGCTGAGTCTGCTAAGGTGATCTCATCGGGATCAACAAGAACGCCTATTACTTGAGAATCATGCACATTTACAAAGTTTCAGAGTATCAACCGAACTTTGAAGTAAGAACCACCATCACACTTCTACTTGATTATACCCGATTTGAAGCATTGACAAAACGCCTAACTAACGTAGCTAGGCGCTTTTGTTTCCTCAAATAAAATTTACCAGTTGCTTCCCAATATCGCCGGATAATAAATCAACGAATCGCACTTGTATCTTTGACCCTAGTTCTTCGGATGAATACTGTGTGCTTCTAAATTCATTTTCAGAGTAAGATGAGGAGTATGGGTAAATCAATACCACTTTATCCACGTTCTCCGATTTATGGCGATACCTTGTATAGTAGGCATACATCTGGTACAAATCCGTTTGAGAAGGTCCCGTAGAATCTAGCACCTTCCATTTGGTATCAGCAATAGTCGTTCGGTTGTCTTCAAAACGTACAACTAAGTCTGGTCTCAATCGGTAGCCAGCCTTCGTTTCATTAGTACGGTCAAACAACGAATACTTTTTATCCTGTGCTGATACATTAGCATCTGGAATGGATTTCTTCATTATATGTGCAATATAAGCTTCGAATATTTCCTCCATCGGGAAGAGAATCGCAAAAGCCAGCGAAGAGCCCTTGAATGAGGTAAATGATTTCCTACTGAGAAAAATCCTGCACCAGTCCAAAGTTTGTTCATAGTACGTATAGTTCCTTCCAATCGAAACTTTCTGGAAGGTTTGTTCTGGTGAGTTAGTCAAGTCCACAAATTCAAAATAGACTAATTGCTCCCGGATGATTCGCAGGTTGTTATTATCCCGACTATTTTTCAGGAGATACTCAAGTGTTGTCTTAATGAGCTGATTCTCGGTAGAATTCGTCATAAACTCATCATACTCATTGAAAAAGTAAGACTGATTAACGATGTTCTTCCTCAGTTGTTGTGTCATCAGCAACTTGCCTTTTAGAAACTTTTCATTGCTCTGAACGGTGACATACGATGACTTAAGTCCGCGTTTAATAATCATATCCGACTCATTCAGAAACATTGATATAAAAACTTCAAGCAAATTGTTCTTTTTAGCATTGAGATTCGTTAACTTAAAGGTCTTCCCATTAATGCTACGTACGGCTTTAAGCATTTCCAGAAATAATTGACGAACCCTTGTGTCTGTTGCCTCCTCCGTTCTTCCAGCAATCTTAGGCAAGATTTCAATTGTTAGCCCAGATTTTGTTTGAAGCACACCAACATAATTATTTGCCTGAACACCATTCTTGATAGGTTTCAAAAACTCTCCAATATCAGACTGGCCTGTGAAATCTTTGGAATTCTGTTCATCAATATAAGCTCTCAATTCTTCAATGTCTCTTTTGAAAATATGCTTACTATCAGGATAAATCCTACCGAACTCTCGGATGGAGATTGTACGATTTTTATCAGGCATATCAATCACCTACTTTGGTGATATTCATTGCAAAACGAATGAAATCATCATCGGATACACCATTTGCAACTTCAAATTTCATGTCGCTATTGTCACTTTTGAGCTCATTAAAAACATTCGAGAATAAGTCCGATTCATCATTTACCTGAACAATATAAATTTGTTGAGTATCGTTCAAGACTGCCTGGGTCTTTTCGTAATCTTCATAGAAGTATTCTTGCAATAGTGGAATTATCTTATTTTCAAAAACTGCTTTTAATCCACCGATTGTTCCGATGTTAAGGAAGAAAGCATGGCCAAGGGTGTGTTCCCTATCATAAAGAAACTCGATTCTGCGGTTCATAATTTCTAAAAGTGATGCAACATCAATACTACCAATTTCACCAACCTCATCACGTACAACTCCAGGATCTGGCATTTTTTCAATGAAGTCAAAACGGCGACGCAAGGCCGTATCCATCATTGCGATTGATCTGTCAGCAGTATTCATCGTCCCCAGAACAAAGACATTTTGAGGAACACCAAAAACGTCCCCTGAATATGGCAAAACAACGCTCAATGATTCGGAAGCTCCAATACGTTTTGAAGGTTCAATCAGCGTAATCAGCTCACCAAAAATCTTACTGATGTTACCACGATTGATTTCGTCAATCACGAAAAGAAAATTCTTATCAGGATACTGTTTGGCATCATTACAAAATTTCTTGAATACCCCGTCCTTCACTTGATAGCTAATCTTTCCATCCTCAGTTTCGGCATTGATTCCTTCTATAAAATCTTCATAGCCGTAAGATTGATGGAAGGTTACTACTTTTACAAAGAAGTCTTCATCTGATAGTTGTTCCTCAGAGATGTGCGACTCAGCCTCGTCAGCAGCAATCTTTCCATTTTCAGTTACCGACCATTTGTCGGTTGCATCTTTTGTAAATATATCCAATCCATTCCGAGAAGTCAGTGCTGTAGATTCTTCGTCAGCATTAGTGAGAATTACCGTGGAGATTGTTTGGTATGCATTTTTACTTGATTTTGTATTCGCATACTGTTGCACCAAATTAAGGGCAACAATATCTTTTACCTTCAAGGAAGGATACCCTTCTCTCTTCATTGCAAGAAGAATTGTTTCTTTCCAGGTAAACGAATCAAAATTCACAATTGAATGAGACAGCGTCTGACCACTAATCAGCTTTTCCTTATATTCATTGATGCTGTATGTCTTTCCAGTGCCCGGAGGACCATACAGTATTTTATTCCACCCCTTACTTGGCAATTTAATATCCTCCTCAACTTGCTCAGTATTTTCGGAATTATCCGATTCTTGCTGCTCCATTTCGATAGTGTTCAGAACCGAATTCCTGTAACTCCAAAGGATGCTGCTCAATAAATCTCCGTCTAATTCGGGATGTAGCTTCGAGATTGAAGTGGTAATATCAAAATTTTGCTTGTAAACCCCACCTACTCTAGCAAGTGGTACTAACCTTCCCCAAACCTCTCTCTGGTCTTTATTCATGTTAATCCCCGAAAAAATAGGTTTCTCTGAATATGCACAGAGCAATTTCATCATCATTGCTGGTCGATTATGAAAAGAATTCTTCCATGTGAATGCGTCATCATCAAAGGATTCCGATATTCCTGATTTGATAATTTCTAGCAGGTCATTTTTCAATGAAGAAAACTTAGCTTGTAATTCATTTTCTGGTATTGGTCTATTTTTCTGGTCATAATAAGTGCCACTCTTTTTGTTCCAATAAATGCCAAACTTGCCTGCATTTCCACCTCGAATTCCAAGATACATATCTGAATACTTGCCGTGCTCAATTTCATAGCACAATGACTTGTTCTGCGGTCCCTTTCCCGCCACGTATTCATCTAGGTTCATATCTTTGAGCTTTTCAAGAGGCCATTCTTTGAGGAAATCATCTGCTAGGGAACGATTTTTTTCTTTCCATCTTCGTGCTTCTTGTAATAAGTTCTCTTTTCTTTCGAGATACCATTCCGAGAACACCTCAAGACTTACAACATATTCAACACCCATCAATAACCACTCCATCCATAATTAACTATATAGTTCAATTTTAACACGTAAGCTATGCGTGAACAATCTAAAAGACGGCCAGATTTCTCCAACCGCCTCAATCTTCCATATTAAGGGCACCTCTTTTCATACGTTTTTAGAGGTGCCCTTTACTTATTTTGACAAATTCTTTAAAAGCGGTTACAATAGTATTGCTTCTATATATTTTGCCGTTGACTCATTAATTCTATCTTGTGTATGTGAGCGTTAAGCTCTGAAAGGAGGTAGAACTATGAACTTGAATGTCACTTTTGACTGGAAAGTAGTCGCGGCACTTGGAGCTTCTGTTATTGGAATTATTCTGTCATTAAAAATAGATGATTCTGCTGCAGAGCGAGTACTTACAACTGCTGTAAGTACCCAATTAGGAAATTAGTGAATGCGGATTAGCAATCGCTAATTTCCTTTTTCAATATATTATAAAGTTTGTTAACATGATTGAGTACTGAGGTTTTCAAAATGAGAGATACTAAAAAGATTTATGAAAATGCTATGTTAGAGGTTTGTTTTAATAAACTGAAATCCTTAAGAAATAGTTGGACCTATGAAAAAAATGATAAATTTGGACTTGCAACTATTATAGATATTTGTGGTGACGATTATCTTTCGTATGATTATATTATGAAACATACTGAAAATATTATCTTTGATATGATTCCAAATATTTGTAGGTCACTAATGGACGAATATGGTATTCATACTAAATGGTATCAATTTCGAGAGAAAGAAGCACGAGTATACTCTATTGATGAAGTAAATAATTGGCTAGAATATGTAGAACATATAAATTGCAATTATTCATATGCTTTCAGCTATAAAAACTTGGATAATGAAAATGTACTTTATATTTTCAAGAAGTTTGGATTAAATAATAGGTTTCCTAAATCTTTAATTAAAACTATGATTGAAAATGAAGCTATAGATAAGCATTACTATGTTAGTTTCGTAGAGTCAGATGCTTACAGTGAGATTATTAACTATAATCAAGATAGTAATGACATCACTAAGGGAACGGGGTTATATTCCTTAAAACAGTTCTTTGATATGTTTTTTGACAGTTCTGAGTATAATTTGTTCAAAACGTATTCAAACATACTGGCAGATAAAGTCAAGGACTATTACGGATTTCAAATCGTTAGAACTTTGACACCAAATAGCTTTCATTATTATAATAAAGTAGTTAGGGATTCATTATTAAATTTTGATATCGGTAATGTTGATTTTAAAAATAGATTATCTAAAACTCAGAGGGATATCATAAAAAGTAATTTTATCACTAGAACTAATTATGAGGTTCTAATTGGTACTAGTGTGTTTGCACAAAGTTTTATGACTGCGGAATGGCTATTTTACTCTCTTCAAAATGCAGAAAATATTGATTTAACATCAATAGCCATGGGGTATTTTAAATCTATTGAACAATTTCTATTTTCCTATATCTCTTTACATACCATAGAAAAGGATTCTGTAAACCGGAAAATATTTGCAGGAGCTAAACCGTTAGATACACTCTCTGACAAACTCCTTAATGATAGTTCAAAAGTTAAAAATATAAATCTTAAATCTATTACAAGTTTTTTTGGAGATTTTAACAGTCAGAAATTCTATCCACGTAATATGGATTTACTTGCTGATGGTATTGATGACGAAACGTATTATTATATTGTTGAGTCATTGTCAACTTTTGTAGGATTAAGAAATGGCTATTTTCATAAGCATAATTTAAATGATTGGACAACAATTGAAGAAACTAGAAACCATGCATTGTTAATTTTTTATCTAGTACTAGGAGGGTATAGAATATCGGAGCAAGATAAACTAGATCTCGGTTTGATTAAAACTGTAGAAAGTGGCTACTTAAATCTATGTGAGTATATTCATAATAGAAAAAATGATAATATGCTTGAAATACCAATCTTTTATTTTGGGAGAGATCGTAACGAGTTTGATTTTTACTTTTCGAATGAAGATTCTTTAATCACATATGACAGTAATCAGGAGCCAATTTATTCTGGAGTATATTTTAGACGACCAGGAAAATCAAAAAGTTTGTTTAAGTTAACGGATAGTAATATCTTTGAGGAAATCTGGGAAGGAAAATTAATAATTGGTCGGCAGGGACCTAGTTTTAAACCATCTGGTCCTTTGGTAAAAATATTCGAAGATGGTAAATTTTTCAAAATAGAATAGCTTAGATTTTAGGGCACCTCTAATAACTACCAATTAATTCACCTCAAAATGAAATTAGAAAAAAACACAGAAAACTAAGCATAGTCTACTGTGTTTTTCTTTATGTTACAGACGCCACTTGACTGTTTATTCT
>SKEM01000327.1_pt1 | contig 34417 bp, 29 predicted proteins | sample 4826731 | NCBI WGS metagenome assembly SKEM01 (sample SAMN11008809, study PRJNA524170) | human gut metagenome | biome: Human fecal sample; material: Feces; isolation source: fecal sample from pouch patient p37 | host: Homo sapiens | place: Israel: Tel-Aviv | collected 2015-07-27 | reverse complement strand
CTCGAGAACTTTGTGGAGTAGTCAGATATTCGTGGACAATTTTAGCTTTAAAGTCAGGTTTGTATTTAGTCATAAAAAGTGCCTCACAATCGTTAGAACTTTTGTCTAACAATTATGAGGCACTTCATTTAGAACGGCCGGGCGGGCTTTTTTCATTTCTGGGGTCATTTCCCGTTTGCTAATCATCTTTGGCAAACCGTACTTGTTAGCGATTGCCTTGTTAGCAATGGTGTTGGCTTTGATATAGTCCACCTGGTTATAAGCGTCCAGCCGGGCCATTGCCTGTTGCTGAACTTGCTTATCTAACATCCTGAAAGCCTGGTAGCCTTGCAATCCGGCTTGCTTTCGTAATTGCTGGATAACGCTGTAAACCCAATCTTGGAATTGTTCAGCTTCGGGTTTATGACTACCAAACACTGCTTTATAGATACCAGGTTCAGTTAGTAACGTGAAAACACGTCCTTGACCTGATACCCCGTTTCGGGGCACCAGCTTTTTAAATTGGTATTTCTTGGGAATTCGCCTAAGCATATGGTTAGTGCTTGTATAATCTAAGGCTTGCGAAATATCTGTTGCGATAGCTTTCCAATCGTCACCGTTGCCAACGAAACGGATTAGATTACCGTTCCAGTTCTCAACCTTTAATGCCATCTGATTAGCATTAAACCCGGCCAGGTCGTGTTTCTTTGCTGCTTCTTCGATGATTTTTTCAGTCATGAATTCATCCCCTTACTTTCCTTGGGCTGCTGCGGTGCTGTCTTTGATGTCAGCAGTTGCGTACTCATCAATCAGCCAGTCGCTTAACTTGCGGTAAGTGGTAGGCGTGACCGGCCGGGAATTATCCATAAAGATGTTGTAGATAGTCCGGCGGCTTAGTCCTACTTGCCGGGCTAACCCGGCGATGGATAGACCAAGCTCACCCCGCTTACGCTTAATAGCGATAATTTGCTTATCTGAAAGTTGCGTTGCCATGAATTATTCGCTCTCCTTTATTCTACAATTGTAGAATTACTACAGTCTTATTTAATTCCACAATTGTAAAATTGTCAAGAATTTAATTTACTTTTGTAGAATTAAGTTTCATAATATTTACAAAGACAAAGAGGAGGACCGTTTTGTGGCTAACCGTATTAAAGAATTACGAAAATCAAAGAATCTGACTTTAAAACAGTTAAGCGCCAAGACCGGAATTTCTGTTTCAAGTCTTAGCGCTTATGAAAAAAATGCGGATGAAAAGGGCTATCGCTCTCCCAAAATTGATAAGTGGGTACAACTCGCCGATTTTTTTGATGTTTCGGTTCCTTATCTTCAAGGGTTTTCAGATAAAAAAGAAAAAATAACATCTAAAAGTAATTCTGTATCAACTGTTATATCAACTATTCATTCAATCTTGATTTATTTAGGTCGCCATACAGGAACTGGTTATATACCAGAAAAGATTAAGAATGGTTTGATGTTTAGCAGAAGTGACGATATTAAAATTCAGGATATATTATTTTATGCAATTAATCTCATCGATACTGATAGCGATGACTATTTAACTAAGTACGATAAATTAATAAAAAGTTTATCCGAACAGGTAGTATCGGAATTTGAAAAGAAAGGAGAAACAGACAAAGAAGCAAACAAAGATGATGTATCAAATATTATTAATCAATACTACTTAGCGATTAATAATTATTTATTTAATCTTAAAACAACCGATTTTGTAATAGATAGAACTATAAGTAACTTAAGTAATGCAATGGAACAGTTAAACATTGACCTAACCAATAAAGACGGATTGAGCCGCCACTATGTAAGAGATGAGAATGGAAATATAACAAAGATAATCAACGAACCTTTAGAAGGTAAATTACCTAAGAATATTAGTAAAGAAACTTACTTAAAAATAAACAACGTATTAAACAAAGCTGTAAATGAATTACTAGCGTTAAGAACAAATAAGCCTAAGTCACCTACTTTTTATGTTTGATATACGTCCAAGCGTGATTGACGTTAAAAGCTACTATTGGGGGATGAATTCATGAAAAAGATGGTTTTGTTGTGTGCTGCCGTGTTGGCTTGCGGTGGCCTTGCTGGCTGTGGTAATAATTCCAGCCATAAAGCAACGAGTTCCAGCCGGGCTAGTTCTAGTAAAGTGGTCAAGCACCACAAGAAAAGCAGCAGCAAAAAGCAGTCCAGTAGTTCTAGCAGTGTGGCCAGTCAGCAGGCTGTTAACCAGTCAACTACTCAACAAGCTAGCAATACACAAGGTCAACAGCAATCGTCATCAGCCCCAACTAATGGACAGTTGCCACCGTCTACGGACTTACACGACTTTGTTAATCGTTATGGTGAGTCACCGGCTGCCTACTTATCAGACCATTATGGAATGTCACCAGAACAGGCGGTACAGTCCGTTCCTAACGATATGAAATCATCTGGGGAAATCCAGGACACCTACCAATTACAGCAAGGACAAGACCCGTTCCACTAGGCCATTGAACTGTAACTTTCTGTATGCTTTTCTTTCGGCTTTCTTTTTATGTATGCGCTAAGCCTTGATATAACAGACTTTAATCGTTTCATTTTCTGCTGATATAGCTAGTTAGATAGCTGGATATAGCCGATATATAGCTGGCTGGTCTGAGGTTTTCTGAGGTAGCAGCCGTTAATTGCCGGCCTTTTCATTTAGTAATCCATCCCCGATTGTTGGGGATGTTAATTGCGCTAAAAGCGTTCAATTGCGTGTGAATGCGTTAAAAATCAAACGCTTTTTACGCTACTGTTATCACCACTCATAAATGCACCGTTAACACCACTTTATTTTCATATCATGGACTAGACCGGGTACACGTCCGGGCTGGCCCGCTCATAATAAAAAACGTCCTTTCAATTAGCCACGCTGGGGAGCTGTGCGGACGAAAGGAACGATTATATGAGTTATACAAGAAAAGGCAAAAACGGCTACTATGGCGTTGCTGAGTGGCGAGACAAGGACGGCAAGCGGCGGCAAAAATCGGCCGGCTGTTTCAAGTTGAAGCGGGAAGCGAATGCGGCCGCTGTTACGTTAGAAAAGAAACTTAATGCGGTTAATCAGGAACTAAAAGATATTACACTGGCCGGTTACTATAAACGTTGGTATGAACTGTATGAACGTGATGGAATTAGCGATATTACCTAGAACCGTTACACGGTCATTGGCAACGTGATAGCTAACTACTGGGGTAACACCCGACTGCGGGCTGTTAAGCGGTCAGACTACCAAGCCTTTATTAACTGGTATGGTGGTGACCATGCACGGGATAGTGTTTCTAAACTGAATAATGCTATCCGGTCAGCGGTCGGGTATGCGATTGACGATGATATTATCACTAAGGACTTCACCCATAACGTTAAGCTGGTGTATAGCAAGGCCCAGGAGCGGAAAGTTGAGTATTTGACCAATAGGGAACTTCAAACCCTTAAAGCGGGTGTCTTAACCAAGATGTCGTTCCATAATACAAGCCGTTACATGATATTAACGGCTATCTATACTGGGATGAGAAAAAGCGAAATCCAGGCGTTGACGTGGAAAGACGTGGACTTCTTGCATTCCACCATTAGGGTTAACAAGTCCTGGGACGAAAAGAAAAAGGCTTTTAAACCTACTAAGACAGAATCAAGCAACCGAACCATCAAGGTTAATCGGGAATTGCTGAACTATCTAGCAGACTTAAAAGCCAATTCTAGTGTTATGGTATTTCAAAATGTGTTAGGAACTGTTCCAACGGGCACCGCTTTAAACAAGTGCTTACGGTCTATTATGAGCGATTGTGGCATTGAAAAGCAAGGTTTCCATTTCCACTCATTACGTCATGTTCACGTGGCCTACTTGCTAGGAAAAGGCATTGATATATACGCTATCTCTAAACGGCTTGGCCACTCTAACATTACCGTAACGCTTAATACGTATTCATATTTGATTGATGAGTACAAGGCAAAAAATGATACGCTAATCATCGACAAGTTGGCCCAACTGTGAGAATCTGCGGAAAAAGTGCGGAAAAACAGCCCGCAAACGTTGATATATCAAGGAATAGTATTCCTGTTTGGGGCATAGGGTTAGCTCGGTAAATGTTGATTTACCGGGCTTTTTCTTTGTCGGTGTTTCTAGGTGTGCATTGCCAGAATCTTAATCGGGGGAAGGATTGTTCAATGAAAAATAAACTTTATGAATCGAGCATGGCGATTATGGCGCTGATTTCGATTATTTTAATTATTCTTGATTATGGCTCGGTAATTAACATTGACCGGGGTTACCCAGCCCTATTAAACAACGTTTTGCTGGGAATTTTTACGATTGACTATTTTAGCCGCTTATACCTAGCCAAGGATAAGAAAAGGTTCTTTAAGGAAAATATTTTTGACCTGCTCTCCATTATTCCGGCTAGTGCCTCCTTCAACCTTTTCCGGGTTGCGCGCTTAGGACGCCTGGTAATGGTGTTCCGCTTGGTACGACTAGTCGGTCTGACCGGTAAACTGAACCGCCTTCTGAAAATTAACGGCTTGGTTTACATCATCTATACCAGTCTTGCTATTTTGATCATTAGTGCCGCCATGTATTCCGTCAGTGAACACGTCAGCTATGGACGGTCGTTATGGTGGGCAATCGCCACCGCGACGACGATTGGTTATGGTGATATTTCACCCCATACGGTTTTGGGCAAATTTGCCGCTATCCTGCTAATGATTATTGGAATCGGCTTTGTCGGGGTCCTCACCAGTTCGCTGACGAACTTCTTTATTCAGGACCATACTAAAGACCGGATGACCACGGTCCTGAACAAGCTGGACCAACTAGAAAAAGCTAACCGAGAACTTCAGGCCGAAGTATGGCGACTGGTGCAACGGCAGGAACAGCGTGATAATCAAAATGAGTGACTCGGCTGGCTTGGCGGCCGGGATGCTTGCTCCCCGGCCGTTTTTTGTTATAATATGAAGTTGCTTTAAGAATGGGTCGAACCAACCCTACCGGTGGTCAAACCGGTTGCTGACCGTCAGATGAAATTATCAGAGGAGCAAATGCAATGATCTATTTTGATAATAGCGCGACGACAAAAATATCTCCTGAAGTTTTGACAACCTATGATACGGTTAGCCAAAAAATTTGGGGGAACCCCAGCAGTCTGCATAACTTTGGTGAAGAGGCCTGGAACTTGTTGGAACAGGCTCGGCAGCAGATTGCTAAGTTAATGGGCGTAAAACCGAGTGAAATTATATTCACAAGTGGTGGCTCCGAGGGGGACAACTGGGTAATCAAGGGGACCGCCCTCGCTAAGCACCGCTTTGGCAAACACATCATTACCACTTCGGTGGAGCACGCGGCGGTACGCAATGCAATGGCTCAGTTAGAAGAGTTGGGCTTTGAAGTTACGTACCTGCCAGTTGACAAGGAAGGGCGGATCAACCCGGCAGATGTCAAGGCCGCCCTCCGTCCCGATACCATCTTGGTCTCCATCATGGCTGTTAATAATGAAATTGGCACTATTCAGCCAATTAAAGAGGTCGGCGAAATTCTCAAGGATTACCCGAACATCCACTACATGGTTGACGCGGTTCAAGCGATTGGCAAGGGCTTAGATGACCTTGTCTTTAGTGACCGGGTCGATTTTGCAACTTTCTCTGGGCATAAATTTCACGCTCCCCGGGGAACGGGCTTTGTCTATGCCAAGAGCGGTCGGAAACTTTCGCCGCTGATTGACGGCGGCGGTCAGGAACGGACGATGCGGAGCGGAACGGAAAACACCCCTGGTGACGTCGCAATGGCCCGGGCCATCCGCTTAGTGAAGGAAAACGAAGCCGCAACCGTTAAAAACGAGCAGGCGATCAAGGAGCGGATTTACGACCACCTCAAGCAGTTCGACCATGTCCGCATCTTCTCTGGCCGCAATGCTGGTTTTGCACCCCACGTGCTTTGCTTTGCAATTGTTGGTGTCCGTGGAGAAACGATTGTCCACGCTTTTGAGGAACAGGGGATTTACATTTCTACCACCAGTGCTTGTTCTTCAAAGAAACACGCCGAAGCCGGGACGTTAGCTGCGATGAAAGTACCGGAAAATGAAGCTACCAGTGCGGTCCGGATTAGTCTTGGTGACCAGAACACCCTGGCAGATGCCGATGAGTTCAACCAAGTTTTTGATCAGCTTTACGCTGGTTTCCAAAAAATTATTGACTAACAACTAAGGAGGTAAACACTTGCAGTACACTGAAATTATGGTGCGCTACGGTGAGCTTTCCACCAAGGGGCACAATAAAAAGTCATTTATTGACCGCTTGGGAAGCAACGTTCGCCATGCCCTGCACCGCTTTGAGCAAGTAAAGGTGCACGCCCAGCAAGATCGGCTCCACGTCCAATTAAATGGTGCTGACTACGACGAAGTGATGAAGCACCTGAAGGACGTCTTCGGGATTCAAAACTTTTCACCGTCGATTAAGGTTGAAAAGAGTTTTGAAGCCGTTGCGGCCGCTGCTGAAGCGATGGTAAAGGAACAGGTTACTAAGCCCGTGACTTTTAAGATTGAGACCAAGCGCGCGGACCACCACTTCCCAATCGACACCTTTGAGATGAATAACCGCCTGGGCGGGGACCTGTTAGAGAAGTTTCCAGACAAGCTAAAGGTCGATGTTCACCATCCCGACCTGACGATCCGGGTTGAAATTCGCTTAAACGGGATTTTCCTCTCCAGCGAGACCATCAAGGGTGCTGGTGGGCTCCCGGTTGGAACCGCCGGCAAGGGAATGATGATGCTTTCCGGGGGAATTGACTCGCCAGTGGCCGCCTACTTAGGAATGAAGCGGGGTGTTTCGATGGAAATGGTTCACTTCTTTAGCCCGCCGTACACTAGCCCCCAGGCGCTTGCCAAGGCGAAGCAGCTGACGGAAAAGCTGGCTAAGTACTCCGGTAGTATCAAGTTTATTCAGGTGCCGTTTACCGAAATCCAGGAAGCGGTGAAGGAAAAAGTTCCAGAAGGTTACTTGATGACCGTCCAACGGCGAATGATGCTCCGTTTGGCAACGGCAATTATGGAAAAACGCCACGGCCTGGCAATCTTTAATGGTGAGTCACTGGGCCAGGTGGCTTCCCAGACGATGGAGAGTATGATGGCAATTGAGGACGTGACGAACTATCCCGTTTTACGGCCGGTCCTGTCCTTTGATAAGACGGAAATTATCAAGATTGCCGAAAATATCGATACCTATGACTTATCAATCCTGCCGTACGAAGACTGTTGTACGGTCTTTACGCCGCCGTCGCCGAAGACTAAACCAAGCGTGAAAAAGGCCCGCTTGTACGAACAGCACCTTGATGTTGAAGGCTTGATTCAGCGGTCCCTAGATGGCATTAAGATTACCGAAATCCATCCTGGGGAAGACTTCCTGAACCAAAACGAGGATGTCTTTGCGGAACTTCTGTAAAATTCCTGCTTGACGTCGCTAAGTTATTTAGCTATGATACAAGCATAATAAGCAATGACCGAAAGAGTAGTGAGTCGTGTAGTGCCTAGCGAGGGCCAGTTGGTGAAAGGGCCTGGCTGCTGACTGACGAATGTAGCTCGGGAGCTGATTGGCTGAACCTTTATTAGGCTGATCCGGTTCATCACCGTTACCAAATGAATGAGGGGAGTCATGACTTGACTCAATTTAGGTGGTAACGCGAGCAATCGTCCTATCAGAAATGATGGGGCGATTTTTTTATTAGTCGTGCTTACGAAGATGATGGAGTAAACAAAATGTGAAAGGAGCGATTATACGATGACAAAAGAGATGTCAACTAAGTATGATCCGTCAGCAGTTGAAACTGGCCGCTACCAATGGTGGATTGACCAGGGTCTGTTCAAACCCAGCGGTGACAAGAAGGCCCACCCGTATTCTATCGTGATCCCGCCGCCGAACGTTACCGGGAAACTTCACTTGGGCCACGCCTGGGATACGACCCTGCAAGATATTATTATCCGGCAAAAGCGGATGCAGGGTTATGACGTTCTGTGGATTCCGGGAATGGACCACGCCGGGATTGCCACCCAGGCAAAGGTAGAAGCCCGGTTGCGCAAGCAGGGGATTTCCCGTTACGACCTGGGCCGGGAAAAGTTCGTTCAACAGGTCTGGGACTGGAAGGACGAGTACGCCGACATTATCCACCAGCAATGGGCCAAGATGGGAATTTCTGTTGATTACGACCGGGAACGCTTTACCCTGGATGAGGGGCTGAACAAGGCCGTGCGGAAGGTTTTCGTTGACCTTTACAAGAAGGGCTTAATTTACCGGGGAACTTATATTATCAACTGGGATCCGCAAGCGCGGACGGCCCTGTCGGACATTGAAGTTGTCCACAAGGATGATCAGGGTGCCTTCTACCACGTTAAATACCCGTTTACCGACGGCACGACCTTTAACGGCAAGGACTACATCGAAATTGCGACGACCCGTCCGGAAACGATGTTCGGTGACGAAGCGGTCGCTGTCCACCCTGATGACGAACGCTACAAGGAACTGGTCGGCAAGAAGGTCAAAGTACCGCTGGTTGATCGGGAAATCGAAATCATTGCCGACGAATACGTTACCCCAGACTTCGGAACGGGGATGGTTAAGATTACCCCAGCCCACGACCCGAACGACTTCAAAGTTGGTAAGCGTCACAACTTGCCAGAGCTGAACACGATGAATGAAGACGCCACGATGAACGAAAATGCCGGCAAGTACGAAGGCATGGACCGGTTTGAAGCCCGGAAGGCAATCGTCAAGGACCTGGAAGATCAAGGCTACATGCTCAAAGTAGTGCCAATTACCCACTCTGTTGGTCACTCCGAACGGACCGGGGTCCAAGTCGAAGCGCGCCTGTCGACCCAGTGGTTTGTTAAGATGAAGCCGCTGGCTGAAATGGCACTCAAGAACCAGCAGACGGACGACCGGGTAAACTTTATCCCTGAACGGTTCGAGCACACCTTTACCCAGTGGATGGAAAATATTCATGACTGGGTAATCTCCCGGCAGCTCTGGTGGGGCCACCGGATTCCGGCTTGGTACAACAAGCAGACCGGGGAAGTTTACGTCGGGATGGAAGCACCAAAGGATGCCGAGAACTGGGAGCAGGATAATGACGTCCTCGATACCTGGTTCTCCAGTGCCCTCTGGCCGTTCTCAACGATGGGCTGGCCGGATACTGATTCCGCAGACTTCAAGCGCTACTTCCCAACCAACACCCTGGTTACTGGTTACGACATCATCTTCTTCTGGGTTTCCCGGATGATTTTCCAGTCACTCGAATTTACTGGCAAGGCACCGTTTAAGAACGTCCTCCTGCACGGTTTGATTCGGGATGAACAGGGCCGGAAGATGAGTAAGTCCCTCGGAAACGGGATTGACCCAATGGACGTCATCAAGAAGTACGGGGTGGACGCATTGCGCTGGTTCCTGATTACCGGCTCCACCCCAGGTCAGGATATTCGATTCTCCTACACCAAGATGGACGCTGCCTGGAACTTCATCAACAAGATTTGGAATGCCAGCCGGTACGTAATCATGAACCTTGGTGAGATGCCAGCCCCAGTTCTGCCGGCCAAGGAAAAGTGGGACTTAGCCGACCGGTGGATTCTGAGCCGGCTGAACGCTACGATTGAACAGGTTACCGAAATGTCAGAGAAGTTTGAATTCGGTGAAGTGGGACGGGCCCTCTACAACTTCATTTGGAACGACTTCTGTGACTGGTACATCGAAATGACCAAGGAGAAGCTGAATAACGGGACCGCAGAAGAAAATGCCGACACTAAGAACATTCTTGGCTACGTCTTAGATCAAACCCTGAAGCTCCTTCACCCGATCATGCCGTTCGTAACGGAAAAACTTTGGCAGTCAATGCCGCACGATGGCAAGTCAATCATGGTCGCAGCCTACCCAACGGTTAATGCCGATCTGAATGATCCGGCTGCAACTGAGCAGATGGATAGCCTGATTGAGATGATCAAGGCGGTCCGGAACATCCGGAACGAAGCTAACGCACCGATGTCAAAGCCGGTAGACATCCTGGTTAAGACTAAGGACGCCCACCTGGCCGAGATGCTCAATGCGAACCGCGATTACATTGACCGCTTCTGTCACCCGGCAGAATTAAAGATCGGGGCCGACGTGGAAGCACCAAAGCTGGCGATGTCCAGTATCCTGGCAGGGGCTGAAGTCTTTATCCCAATGGCCGAACTGGTCGACCTGGATGAAGAACGAACCAAGATGGAGAAAGAAATTGCCAAGCTGGAAAAGGAAGTTGAACGTTCCAACAAGAAGCTCGGCAACAAGAAGTTTGTTGAAAATGCTCCTGAAAAGGTCGTTGAAGCCGAAAAGCAAAAGGCCGTTGAGTGGCAGCAAAAACTGGCGGCCGCACAAGATCGCTTGGCCTCATTGCAAGATGCTTAACATTAATTGATGTCCCCAACAAGGCGGTTAACCGGTCAATCGTGACTCGTTGACCGCCTTGTTTTGAATAAAGGAGGATTAAGATGATTTCAACGTATGAAGAGGCGTTGGCTTTTATCCATGGCCGGACGAAATTCAAGAAAATTCCGACGCTCAAGCGGATGCGGCGCTTTTTAAAAGAACTCGGCGACCCGCAGGAGGGCTTAAAGTACATCCACGTCACCGGAACCAATGGGAAGGGGGCGGTCGTGGCGATGATGCGGTCAATGCTGCTGGAAAGCGGCTTGACGGTTGGCAGCTTTACTTCGCCCTTTATTACCCGCTTTAACGAACGAATCGAACTTAATGGCGAACAAATCAGCGACGCGGACCTGGTGCGGCTGACGAACCAGGTCGCCGGGGTAGTGGCTAAACTTGACCAGGCCTTACCCGAGGGGGGACCGACGGAGTTCGAAATTGATACGGCCATTATGTTTTTGTACATGGCGGAAAAACAGCCGGACGTGGTACTGCTGGAAGTTGGCATCGGGGGCCTCTATGATTCGACAAACGTGATCGTTCCCGAAGTCAGCGTGATTACGACGGTCGGCTGGGACCATATGAAGTACTTGGGGAATACTCTGGCGGCAATTGCCACGCAAAAGGCGGGCATTATTAAGGCGGGCCGTCCAGTAGTAGTCGGTCAATTCCCAGCAAGTGCCGCAACCGTGATTAAGCAAACGGCAGTGGCAAAGGACGCCCGCTTGTACACGCTGGATCGTGACTTTACGGTTAAAAAGTCCGCCAACCACCGTTTTTTCGCTCAGATTACTTATTCTGGGTTGGAACTGCACCAGCTTCGGGGACAGTTAGGCCTAGGCGGTGACTATCAGGTGGAAAACGCCGCGGTGGCTCTGACGGCGGTCCAATTATTTCTCACGAGTAACCATTACCCCCTGGACCGGCACGCCTTGCTGACCGGCTTGGCAGAGACGCGGTGGCCGGGACGATTGGAACCCGTTAACGCGGAACCGTTGGTGTTGTTGGATGGGGCGCATAACCTTCCTGGAATCCAGGCACTAGTTAAGACGATTCGTGATGATTTCGCCGACCGGGACGTTTACCTGTTGGTGGCCATTTTGGCCGACAAGCAGTACGAGCTGATGCTTGGTGAGCTGGCGAGCCTTGGGAATGTCCATATCACCGTTACCCACTTTGCGGGACCGGGGCCTAAGCGACCAAGTGCTGACTTGGCCGCGGCTGCCCAGCAGATCAAGGCCCGCTACCCAATTCAAGTTGCCGAACAATGGCAATTGGCTTTTCAGCAGGTAGCTCAGGAACTAAGCAGCGACGACGTTATGATTGTCACCGGCTCACTTTATTTTATTTCAGAAGTTCGCCACCTATTTGATGCAAATTAGGAAAGCAGTCGTATTTATTATTTAGAGCCGAAAAGGAGAATGATAAGTATGACTAACTCAGTTGAAGATCAGTACGTCAATTTACTAGCCCGGAGCATTCCCGCGGCGACAATCAAGCGTAATGAAGAACTTTTTTTGAAGTTTTTAGACTGGTTTCCCAACCCGCTCGCGGTTAAACAGATGTCACGTGCCCAGCGATCCCAGGTCCTGGAGTGGGGCCCGGAAATGCGGGCCTTGATTGCGGGAATTGAGCTTGGAAAACTGGTAGGGAAGAGTCACCCGGAAATTTGCGGACACGCATACTCCAGCGTGACGCTAGGCCAGCAGATGATCGACTACAAGACGGTCTTCAAGGGTGGGCAGAGTGAGTGCCTTTTGTATCCTGACCAAATCTTTGCCTATGCACTGCGGCAATCCGCGACCGGAATTGTGATGGTCCATAATCATCCTTCTGGGGACGTCAAGCCCTCTGAACAGGACCTGCGGTTTGCCAAACGACTGGAGCGGGGCAGTCGAATTCTCGGCCTTCAGATGCTGGACTTCCTGATTGTCGGTCAAGAGCAGTACTTTAGCTGGCGGGAAAGTCAGTTAAAGTAATAAAAGGTAAAGAAAGATTTAATTTCCCTAGTGAGGTTTTACCCGGAACGGCTAATAATGTATATTTATGTTCGTATGTGACCCGTGGCTATGGTATAATATCCACGGTATTGAATTCAAAAGATTATCAGTCTTAAAAACGAAGGGAAGAAACAGAGTGCTAGGAATCGGAACCAAAAATTTGGGAATCGATCTGGGAACTGCGAATACGATTGTCTACCTTGAGGGCAAGGGAATCGTACTCCGGGAGCCATCAGTTGTTGCGCGGAATGCTAAGTCCAACGAAGTTATTTCCGTTGGGAGCGACGCCCGTGACATGATTGGCCGGACCCCAGAAAGTATTGTTGCAATTCGGCCGATGAAGGACGGTGTGATTGCTGATTACGATACCACCGTTGCCATGATGAAGTACTACATCAACAAGGCCCTCGGTAATGGGAATGGCAAGCCATACGTGATGGTTTGTGTCCCAAGCGGCATTACGGAAGTAGAAAAGCGGGCCGTAATCGACGCTACGCGGGTTGCTGGTGCGCGTGATGCGTACGTCATCGAGGAACCATTCGCGGCCGCAATCGGTGCCGGTCTTCCAGTAATGGACCCGACCGGGAGCATGGTGGTTGATATTGGTGGTGGGACGACTGACGTTGCTACCATCTCACTGGGGGGAATCGTTTCTAGCCGGTCAATTCGGATGGCTGGTGACAAGATGAACGATGCCATTGCCCAGTATGTCCGGCAAAACATGAACCTCCTGATTGGTGAACGGACTGCCGAAAAGCTGAAGTGGGATGTTGGTTCTGCTTCCGTCGAAGCTGCCAAGGAAATGGGAACGACCGAAGTCCGCGGCCGGGATTTGGTAACCGGTTTGCCAAAGACGATGGAAGTATCCGCTGTGGACGTTTCAACTGCTCTTCAGGACGTTGTCGAAAACATTATTAATGCTATTAAGGGCACGCTTGAGGAAACTTCACCAGAAATTGCCGCGGACGTCATTGACCACGGAATTGTTCTGACTGGTGGGGGAGCCTTGCTGAAGCACCTGCCAGATGTTATCGCGGATGCTACTAAGGTGCCAGTGTTTATCGCTAATGACCCGCTGGACTGTGTAGCCATCGGTACTGGTGAATCACTAAAGAGCATTGACGTAATGAAGAAGTAAGCAAAGAGAAATGATTTTGAGATAGCTGTCAATTGACAGTCAAAGATATATCATTAGATTTGGCTAGTGATAGGCGGGGCTGGTCGCAAAACGATTTGTTTTGTCTAGCCCCCTTTTATTATCTTGCCCACAATGGAGGATTAGCATGCAAAAATTCTTTTCCAATCGTCGGTTGGTGATCATTGTGGTAATTCTGGTTGTTTGTTTTGGCCTTATGGCAGGATCAGTTACCCTCCGCAACCGGCGAAATACACCGCCATTGATTCAGCAGTTTGGCAACGATATCGTTGGCTTTGCTGATAGTGCGGTTGCGCTACCGGTTAACTGGCTGCAAACCAGCTTCAGCTCGGTTAACGATTTGATGAATACCTATTCGGAGAACCGTGAATTAAAGCAGCAAGTGACGGAATTGGCACAGACGAAGGTTCGGGACCAAACGCTTGCTCATGAGAACCAGCAATTGAAGCAGGAACTCAAGCTGGGAAAGTCGATGACTGATTATGATACTGTGACGGCGGCTGTGTTAACACGGACCCCGTCGTCATGGCAGCAGCAGCTGGTCATTAACAAGGGCCAGTCCAGCGGAATCAAAAAGAATATGCCAGTGATGAGTGATGGTGGCCTGGTTGGCCGGATCGTGGAAGTCAACAAGACAAATAGTAAGGTTGAGCTGCTCAGTGACACTAATGAAGCTTCAAGTCGCTTTGCGATTTCTATTGGCGGGAGCAACTACCAACTCGTCAACGGGATTATCACTGGTTATAATGCCGACCGGAATGAATTAGTAATGGGTCAGGTCAGCTCCAAGGCGAAAATCAAGAAGGGGACCAAGGTCGTTACCAGTGGTATGGGTGGCGTTACTCCGAAGGGCCTCTATGTCGGCAAAGTTGCTCGGATCGGCAAGGATGATTACGGCCTTGCCCAGAAGGTGTATATTACGCCGGCTAGCAACTTTAATGACATCAATATTGTTACCGTTGCGGAAAGTACTGCTCGGGAGTGATTGCCATGTACCGATTATCACGATTAAAGTATGTTTTCCCGCTTGGCCTGTTCGTCTGCCTTTTTCTTGATGGTTCATTAAGTCATGTTTGGGCACCGCTGTTTTTCCGCTACCCGTATTCGATGGCGAGTGAGCTGGTTATTCTGTGGCTGGTCTTATCCTACTTCTTTGAAGATGGGATTGAGATCCCGCTGATTCCGTTTGCAATCGCGGCGGGGGTGGTTGCCGATGTTTATATATCAGGAATCCTGGGCTTATACATGGTCCTTTTTCCCTGCATCGTTGCGCTCACCAGGATGCTCGCCCATTATTTTACCCCGTCTTTTTTGACGAACATCATGATTTTCTTTGTTGATCTCGTGGTGTTTGCGACGGTCAACTACTGGGCCTACTCCCTGATTGGGGTTACCAGTGTCGGCTTTGGTGACTACCTAGCATTCTCACTTGCACCGACCCTAGCGTTAAACCTTGTTTACTTTGTTGTCCTTTACTGGCCAATCCGGTCACTATATTCGTGGGCAACGACAGAAAAAACTATGTAAATTGGCTTGACATTAAAATATAATGAGTGTAGTATCATTTACAATCAATAAAGCAAATGACAATGAACAGACTAGTAAAGTGCTTCTAGCAGCTAAGAGAGTTCAGGCTGGTGGGAATGGACCTGTTAAAGTACTTGAATCACATCTGTGAGTTGACCTTCTGAAGCCTAGTAGGTTGGTCCGGGGTCGCCCGTTACAGCACGGAGTTTATCATAATGAACTCGCTAAGGCCAGTTACCGTGAGGGACTGGCAAGATGAGGTGGAACCGCGGAAACGCCCTCGGAGCCAAATTGGCTCGGGGGTGTTTTTGTTTTCCAGCGAGGTGGGCGCAGACATGATGAACTTACCGAGGCGGGTGCTGTGAAGCGGCCGCAAACTGAGGTGGTACCACGATTGATTCGTCCTCTAGGATCCGGTTGGATTCTAGGGGACTTTTTGTTTAGGGCCATTTGCTGAACACGAGAAGGAGGATAATTATATGTCTTATATTTCATCAATTTTACCGTCATTATTCCAGGGGGCGTCGCTGACCCTGCAAATCTTCTTCTGGACACTGATTGGCTCTTTGCCGCTAGGAATCCTTGTTAGTCTGGGCTTGATTTCTAAGATTCGCCCCCTCAAGTGGATCCTGGAAATTTATGTATGGTTAATGCGGGGGACGCCGCTCTTGCTGCAATTGATTTTTGTCTTCTATGGCCTGCCAATCATTGGAATTGTCTTCCAACGTTATGACGCCGCTCTGGTAGCCTTCATCCTAAACTACGCTGCCTACTTCGCCGAAATCTTTCGGGGTGGGTTCCAGGCAATTGATGAAGGTCAATTTGAGGCGGCCCGGGTATTGCGGTTAAGCTACTGGCAAACCCTGCGCAAGATTGTGATTCCCCAAGTGGTCAAGATCGTCATCCCGTCCATTGGTAATGAAGTAATCAACTTGGTGAAGGATTCATCACTGGTTTACGTAATTGGCCTGGGCGACCTGTTACGGGCCGGGAACGTCGCCACTTCACGGGATGTCACCCTGCTGCCGTTACTGCTGGTCGGCTTGATCTACCTGATTTTAGTTGGGATCTGCACGTTGATTTTGCGGAAGGTTGAACAACGCTACGCATACTTTAAGTAGGAGGAATTGCAATGTTAGAAGTTAAAAATTTAACGAAGAGTTTTGGCAACCGGGTCATCTTGGACAACGTTAACTTGACGGTAAAAGATGGCGAAATTTTAAGCATTGTCGGTCCTTCTGGAGCCGGGAAGACGACCCTGCTTCGTTGCATCACTGGTTTGGAAACGGCGGACAGCGGGCAGTTTTTGGTCGACGGCCAGCCCTTTGATCCTCAGGGGAGCAAGGACACGGACCGGGTGATTGGGGTAGTCTTTCAGGACTACAACCTCTTTCCTAACTTATCCGTTATGGAGAATATTACCCTTGCCCCGACGATGGTTCTGAAGAAGGATACAGCGGTGGCAGTCAAGGACGCTAAGGTTCTCTTAGAAGAATTGGGATTGAGTACGAAGGGTGACCTCTACCCCTACCAGCTATCTGGCGGACAGAAGCAGCGGGTCGCCATTGCCCGGGCACTGGCAATGAAACCGAAAATTCTCTGCTACGATGAACCAACCTCAGCGTTGGATCCCAACCTGCGGCAAGAAGTAGCTAAAATCATCTTGGGGCTGAAGAAAGACGGGATGACCCAACTGGTAGTTACCCACGATTTTGACTTTGCTGATACGATTGCGGACGATATTTTGAAGGTGCAGGCCCTTGATAAGGCCGTAAACCAGGTAGAAGATCTGGGTAAGGACGCTTAAAAGAAAAGAGGAAGAGGCATATGAAAAAGGTTAAGGCAATCTGGCTGCTGCTGATCCTGCTGATCCCCACTTTCTTGCTGGGGGGCTGCGAGAGTGTTACGACCCGGGCCAATACGCAGGATACCTGGTCGCGGATTGAGCGCCGTAAAAAAGTGGTGATTGGCCTAGATGATAGCTTTGTGCCGATGGGTTTTCGCGAAAAGAACGGTAAGCTGGTTGGCTATGATGTGGACCTTGCAAAGGCAGTCTTTAAGCAGTATGGGATTAAGGTTGATTTTCAGACCATTGACTGGTCAATGAAAGAGACCGAGTTGAAGAACGGGACGATTGACCTGCTGTGGAATGGTTATTCCATGAATCCGAGCCGGGAAAAGAAAGTCGCCTTTAGCCGGCCATACCTAGATAACCGGCAGGTCCTGGTAACGAAAAAGAGCAGTCACATTGACGGCTTGAGTGGGATGGCTGGTAAGTCGCTGGGGGTCCAAAATGGGTCTACTGGGGCGGCTGTTCTGGATGCTAAGCCTAAGCTGTTAAAGGATAAAATTAAAAATAAGTCGGCGGTCCTCTATGATACCTTCCCGGACGCCTTTATTGACCTCAATGCCAACCGGATTCAGGGCATCCTAATGGATCAGGTGTATGCCGACTATTACGTTGACCACCAGAAGGACAAGAATGCTTATCAGGTTTACGAGAGCAAGCAGCTGCCGGCAGAATACTTTGGTGTTGGGATGCGGAAAGGTGACAAGACCCTCCGTAAGAAGATCAACCAGGGCTTAGGCCGCCTGCAAAAGGATGGTCAGCTCCGACAGATTAATGAAAAGTGGTTTGGCAAGGACAGTAACTTCCTGGGCCCAGATAGTGAATAGGAATAGGCCTATCAATTCGAAAAAACGACCTCCAGAGTTTGGCAACTGCTGACTCTGGGGGTCGCTTTATGCTCATCGCGGTGGCAGTTTGAATTTGCCTAGCAGATAACGTATCATTAACCCGTATGGAATGGAGTATTTTGGATAGGAAGGATGATATTCATGCGGTATCAATTAACTGATGGGGTCAATTTAGAAGTAATCCCCACGAACAAATTCAATATGAACCAGATCCTAATTAACTTTGCTACGCCGCAAACGGCAGACAATGCAACGGCGCGGAACCTGTTAGCCAACTTACTCGAGACAAGTACGAACAAGTACCCGACGCAGACTGAACTGGCCGACCAGCTAGCAAAGATGTACGGGGCATACGTCAACATGGGGGTTAGCCGGGTCGGCCGGCTGCACTGTGTTCGCCTGAAGGCCAGCTTTGTCAATAATGAGCTGGCTAATGAGGACCTGTTCCAACAACTGCTAGCTTTGATCCAGGAAATGCTGTTTAACCCGCTGGTCAGCGATAACCAATTTGATGAGGCAACGTTTGCGCGGCAGGCAGTTAACTTGCAGAGCACCATCAAGGGCTACTATGACGACAAACAGTTTTGGGCGGCCCGCCGCCTGCTGGACCTTTACTACCGTGATGACTCGGTAATGAAGATTCCGAGTTTTGGCCGGGCCCAGGCGGTCAATCAACTGACACCCGCCAGCGTTTACCAGACCTACCAGCGGATGCTGACTAACGACCGGGTCGATATCTTCTTCCTGGGGAATATTGATGAAGAACAGGTGAAGCAGGCGTTTGCCCAGCTGCCGTTTACGCCCCGGCCGAATGCCGATGCGCAGCCGGAAATTCTGTACCACCAGCCGCTCTACCGGCAGGTTCAACGGCAGGTGGAATACCAACCGGTCAGCCAGGCAAAACTCAACATTGGTTACCAGTTGCCACTGTATAGCGGTACGGAGCTATATTACGCCGGGATCGTCTTTAACGACCTCTTTGGGGGCAGCCCCTTTTCCAAACTTTACGTTAATATCCGTGAACAGGCAGGATTGGCTTATTACGCAGCTAGCCGGTTAATGCCGTTTAATGGGCTCCTGAGTGTCCAGTCAGGGATTGATTCCAAGCGGGCAGTCCAGGTCGAGGGGTTGATTGACAGCCAGTTAGCAGATCTGCAGGCGGGCCGCTTTAGTACGGAACGGTTTACGGAGGTGCAGAATGGGCTAGCTAACCAGTACCTGTCGAGTAATGACCTCGCTGGAAACATTCTCGGCCGGCGACTGACTAACCAGCTCTTAGGCTTGCCTAACCAGGACGAGGCGGCCGCAATTCATGCGGTTACCCGTGAGCAAGTGGTGGCGGTTGCCAAAATGATGAAAAAGCAAGCGGTATACTTATTAAGTGGTGAGAATTAAACTAAATGGAGAATTATCTTTATCGTGAATTTAACCGGTCTGTCTACCGGGAAACACTGGCAAATGGTTTGCGGGTAGAGTTGATGCCGATGGCGGGATTTAACAAAACCTATGCGATTATGACCACCGATTTTGGCTCGGTTGATAACCATTTTATCCCCTACCAGGGGGACGAAGCGGTCCGGGTGCCTGACGGAACGGCCCATTTTTTAGAACATAAGCTCTTTGAAAAGCAGGACCACGACGCTTTCGACCTCTTCGGCGAACTGGGGGCAGACGCGAACGCCTTTACCAGTTTTACCCAGACCAGCTATCTCTTTTCGACGACGAGCCGCCTGCACGAGAACCTCGACGTCCTCCTCGATTTTGTGCAGGAGCCTTACTTTACGGAGCAGATGGTGGCAAAGGAACAGGGAATTATCGGGCAGGAAATTCAAATGTACAATGATGACCCGGGCTGGCGGCTTTACTTGGGGATGCTCGGCAACCTGTACCCGCATGACCCGATGCGGATTGATATTGCCGGAACCGTCGAGTCGATTCGGCAGATTACGCCGTTGACGTTAATGGAATGCTACCGGACTTTTTACCAGCCAGGTAATATGACCCTGCTGCTGGTGGGGAAGCTAGAACCGGCCCAAACCATGACGTGGATTAAAGCCAACCAGCAGCGCCGGTTATTTGCCGCCCAGGAGGCCCCGCAGCGTCTGTTTGAACTGACCGATCCTACTGGTCACGACGTAATTCCGTTCCGTTCTTTGACAATGAACGTTTCCCGCCCGAAAATCATGGTGGGAGTGCGGGGTACGAAGACCTTTGCTAACGGTCGCGACCGCTTGAAGTATAAGCTGGCGGTGGACCTGTTATTGGATATGCTGCTTGATGACACTTCGGCCAACTACCTGCGCCTCTATGATAAGGGGATCATTGATGATTCTTTCGGCTATAGCTATGATATGCAGCGGGGCTTTGACTTTGCGACGATCAGCACGAATACCGAGCAGCTGGAAGAGTTTGCGGATGAAGTGATGGTGATTTTAGAAAATGCCGACCAGGAGCTGGAACAGGCAGCCGACCGGTTTGCTGGAGTAAAGCGGGCTGAAGTGGGCCGCTTGATTAGCCTGCTTGATTCTCCCGAGGCGGTAGGGAATCGCTATGCTGGCCGCCTCTATGATGATGCTAACCTGATGGATGAAATTCGTCTCTTGCAGGAGCTGGAGCTGGCTGACCTGCACCAAGCAGCAACCGACTTCATTATGCCCCAGGCGATGTCAGTCTACCAAATCGTTCCCCAGCACCAGTAAATAAATATTTTCTTAACTTTCACCTGGCAGGCGGCATGATATAATTATCCAGTGAGTAAAACTAAGAGATTAATGGAGATAAGATAATGAGTGAAAACGACAGCGAACAACAAATTCAAATTGGTAAAAAGCTGCGGGAGGCCCGGCAAGCGAAAGGCTACACATTAGACGACCTTCAACAAATCACGAAGATTCAGAAGCGGTACTTGATTGCAATTGAGGATGAAAAATTCGATGAATTGCCAGGTGATTTTTATGTCCGTGCCTTTATCAAGCAGTACGCCAATACGGTTGGCTTAGATGGTAAAGAACTGCTGCGGGAGTACGATGATGACCTGCCTGAAGCAAAGACGGCGGAATACTCTGACCATATTTCCCAAGCAGTGGAAACACGGGCTAGCCAGCGTAAGACCGTCAGCAATAGTGTTTCCAAAGCGCGCCAATATTTGCCAACGGTTATCATTGCCTGTGTAATCGTGGTTGTTTTGGCGGCAATCTGGATTACCGCGATTGCACGGAGCCATCGTGATTCTTCGACGCGGATTGACAATAGTTCCGTATCCGTTTCTGGTGAAAGCCGGAAAAAGGCATCGTCTGCTAAGAAGACCTCGACTAAAACCAGCACGGCAAAGCTGAAACTGACGGAGCAAAGTCGGACCGCAACTGCCGTTACCTATACCGCTGGCAAGCTAAATAAGGCTGTTAACCTGGATGTGCAGACAAGCGGCAGTTCGACGGTTCGGGCCGTGGCAAATAACACTGACACCCTCTTGAGCCGGACTTTGACCGCTAACGGGAAGAGCAGTGTCAAGGTTGCCAAGGGAACGACTTCCCTGGTGATCACCGTTACTAATCCGGCGGTTACGACCATTAAAATTGGTGGGCGGACCATTAACTTTACCAATAGCGGAAAGGCCCAAACGACGCGGACGATTACCATCAACTTTGGTAGCCAGACCGCCAGCTCTTCAAGCACTAATAATACGACCGTGAATAATGGTCAACGGACCACCACTAACAATACGACGACTGCGGTCAACCGGTCGGCAACAACCAACTCCACCACGACGGGAACGTCAAATGCCACGACTGCTAACCGTCAGCAGACGACTACGACCCCGACGACTGGTAATCAGGGAACTACTACTACCGGTGGCCAGCAAACCACCACACGTTAATCCAGGGAGGACGAGCTTTTGAATTTACCTAACAAACTAACCGTTGTACGATTAATAATTATTCCCTTCTTCCTGATTTTAATGGTGGTGCCCTTTGCCTGGGGTAGCGTGACCTTTTGGGGAGCGACGATTCCCGTGGCCCAGCTGATTGCCGCAATCCTGTTCATTGCGGCGACCATTACTGACAACTTAGATGGGCGGATCGCCCGGAAACATCACCTGGTGACGAACTTCGGTAAATTTACCGATCCCCTAGCAGATAAGCTGCTCGTAATGACTGCCTTTATCGTTTTGACTGGCAGTCAGGTAGTGCCTGCCTGGGTCACCACGATCATCATTTGGCGGGAACTTTCAGTAACCGGTCTGCGGTTGCTGTTGGTAGAACAGGATGGTACGGTTTTAGCTGCAAAGATGCCTGGAAAAATTAAGACGACGACGCAGTTTATCGCAATTATCTTCTTGCTGCTAAACAACGTTATTTTTGCCATCTGGAATATTCCGTTTGGTCAAATTATGTTGTACATCTGTCTGTTCTTCACCATTTACTCTGGAGTTGACTACTTCATCCAGGGCCGGGGTGTGTTCTCGGACGGCTTTAAGTAAACAAGGATAACGCAACGGCGTGCCATTGCTGCTCAGGCAGGGGATGCCGATGGGAGCGGGGACCGAACTAGGAAGGGCTAGTTCCGCCCCACTCCTTTTTTGCCTTTTTTAACAGTTTTCGTGCATTTACGGGTAAAGGCCGTGTTTAAATAATTAGGAGGATACTGACATGGATGCAGAAATTATTTCGGTAGGAACTGAATTAGTGTTGGGCCAGGTGACGAATACTAATGTTCCGTTATTAGCCCGGACGCTTTCAACGCTGGACATTAAATCCCCCCACCAGGTAACGGTGATGGACGACCAGGAGCAAATCGTTACTGCGATTGACAATGCCCGTCAGCGGGCGTCGCTGATCTTTGTCTGTGGTGGGCTTGGACCGACAACCGATGACGTTACGCTAAAGAGTACTGCTGCCGCTTTAGGGACGGGGCTAAAGACGGATGACCAGCACTGGGAGTGGATCAAGGGAACGTTTAAGGCGCGCCGGATTGAGATGCTCCCGGAGAATATTCAACAGGCTCGTTACCTTGCCGGTGGGACACCGCTCGCCAATCCGGTGGGGCTGGCATTGGGCAGCTGGTACGAGCAGGACGGCCTGGTGGTAGTCGTGCTTCCGGGGCCCCCAGCAGAGTTCCGGGCAATGCTGGAAGAAAGTGTTCAACCGCGTCTGGTGGAAAAGTATGGTACCGGGCGGCGGATTGCAAGTCGAACCTTGAATTTTTTGGGACGGCCCGAGTCGCAGTTAATGGATGAGATTGAGGCTGCAACTGAGCAGTTTCAGGATATGACGGTTACCTCCTACGTTCAGCCTAGCCAAATCCAGGTACGGATTAACGTCTATAACCTGCCGACAGCTCAGGCTAATGACCTGCTAGACCAGGTCACGGCAGCCATTTTGGCGGTCGAACGGCCATACTTCTTTGGGGTTGGCGACAAGTGTACGCTGGTAGCGGAGGTGGTTGAGCAGCTGCATGCGCGGCGGCAAACCATCACTGGGGCTGAGAGCCTCACCGGCGGCCTTTTTCAGAGTACGATTTGTTCGGTCCCTGGTGCCTCCAACGTCTTTAACGGTGGTTTTGTGACCTATGCGGCGGGTGCGAAGGAAAAATTACTGGGGATTGAACCGGAAGTAATTGCAGAACACGGGGTTGTGAGTTCCCAGACCGCGGCCCAGATGGCAGAAAAGAGCCGTGAACTCCTGGATGCTGACTTTGCGCTCTCCTTTACCGGAGTTGCGGGCCCTGATGACTTGGAGGGGCACCCGGCGGGAACCGTTTGGCTGGGACTTGCTCACCGCGGCCAGCCGACGAAAACTAAGGAGCTCCATTTAGCTGCCTACCTGGGGCGGCAGGCGGTTCGTAACCTGAGTGTCCAGTACGGCCTACAAATGGTTTTCCAGGCACTACAAGGCTAAGCGAACCGCTGTTCGCATTTTTCTTGTGTTTTCTGATGAAAACTGGTATCGTTAATTGGCAGAGATGAGTCCGATAAAGGAGGAAGTAATTTGGCAGACCAGCGTAAAGCAGCTTTAGATAAAGCACTTCAAAAGATTGAAAAGAACTTTGGTAAGGGTTCGATCATGCGCATGGGGGATGCTGCCGACATGAAGATTGCGACGGTTTCCAGCGGTTCGCTGGCAATCGACAAGGCACTTGGTGTTGGCGGTTATCCACGGGGCCGGATAGTAGAAATCTACGGTCCTGAAAGTTCGGGGAAGACGACTGTCGCCCTCCATGCCGTGGCAGAAGTTCAACGGCAAGGGGGCACGGTAGCGTACATCGATGCCGAAAACGCCTTAGACCCGCAGTATGCGGAAGCCCTTGGGGTTGATGTCGACAACCTGCTCTTATCCCAGCCAGACACCGGTGAAGAGGGACTGGCGATTGCAGATGCCTTAATTGCCACCAGTGCAATTGACCTGGTCGTGATTGATTCCGTAGCCGCCCTGGTTCCCCAAGCCGAAATTGATGGTGACATGGGTGACCACCACGTCGGTTTGCAGGCGCGGCTGATGTCCCAAGCCTTGCGGAAACTTTCTGGTGAAATCAACAAGACGAAGACAATTGCGATTTTCATCAATCAGATCCGTGAAAAGGTCGGGGTTATGTTTGGAAATCCCGAAACGACTACTGGGGGCCGGGCCCTTAAATTTTACTCCACCATCCGGATGGAAATCCGCCGGGCGGAACAGATTAAGAACGGAACCGACGTCATCGGTAATAAGGCGAAGGTCAAAATCGTTAAGAATAAGGTAGCACCTCCGTTCAAGCGGTGTGAAGTTGATATCATGTACGGTGAAGGAATCTCGAAGACTGGTGAACTGTTGGATATGGCGGTAGACCAGGACCTGGTGAAGAAGAGCGGTGCATGGTACTCATACGGCAACGAACGAATTGGTCAAGGCCGGGAAAACGCCAAACAGTGGCTTGCTGATCACCCAGACAGCATGATGGAACTGATGAATAAGGTTCGGGTTGCTAATGGCATGAAGCCGCTGGAAGAGAGCAAGAAGGCCGCCGATGATGGTGACACTCCGGCTGCCGGTCAGCAGGAAACTATCGAAGAGGCCAGCAAGAACTAACTAATACTGTTAACTAAGGGAGCACAAATGTTTGTGACTCCCTTTTTTGCTGGGGAGGCGACAAAATAATAATAGTTGACACCTTCCTTGACCAAGATTAAAATTTAATTTGTGTGATGCTTTTTAAGCGTGACACGGTGAAAATTATTAACCAACCAACAACAAAATAGTTGAAGCGGGGGTGAAATTGTGCAGTTATTTATTTTCGCCGCGCTTGCTATGGTTGTCGGTCTTGTTATTGGCTATGCTATTCGTAAAGCAACTTACGAAAAACAGTTAGCAGCGGCGCAGCAGACCGCTGCGGGAATTATTGCGACCGCTAAGAGTGAAGCGGAAACGGCGAAAAAAGAAGCGATTCTGGAGGCTAAGGAAGAAAGTCACCGCTACCGTGAAAACGTTGAAGATGAGCTAAAACAACGCCGGAGTGAGGTTCAGCGGCAGGAGGATCGTCTCTTGCAGCGTGAAACCAGCCTTGACCACAAGGATTCCGCATTAGAACGACGTGAATCAGCGGTCGGCAAGCGTGAACACAAACTGGATCAGGAAACTGAGAAACTTCACCAAAAGCAGCAGGCAGCAACCGCATTAGTTGACCAGCGTCAGGCCGAATTGGAAAAGGTCGCGCAGATGTCACACGAGGATGCCAAGAGCCTGCTTCTGGCAGAAATGAAGGAGCAGCTCAAGACAGAGCGGGAAGTAATGATCCGTGACAGTGAGCAGGAAGCCGAAGTGACCGCGGATCGTAATGCAAAGAAATTGATCGTGGAAGCAATCCAGCGGAGTGCCGCCGATGTAGTTTCCGAAACGACGGTCTCAGTTGTTAACCTGCCGAATGATGATATGAAGGGCCGGATTATCGGGCGCGAAGGTCGGAATATTCGGACCTTGGAAACCCTGACCGGGATTGACCTGATTATTGATGATACGCCGGAAGCGGTCGTCTTGAGCGGCTTTGATCCCGTACGGCGGGAGATTGCTAAGATCGCCTTGGAGAAGCTAATTCAGGATGGCCGGATTCACCCGGCCCGGATTGAAGAGGCAGTCGACAAGGCCCGCAAGGAAATGGACAGTCAGCTCCGGGAGACCGGTGAACAGGCACTCTTTGACCTTGGTATCCATTCAATGCACCCCGACCTGATTAAGACGGTCGGCCGGATGAAGTACCGGACCAGTTACGGACAAAACGTCCTTAACCACTCGATCGAGGTGGCTAAGCTAGCCGGTATTATGGCGGGTGAATTAGGTGAAGACGTGGCCCTGGCTAAACGGGCCGGACTCCTTCACGATATCGGAAAGGCAGTTGACCATGAGGTCGATGGTTCCCACGTTGAATTAGGAGTTGAATTGACGCGGAAGTATAAGGAAAATAAGGTTGTGATTAACACAATCGCTTCTCATCACGGTGATGTACCGGCAACGTCGGTCATTGCCGTCCTGGTACAGGCAGCGGATGCCATTTCTGGTGCCCGCCCCGGTGCCCGGAGTGAGTCCTTAGAGCAATACATTCAGCGGCTAAAGAAACTAGAAGGTATAGCTAATAATTACGATGGTGTCGACCATAGTTTTGCCATTCAGGCTGGTCGTGAATTACGAGTAATTGTCAAGCCAAAGAAGATTTCCGACATGGAAGCAACGACTTTGGCTCATGATATTAAACAACAAATTGAGAAACAGTTAGAATATCCAGGCCACATTAAGGTAACGGTTATTCGTGAAGTACGGGCGGTTGACTATGCAAAATAGTTAGCCAATCAGCCAGCGTTATCAAGCAAGAGGTTGGGACTCAGCTCAACCTCTTTGCTATTTTAAAGTTAATAGTGCAATCCGCAGGAGGCTGGCTGCACATCAACGGAGGTGGGATTACGAACTAGGCCAATAGTTTCTATCCCCCTCTCTTGTTTTTTAAATCCCCGGTGCCCTGCTTGCACTGACGAGACACAAAAAATATAATTGTCATATGTAAATTACGCAGAGTTTTTAATGAGGTGAACTTTTTGGCAAAGAAACAAACACCAATGATGGAACAGTATCAGAAGGTCAAGGACCAGTATCCAGATGCTTTCCTGTTTTATCGCCTTGGTGACTTTTATGAACTTTTTAACGAAGATGCGGTGAAGGGGGCTCAGCTGCTAGAGCTGACTCTGACGACCCGGAATCACAGTGCCAAAAATCCAATTCCAATGTGTGGGGTTCCCCACCGGGCCGTTGAAAGCTATGTTGACGTGTTGATTGACAAGGGCTACAAGGTGGCAATCTGTGAACAGATGGAGGATCCAAAGAAGGCTAAGGGAATGGTCAAACGGGCCGTAACCCGGTTGATTACTCCAGGAACCCAGATGGACCTCAATGGCGATCAAGCGCGGCAGAACAACTATTTGGCGGCAATTAGCCAGGCGGATAATCAGTTTAACCTGGCGTACACCGACTTGTCGACGGGGGAACTGAAAACGACCAGCTTAGGCAGCGTCGAGGGGGTCATTAACGAACTGATCAACCTCCAAAGCAAGGAAGTCGTCGGGGAGGGGGACCTGCCCGCCCGCCTCAAAGCTGCCTTGGACAGCCGGCACATCCTGCTTTCCCAGCAGACGGAAATTCTCAAGCGGTCGGAGATCAGCTACCTGACCCAGGACCTGACAGCCGCAGGTCAGCGGCACGTGGTAGGCCTCCTGGTTTCCTACCTGCTGACGACGCAAAAACGTTCTCTTGCCCATATGCAGCGGGCGATTGCTTACCAACCTAGTTCGTTTATGAAGATTGATCATTATTCCAAGACGAACCTCGAACTGATGACCAACCTCCGTAGCGGGAAGCGTCAGGGAACCCTATCCTGGCTGTTAGACGAGACCAAAACGGCGATGGGCAGCCGGCTTTTAAAACGCTGGCTGGACAGGCCGCTGATTGATCCGGCGGCAATTAAGGAGCGCCAGGATAAAGTGGCCGAGCTGCTTGACCACTACTTCGAACGGAGCAACCTTCAGGAAGAATTGATTAAGGTCTATGACCTGGAACGTCTAGCTGGCCGGGTCGCGTACGGGAGTGTCAATGGCCGGGACCTGATTCAGCTAAAGACGTCTTTGGAGCAGGTCCCCAAGATTAAGTACGTCCTCGAAACCCTGGACTCCCCCGTTTTTACAGACCTTACTAGCCGCTTAGACCCCTTGACGGATATTGCCGACCTGATTGACCGGGCCATCGTGGAAGAGCCGCCGATTGCGGTCACGGATGGTGGGGTAATTAAGGATGGTTACAATGACCAGTTAGACCAGTACCGGGATGCCATGAACAACGGCAAGCAGTGGATCGCTGACCTTCAAGAGCAGGAGCGGCAGGTAACTGGTATCAATAACTTGAAGATTGGTTATAACCATGTTTTTGGCTATTTTATCGAAGTTACCAAGGTCAACCTGGATAAGATCCCACGGGACCGGTACGAACGAAAGCAAACCTTGGTCAACGCGGAGCGCTTTTCTACGCCGGAGCTAAAGGAAAAGGAAGCCCTAATCCTCGGCGCCCAGGAGAAGTCAGTGGCCCTTGAATACGACCTCTTCGTGAAGATTCGTGAGCAGGTCAAGGAACAGATCCAGCGGCTGCAAAAATTGGCCCAGGCCCTGTCCGAACTGGATGTTTTGCAGAGCTTTGCCGTGGTCAGTGAAGACTACCACTTCGTACGGCCGATAATGAATAGTGGTCACCAGTTACAGATTAAAGACGGGCGCCACCCAGTGGTAGAAAAGTTTATGGGCCACCAGGAATACGTTCCAAACGACGTCCAGATGGGGGACGACACGGATATCCTGCTGATTACGGGACCTAATATGTCCGGGAAGAGTACCTATATGCGGCAGTTAGCACTGACGGCGGTAATGGCCCAGATGGGGTGCTTTGTTCCGGCAAGCCGGGCTGAGCTGCCGATTTTTGACCAAATCTTTACCCGGATTGGGGCGGCGGACGACCTGATTTCCGGCGAAAGTACGTTTATGGTGGAGATGATGGAGGCTAACAATGCCCTGAGTCACGCCACGGACCGGAGCCTGATCCTCTTTGATGAGATTGGCCGTGGGACCGCTACTTACGATGGGATGGCCCTGGCCCAGGCAATAATTGAGTATGTCCACCAGCACGTTCGCGCCAAGACCCTTTTCTCCACCCACTACCATGAACTAACCAGCCTGGAAGAGACTCTTCCCCGCTTAAAGAATGTTCACGTGGGGGCAACGGAGAAGAACGGTGAGCTGGTCTTCCTCCACAAGGTCAGTGCGGGGCCAGCAGATAAGTCGTACGGGATCCACGTTGCCAAGCTGGCTGGCATGCCCGCGCCACTTCTGAAGCGTGCCGACCAGATCCTGCAGAAATTGGAGAATAAGGAAGCCGAGCTGGCTAAGAAAGGGGCAGCCCCGACCAACCAACCGACTCCGCAACAGCCTGCGGCCCAGCCAAACGACCGGGTCCAGGAAGCACCCGCAGCGGCAGCTCCGCTAGTTGAACAGAACGGCCAAATGGAATTGTTTAACCCCCAGCCGGCCGCCAAGAAGCTGGATAAAAAAGAGGAACGGGTGCTTAACCAGCTGAAGGAGCTTAACCTGATGGGGATGACGCCGATGGAGGTAATGAACCAGCTGTATGACTGGCAGCAAAAACTAAAGTGAGGTGTGAAGGCGAATGGGGCAGATTCATGAATTGAATGATATTTTAGCTGATCAAATCGCTGCCGGGGAAGTAATTGAACGGCCAGCCTCAATTGTGAAGGAACTGGTGGAAAATTCCCTGGACGCTCAGAGCAAACGGGTTGACATCATCGTGGAAAATGCGGGCCTTGATAGCATTAGGGTGATTGATGACGGTCAGGGAATCGCTGCTGATGACGTGGAATTAGCTTTTAAGCGCCATGCCACGAGTAAGATCAATAGCCGCCAAGACCTTTTTCGGGTCCAGACGATGGGCTTTCGCGGGGAGGCGCTGCCCAGCATTGCTTCGGTTGCAGACGTCGAACTAACGACGGCCATTGCGGACGCAACCGCTGGCCGAACTGTCCATCTCCGGGGTGGCAAACTGGTTGCCAACCAACCAGCACCGGCCCGGCGGGGAACTGACGTCCGGGTGACGGAACTCTTCTTCAACACGCCAGCCCGCTTGAAGTACCTCAAATCTCCCCAGACGGAACTGGCTCGAATTACTGATATTATCAACCGGCTGGCCCTCGCTAACCCCCAGGTGGCCTTTAGCTTTACCCATAACGGGAAGGAAATCTTTCGGTCGGCGGGGAACGATAACCTCCAGCAGGTAATCGCAACGATTTACGGAATTCAAGCGGGGCGGAAGATGCTGGCTGTCCAGGGGACCGATAATGATTTTCGGGTAACCGGCTTTGTTTCCCTGCCGGAGTTAACCCGGGCGTCCCGCCAGTACATTACGATAATGATTAACCACCGCTACGTCCGTAATTATGCCCTGACTAAGGCGATTATCCAGGGCTACGAGTCAAAGCTGATGGTGGGGCGCTACCCGGTGGCCGTCATTAACATTGACTTGGATCCGGTCCTGGTGGATGTCAATGTCCACCCGGCAAAACGGGAGGTCCGTCTGAGCAAGGAGGACCAGCTAGCTAAGCTGATTGCGCAAACCATTCGCCAGCGGATTGCCCAGGAAAACCTAATTCCTGACGTGGACGCGGACCGGTTTACCCCCCAGCCAGATCCGGACCTAGTTGACGACCTTAACCGGCGCCTGAACGAGGCGGCGGCTTCCTACGGGGTTGACCAAGCTGACACGGCAGGAGCGTCCAGCGCAGCCGCGGGAGTGACACCGCCTCAGCCAATGAGCACGGCAAAGGCCGGGGCGGATACGGTCGACAGCCAAATCCCGGCCCCGGTGATTATCCACCAGAGCAGTGAACTAAATTCTGCCCGGATGAAGGAGTTTGATGCTCGTTACCAAGACGAAAGCCTGCCGGCACTGTTTAATGATTCGGGAAGGCCAGCCGCTGACAGTCAGCCAACCGCGCCAGTCCAGACGGAAAACCTCGAACTGGACGTTCATGACAAGAGCGACCAGGAGACGGGACGCTTTCCAGACCTGCAATATATCGGCCAGCTCCAGGGGACCTTTTTATTAGCCCAAGCTAGTGATGGCTTATATATCGTAGACCAGCATGCCGCCCAGGAGCGGATCAACTATGAGCGCTACCGGCAGGAAATTGGTCAGGTCAGTGCTGACCAGCAGACGTTCCTGGTTCCGCTAGTGTTGAACTATTCGACGGTTGATGCCTTGGCCATCAGCAACCATGCTGACGTCTTAGCAAGTGTTGGCCTGCACCTAGAACACTTTGGGCAAAACAGTTTCTTGCTACGGTCACACCCGACCTGGTTTAAAGAGGGGCAAGAAGAGGATACCGTCCGGGAAATGATTGATTGGATCATTAAGGACGGCAAGCTGACTGTCCAGCAATTTCGGATGAAGACGGCCATCATGATGAGCTGCAAACGTGCGATTAAGGCTAACCACCACCTGGACGATCGGGAAGCCCGGGCACTCTTGCACCGGCTTCCCCAGTGTGAGAATCCGTTTAACTGCCCCCACGGTCGTCCCGTAACGGTTCATTTTAACGACCGCGACCTCGAAAAGATGTTTAAACGGATCCAGGAAGCCCATGTTCCGTATGCTGACGATTTCGACGACCATGATTTTTAGTGATAAAGGAGTTTTCTGACGTGTATGAATATTTAACGGGAACCATTAGCATTGTTGCCCCCCAGTACATCGTGGTAGATGTTCAGGGAGTTGGTTACAAATTATTGGTGGCCAACCCTTACCGCTTTCATGAGGATTCAGCCAAGGCCGTCCGGGTGTTTGTCTACCAGGCTGTCCGAGACGATGACATTTCCCTGTTTGGCTTTAGTGACCAGGCGGAAAAACGGTTGTTTATGCAGCTGATCAACGTTTCGGGAATTGGCCCGAAGAGTGCTTTGGCAATTCTGGCCAACCCTGACCACCAGGGACTGGTGGATGCAATTGCTAACAATAACATTGGCTATCTGACGAAGTTTCCGGGAATCGGTAAAAAGACGGCCTCACAGATTGTGCTGGATTTGAAAGATAAGCTGGCGGCCGCTACTGCTGGCAGCCTGTTTGACCAGCAGCCAGTCAGTGCAACGGCTAACCCGGCACTGGCGGATGCCTTAGCGGCCCTTAAAGCGTTGGGCTACAAGGAGCGGGAGGTTAAAAAGATCGGTAAGCAGCTGGGTGAGGAGCAACAATCGACCGACGAGTACTTGCGGCAAGCACTGCGCCTGCTAAACCAATGAGGGGAGGATCATCGTGAACGAGAAGCAAAACGACGTGCTATCTGACCAGTCCCAAGATGAAGCGGAGGAGCAGATCGAACTCACCCTCCGTCCCCAGAATCTTCAGGACTATATCGGTCAAGCGCAGCTCAAAAATAAGCTGCGGGTGTACATCAAGGCAGCCAAGGAACGGGAAGAAGCCTTGGACCACGTCTTGCTGTACGGTCCACCGGGCCTGGGGAAGACAACGCTGGCGATGGTCATTGCCCATGAAATGGCTGTGAACATCAAGACGACCAGCGGCCCGGCAATTGAAAAACCGGGCGACCTTGTGGCCCTGCTAAACGAACTCCAGCCTGGAGACGTTCTCTTCATTGACGAAATTCACCGCCTGCCCAAGGTCGTGGAGGAAATGCTCTACTCGGCAATGGAGGATTACTATATCGACATTGTGGTCGGGGAAGGGCCAACCGCCCACCCGGTCCACTTCCCCTTGCCGCCCTTTACCTTGATTGGAGCAACGACCCGGGCCGGAATGCTGTCGGCGCCGTTGCGGGACCGGTTTGGGATTGTTGAGCACATGAACTACTACAACCAGGACGAGCTGAAACAAATTATTTTTCGATCGGCGCGGATCTTTGATACCCAAATTGAGGAGCAGGGGGCACATGAACTGGCCCTGCGTTCTCGGGGAACTCCCCGGATTGCTAACCGGCTGCTCAAACGGGTGCGGGACTTTGCCCAGGTTGCTCACCGGCAGGCGATTAATGCCGCTATCGTCAAACAGGCCCTCGATCTCCTCCAGGTGGATAGCCGCGGCCTTGATGAAATCGACCGGAAAATGTTGTTGACGATGATTAATTTCTACCAGGGCGGGCCGGTCGGTCTGAAAACAATTGCTGCTAATATTGGTGAAGAAACCAATACGATTGAAGAAATGTACGAACCCTACCTGATCCAGATTGGCTACATTAGTCGAACTCCCCGTGGACGGGTGGTCACGCCAGCAGCCTATGACCACCTGGGAATTAATTATCCAACGGATGAGGGAAAATAATATGGAGAGCAAACTTAAATTTAACATCCAGGCAGAGAGCGGCAATGCCCGTACTGGCCACTTGCAGTTAGGATCCCGGACGGCCACCACCCCCATGCTGGTTCAAACCGGAATGGTGCCCGCAATTCTCACCAGCGATGAATTGACAGCACTAGGGACGCAGGCCATCAAGCAGTCGGCCTTAGAATATTGGCTCGGGGCCCAGGGGCAACCAGAGCAACTCGGGTTTGCCGATATCCATGAGCACTTGCGCTGGCCGGGAATCGTTGTTGGGGCCTCTGGAGCAGACCAGGCTTACCACTGGGCCAAACCCCGTGGTCGCAAGAAAACAGGGGTTAGTTTTCACGAGCCAGTGACGGGGCAGCAAAAAATGTATACGCCCCAATTAGCCCAACAATGGCAACGGCTGCTGGGCTGTGATCTGCTGGTTGGCTTTGCCCGCTGGGATGATTACTATGCCCCCGTCGACGATTTGCAAGCAGCTGCCCAGCAGACGGCCGAATGGCTCGGAATGGACAAGCAGTCATTGAATACGCTGGCGCCGGTAGTTGGGGGCGGCCTGAAACGGGTCCGCCAGGCCAGTGTTGCCGCGGCTCAGGCAACGCACCCTTGTGGCTATGCCCTCTTAGGGGTTGATGGGGCCGTCAAATTGGCTGAACAACGACGGGTAATCGGTGAAATCGTTGCGATGCTCCCTACGGAGGGACTGCGCTATTTACCTGCCTGTGGGGCGTTAGAGCAGGTACTGATGGCAATTGCACAGGGAATGGACATTGTTGATAGCGACTGTGCGGCGACGACCGCGCTCCATGGCACTGCCTACCTGGGGACAAAACGATTGCACCTGACCCAAGAACACTTGGCAGGCGACTCCCGGACACTGGTGCCGGGATGTCAGTGCCCAACTTGCCAGGCGGGTTATTCCCGGGCATACCTGCACCAGCTCCTCCAAGAGCAGTCACCAGTGGGGGTCCGATTGTTGACAGTCCACAACCTGTTTGTGCTTAACCAGTTGGTTGACCGCCTCCGCCAAGCTATCGCGGCTGGGCGGCTGGCAGAATTGATGGCTGACCTAGCAATTGAAGTGCCTCATAATTGTTAGACAAAAGTTCTAACGATTGTGAGGCACTTTTTATGACTAAATACAAACCTGACTTTAAAGCTAAAATTGTCCACGAATATCTGACTAC